>Ga0308176_10001211_pt1 | contig 16163 bp, 18 predicted proteins | sample PhyCR2_3_FD_203890 | JGI IMG/M metagenome (GOLD analysis project Ga0308176, IMG submission 203890) | Soil microbial communities from UC Gill Tract Community Farm, Albany, California, United States - DLSLS.C.R2 | ecosystem: Environmental > Terrestrial > Soil > Agricultural land | place: USA...
CCTGATTCGGAGATGACCGCCACGGCCGCGCGCCGGGCGGGGACTGGAGCGATTTCGTGAACCTCGACGGCTCTGCGGTGCTGCACGCCTCGCCCGACCGGGTGTGGGAGATCATCACCGACCCGGCCGTGCTGGCGCGGACGATCCCGGGCTGCGAGTCGCTGGAGCAGGTCGGCCAGGACGAGTACCGCATGAACGTGACGGTCGGCGTCGGGGCGATCCGCGGGACGTACGCAGGTGAGGTCCGGCTGTCGGACCAACAGCGGCCGTCGTCGTACGTGATGCACGCCTCGGGGGCGGGCGGCCCGGGCAACGTGCGCGCGACGGTGACCATCAATCTGGAGCCGAACGGCGACGGGACGGCACTGACCTACTCGGCCGATGCGGTTGTCGGCGGCCCCGTCGCGGGCGTGGGCCAGCGGATGATCTCCGGCGTGGCCAAGCGCATGGCCGGCCAGTTCTTCAAGGCCATCGACGACGAACTGACCGGCGCCGTGGTGCCGATCGCGGCTGCGCCCTCGGCTGCGGCCGCCGGTGAGGCCGCCACCGTCGCCGCTCCGTCCGCCGGGGGGCCGCAGGTCTTCGCGGGAAGAGCCGCCGCCGGCGCCAGCCCCCTGCACGGCGACACCCAGACGCTGCTGCTGGGCGCCGGTGCCGGCGCCCTCCTCACCCTGCTCGGGGTACTGGTCGGCTACCGCCTGGGTCGTGGGCACTGACCCGCGGTAGTGGTCACAGCGTCCGGAGGAGGCCCATGACCACCGCAACGCCCGCGGCTCGACCCGAGCACCCCGTCGTCACCAGGGCCCGGCAGAAGCGGGCGGAGGACGTTCAGCTCAAGATCGCCGACGCGATCACAGCGTTCGCCGGATCGATGCCGTTCGTCTACGTCCACGTCGTCGTGTTCGCCGCCTGGATGCTCTTCGTCGAGAGGAGCCCGTGGCCGACTCTCACCCTGGTCGTGTCGCTCGAGGCGATCTTCCTGTCGACCTTCGTGATGATCGGGCAGAACCGGTCCGCGGCCTTCCAGCAGGCCAAGGCGAACCACGACTTCCTCGAGCAGGAGATGGAACTGAAGACCAACACACAGCTCACCCGCGAGATCCACGTGTTGACGACCGAACTGCACCGCCGGGTGATCGACGGCGCCTGAGCCCTGGCACGAGGTCGGCGCCCGCCCTCGTCCGCCGTTCGCATCCGGGCACCGATCGGCGCGCGACGTCGGCAAGGGCACAGGTCCGGACGATCCCGCCCCCAAAGCAGCGTTTTCGGCGCACCATGGGGGGACGGACCTCGAGGAGGCACAGGCGATGGGGGAACTCCAGCCCCGGATGCGGGCGGGCGACAAGGACCGACAGCTGGTCGTCGAGCAGCTCGGCAAGCACTTCGGCGAAGGCCGGCTGACCATCGAGGAGTTCGATGAGCGGGTCGTCCGGGCGCACGCGTCCGTCTACCTCGACGAGCTACCCGCGCTGACCGCCGACCTCCCCCGCGATGCGGAGCCGCCGCGCCGTCCGACGAGGTCGTCGAGGCGAGTGCCCCCCGTGTTCGTCGTGCTCCTCGTGATGCTGCTCGCGTGGTCGATGGTGGCGGCCGTGATCTACGGCGTCCCACCGCTCTTCGGCCTCTTCATGCTGTTCCTGTTCTTCCGGCACATGCGGTACAGCCGACGCGGGTGAGTTCGCCGTGGCGGTGAGGCGGGCTCTGCCCCGCCGCGCCGGCAGGCGTACCAACCTCGCCCTCCTCGGCCTGCTCCTGCTGGCCTTCGCCACGGGAGTCCTCGCCTACGGCGTCGGCACACCGACGGCGGCGACCGTCGTCGTCGTGACCCACGGCGCGGCGGGCCTCGGGCTGCTGCTCCTGGTCCCGTGGAAGTCCGTGATCGTCGGCCGTTCATGGCCCCGGGCCGCGAACACCCGAGCACTCGCGACCGGGCTCGGCGTCCTGGTGGTGCTGACCGTGCTGACCGGCGTCCTGCATGCCATCGGCGTCGCGCCGCTCTCGATGCTCCTGTTCCACGTCGGCGTCGCGGTCTGCATGGCCCCGCTCCTCGTCGTCCACGCCTGGGGGCGCGGTCAGAGCCCCCGCCGGACCGACCTCTCCCGACGGACCCTGCTCAAGATGGGCGCCCTGGCCGCCGGCGCCACAGCACTCTGGGCCGCTACCGAGGGCGCCCTGGAACTCACCGGTGCCCCCGGCGCCGACCGCCGGGGCACCGGCTCCCTGGAGCACGGCACCGACGATCCGACCGTCATGCCGGTCACCCAGTGGTTCACCGACACCGTGCCCGACCACCCGCTCGACGCCCTCACCGTCGTGGCCGGCGGCCGGGGAACCCGGATACCGATCAGCGCCCTCGACCGGGGCGACCACGTCCGGGCCGTCCTCGACTGCACCGGCGGCTGGTACGCGGCCCAGGACTGGGCCGGCGTGCGCCTCGACCGACTGCTCGGCGAGATGACCGGCAGGAACCTGCCCGGCGGCGGCAGCGTCGACGTCGTCTCGCGCACCGGCTACCGCCGTCGTCTCCCGCTCCGCGACGCCTCGTCCCTGCTGCTGGCGACGTCCGCCGCCGGAGCGCCGCTCTCCGATGGGCACGGCGCACCGGTGCGGCTCGTCGCGCCTGGCCGGCGCGGCTTCTGGTGGGTCAAGTGGGTGGAGCGGGTCGAGGTCGTGGACGCATCGTGGTGGCGGCAGCCCCCGTTCCCCCTGCAGTGACGTACGCGCCGCCCCGAAGGGTCAGCCGCGGTCCGGGACCGTGTGCCTGGCGCGGAACGGCAGCCACACCGCGACGCCCATCAACACCATCGCGAGCGGGATGTGCAGAGGTGTCAGCGAGTCCTTCCCGTCGTCGACGATGAGACCACCGATGTACGACTCGAGGATCAGCAGCAGCGTCAGCACGATGCCGCCGATGACCAGATCGCGCCGGTGACGCAGCCGGAACAGCGACCAGATGGTGGCCAGAACCGCGATCCCGATCGCGACCTCGCCTCCGGTCGCATGCACCTCGATCCAGTTCTCGGCGGCGTCCCGCTGGCCGTCGTGCTCGAGGAACTGGCCGGCCCAGAGACCCTGCAGCAGGACCGCGAGGGCCGCGAGGCCGGTCAGGGCGGCGAAGATGCGTCGCGGCCCGTGGTCGGGGACGGAGGTTCCGGTGCGGGTTGGTGCGGTGGCGACGTCAGCCATGTGATCTCCTGCTCGGCTCTGATGAGGGTGCCGCGGCGGTACCTCGACACGCCGACGACCTGAGAGCCCCTGGCAACCTTGCCCTTCTGAGGCCCGGCGACCGGTTACCCAGCAGATGCTTGCCTCACGCCTGTTGCTACAGCAAGGCGTTCCTGACGGCTTGCGGTCGGATCGACAGCACGAGGAGTACCAGCGGCAGGACGACGGACGCGACCAGCAGGGCCACGAGGACGACGCCCTCCGCCGGGCCGGCTCCGGACAGGTGTCCGAGGTGGAAGACGAGGTGGGGCAGCGAGAAGGCGAGGTAGGCGCACAGGGCGACGCGCACCAGCACCTTCTCCAGCGTTCCCGCGGCTGCCCCGAGCACGATCGCCAGGCCCAGCGTGGCCCCACCGAAGTCGCGGAAGAGGTGCTCGCTGTACGGCGGCGTGAGGTCGACCGTCGGCACGTCGGCGTAGAAGCTCGCTGGAAACAGCAGCGTCCACGCGCCGAGCAGCAGTTCCACGACCGCGAGCACGATCAGGCCGGCACGAAGCGCCGATCTCACGTCACGACCCCGGTGGACGCGGCCAGATGCTCCTCGAACGTCAGGAGGCCGTACTCCGGCCCCGGCACGAGCTGATGGCCGGCTCGGTACCCGCCGAAGGTTCGGCCGGGCAGCCGGAGCGGCACGATCGGCCGCCGGACGCCCCGCGAGGCTGCCCAGACGGCCGCCAGATCGGCAACCGGGTGCCTCGCCGGACCCCCGATGTCGGGCACGCGACCCGCGGGGGCCCCAGCGGCCAGCTCGACCAACCGCCGGGCCACCTCCTCGACGGCGATCGGCTGCAGGTCGAACGCCGGCGCCAGCACGACCGGCAGCCACCGCTGCGCGGTGAACAACCGCTCGACGAAGGAGTGGAACTGGGTCGCGCGGAGGATCGTGTGCGGCACATCCGACTCGGAGACCAGCCGCTCGACCTCCCGCTTCCCCGTGTAGTAGCCCAGCGGGATGTCGTCGATCCCGACGATCGAGATCAGGACCAGGTGGCCGACACCGGCGCGACCGGCCGCATCGAGCAGCGTTGCGGCCGCCCGGACGTCGTCCTTCCCGGTCGCGAGATGGACGACCGTCCCCACGCCGTCCATCGCCGAGGTGAGACCCGTACCGGACAGCAGGTCACCGGTCACCAGACCCGGACCGGTACGGCGGCTCAACGCCCGGACGTCGTGTCCTGCCTCGCGGAGCTGCGCGGTCGTGGGCACGCCCAGCGTGCCGGTCGCGCCGGTCACCAGAATCGTTCGTTTCGTCGTCACGTATCAAGGACCGGACAGCGACCCCATCCGTGACAGCTGCCTGGCGGCGAACTCGAGTTTCGCCGGGTTGACCACCATCTTGAGCCCGGTGATGACGTCGCCGTCGGTCTCGAAGAACCAGATCGCACGAAGGCTGTCGCCCGCCGTGGCGACGAGGGCCGTCTCCCCGTTGACCTCCACCAGCGACGGGATGACGCCCTCCGCGAACCGCTGGAGGACGCCCAGCAGGTACCGGGCCACCGTCGCCCGGCCGTGAACGGGACGGCGGGCCGCGGAGACCCGGCCGCCGCCGTCGGCCCGCGCCTCCACGTCGTCGGCCAGCAGGGCCTCCAGGCGGGGGACGTCGCCGTCGCGTGCGGCGGCGAAGAACGACGCGACCAGCTCCTGCCAGCGCGCCGGGTCCACGGGCGCCACGCGACCGTCGCCGAGGTGCCGCCGAGCACGGCTGTGCAGCTGCCGCGCGTTCGCCTCGCTGGTTCCGAGCGCCTCGGCGACCTCGCGCGCGCCGTAGGCGAACGCCTCCCGCAGCACGTACGCGGCCCGTTCGGCGGGCGAGAGCCGCTCCAGCATCGTGAGGAGCGCGAACGAGACGGTCTCTCGCTGGACGACGTCGTCCAGGGGACCGAGCTCCGTGCCGGCGCCGGTGAGGACGGGCTCCGGCAGCCATGAACCGACGTAGACCTCGCGGCGCGCCCGCGCCGAGTCCAGCTCGTTGAGGCAGAGGTTCGTGACCAGGCGGACGAGGAACGCCGCTGGATCGGCCACGGCTGCATGCTCGACCCTGTGCCAGCGGAGCCAGGCGTCCTGGAGCATGTCCTCCGCGTCGGTGGCGGAACCCAGCATCCGGTAGGCGATGCCGAACAACCTCGGCCGGAGCGCCCGGAACGGGTCCAGGGCCCCGGCCGGCTGCTCGTCGCCGTCCTCTGACACCCGGTGATCGTGTCAGGCGGGCCGACGCTCCGGTGAGGGCCTCACCTGACCGACGGGCATCATCGACCGACGAAGAAGTCCGGCCAACCCCGCAGAACGGCCCCTCCCGGGAGTTCGGGAGGGGCCGATCGCATGTGCGTTCAGGACACCTGCCGCCGGCGGGTCATGACTGCGCCGGCGACCAGGGCAACCCCGATCCATCCGCTCAGGATCAGGATCGACTGGGTCGTCGCCTGTCCCTGGGCCAGCGCCAGCGTCGCGCCGGCCGGGTCGATCTTGTCGCCGATCTCCGGCTTGAACGTCCGCAGCACCGGGATCCCTCCGAGGATCACCAGGTACAGCCCGGTCAGCGCCGCCGGCGTGTTCGCCGTCGCCGCACCGACACCGGCGCCGATCACCGCGAACGCGGCACCCGCCGCCACCACGGCACCGAACGCCAGTCCGAACCCGGCCCACGAGACGCCGCTCACGAGCAGGGCCAGCACACCGGCCACCAGGGCGGCCGCCACGGCCGCGAATACGGCTCCCATCAGGGCCACCGCGACCGCCTTCGTGGCCAGCACCCGGCCGCGATGCGGCACCAGGAGGTACGTCGTCTGCACCGTCCGGTGGCTCCACTCCCCCGCGGTCGACAGCACGCCGAGCGACAGCAGCACCAGGCCGGTCAGCATGCCCAGCGCGCCCAGCGGCCCGGTCACGGAGCCCAGCGGCTCGCTGCTGGACGCCGCGGCCACGGCCGCCGCGGCCGGGGCAAGCAGCATCGACGCCGCCGCCAGCGACTTCCCCGACCGGGTGGACAGCGATTTGCGGATCTCCAGCTCCACCAGGGAGGGCACGGAGGCTCCGGTGGACCGGACGACGGGCCGGGGTGCGTCGATCAAGGTGTTCGTCATTGCAGGCTCCTTCGAAGCCGTAGGAACGGGGAGGGTGTGGGCGGCGGCGGTCATGCCGCGGTGGTGAGCTGGAAGAAGAGGTCCTCGAGGCCACGCTCGGTCGGCCGGAGCTCGGTGAGCACGTGTCCACCCGCGGCGGCGACCGCGAACACCTGCGACGCATCCGCGCCGGCCACCACCAGGGCGCCGTCCGCGGTCGCCTCGACCTGCAGGCCGGCCGCTGCGAGGTCCGCCGCCAGGGAGGGGGCGTCGACGGCGCGCACCGTCGTCCCGTCGCCGGCCAGCAGCGTGGCGACCGGCCCGTCGGCCACGATCCGGCCCTCGCCGATCACCAGCAGCCGGTCGACGGTGTGTTCGACCTCGTTCAGCAGGTGCGACGACAGCAGCACGGTCCCGCCGCGCGCCGCGTGCGTCCGCAGCAGGTCGCGCATCCACCGGATGCCCTCCGGGTCCAGCCCGTTGGCCGGTTCGTCGAACACCAGCACCGGCGGATCCGCCAGCAGAGCCCCCGCGATCCCCAGCCGCTGGCGCATCCCCAGGGAGTAGCCGCCGATTCGACGGCCCGCCGCCTCCGACAGCCCCACCATGTCGAGCACCTCGTCCACGCGGGACGCCGGAACTCCCACCGCCGAGGCGAGCAGGCGCAGGTGGGTGCGGCCCGTCCGTCCCGGGTGCACCGCGGAGGCGTCGAGCAGCGTGCCGACGACGGCGCCCGGGTTGGGCAGCTCCGCGTACAGCTTGCCGTCGATGACCGCCGAACCCGCCGTCGGTGCGACGAGGCTTGTCATCATCCGCATCGTCGTCGTCTTTCCTGCGCCGTTCGGCCCGAGGAAGCCGGTCACCGTGCCGGGCTCCAGGTCGAACGACACGTGGTCGACGACGGTCCGGTCGCCGTACCTCTTGGTCAGTCCGCTGACCGTGATCATCTCGGTTCTCCTTGTCGGTTCCGCGCTCTGCGGTGTCACGGCACAGAGAACCGTGGAGAGGTCCCTCCCCGCGTCAGCCGGGAGCCTCGAACTCGCAGCTCAGACGTCGATTGCTCGTCATCCGAAAGTTGACCCACCGACCGACGTCCGGCCGACGAGAGGACGGCGGTTCCCGCCCTACGCTGCTGGTCATGAGGCTCCGCGCGTTGCTGTGGCCGGGCCTCTCCACGCGCAGCATCTGGTTCGAGGCCCTCATCGCGCTGCTCGGCGGGTTCAGCGTCAGCGCGGTCTCCTGGGGCCCTGGCGCGTCAGGCGTCTCGGCTGTCATCGCGAGCGTCGCGTCGTCGGCGGTCGGCCTGTCCCTGCTGTTCTTTCGCCGGCGAGCTCCGCTGGTCCCGTTCCTGCTGGCCGCCGTCCTGGGTGCAGTGACTCCGGACATCGGCGGCTCCCTGCCGCTGAGCGCCTACGCGGTCGGTCGCTACACGAACCGCTGGCCGGCCCGGACAACCGCTGCGGTCACGGGCTCGGTCGCGATCAGCCAGTTCTGGACCGGACCATCCCTCGGCGAGGCGATCGGCGCGCTGGCGACCATCGCCTTCTTCGTTCTGCTGCCCGGTGCCATCGGCGCCTGGGTGCGCGCCCGCGCCGACCTGATGGTCGCCCTCACCGAGCGCGCCGAGCGGGCGGAGGCCGAGCGCGAGCTGCTCGCCCACGAGGCCATCGTGGCCGAGCGCGCTCGCATCGCCCGAGAGATGCACGACGCCGTCGGCCACCGGGTGAGCCTCATGGTGCTGCAGGCGGGCGCCATCGAGATGGCCGCGACCGACCGCGACCGGGTCGAGCAGCTCGCCTGCCAGGTGCAGGTCGCGGGCCGCAAGGCACTCGACGAGCTGCGGCAGGCCGTCGGCGTCCTCCGCGCCGGCGAGGACGACGACGCGCCGCTCACCCCCCAGCCGGGCATCGACGACCTACGGCGGCTGGTCAAGGAGTGTCGGTCGGCCGGGATGGACGTCGACCTCGCCTGCCCTCCGGACGACGCCGACCCGGTCGATCCGGCGGTGTCGCGCGCGGCGTACCGGATCGTGCAGGAGGGGCTGACCAACGCCGGCAAGCACGCGCCGGGGGCCCACGTCTCCGTGTCGATCGAGCGACCCGCCGGCCGGCTGGTCGTGCGGGTGCAGAACGGTGCAGGTACCGAGCCCGCGCGCGACGAGGCCGGCGGCGGCTTCGGGCTGGTCGGCCTGCGCGAGCGGGTCCGAACCCTGAACGGCATCCTGCGTGCAGAGCCCCGCCTGGACGGCGGTTTCGTGGTCGAGGCGGTGCTGCCGGCATGAGCGTCCGAGTCCTGCTGGTGGACGACGAGGAGCTCGTGCGGTTCGGCCTGCGGACGGTCCTCGAGGCGTCCGGCGACTTCGAGGTCGTCGGCGAGGCCGGGGACGGCGCGGCGGGGGTGGCGGCGGCGCGCGAGCTGCGGCCGGACGTCGTCCTCATGGACATCCGCATGCCCGTGCTGGACGGGTTGTCGGCGACGCGTCAGATCCTGGCGCTGCCCGATCCGCCGCAGGTCGCCGTCCTGACGACGTTCCACGTCGACGACTACGTGTACGCGGCGCTGGCCGCGGGCGCGGCCGGCTTCCTGCTCAAGGACACCCCGCCCCGGGAGATCGCGGCCGCCGTGCGGGCGGTCGCCGACGGGACGGCGACGCTCTCGCCGAAGGTGACCGCGGCGCTGATCGAGTCGTACGTGGACAAGAAGGCGGCACCCCGCAAGGCGCAGGCATTGCGCCGGATCCGCGAGCTGTCGGAGCGGGAGCGCGAGGTGCTGCAGCTGCTGGGCAGCGGCGAGTCCAACGCGGAGCTGGCCAGGCGGCTCTACGTCAGCGAGGCGACGGTGAAGACGTACGTCTCGCGGTTGCTGAGCAAGCTGGGCCTCGCGAACCGGACGCAGGCCGCGATCCTCGCCCACGAAGCCGGGCTACTGGAGCGCTGACAGGCCTGGTCGTACGACTGACGTCTAGTTGAGTGCGCGACTTCCGCCGCCCGAGGATCAGCCGCACCCGATGGCAGCTGTTCCCGGAGAAGAGGCGGCAATGACCCTGTCCCGCACCACCGCATCGAGGTTGACGCGGACGCTCCTGGTCGCCGCCGTGGCGGCGGTCCCTGTCGTCGCCCTCGCGTCCCCGGCGTCTGCCATGGCCAACGTGACCAAGGCCGACTTCAGCGGCGGCACCCTCACCGTCCAGGGCAACGCGATCTGGGACCGCCCGATCACCGTCGACGGCGTGGTCATGGGCACCAGCGACGCGGGCGGCAACTTCACGATCACCCGCAGCGGCTACGTCCCGCCCGCGGACTGCACCGTCGACGTCAACGACGGGTCGGCCAAGCCGACCACCGTCATCGTCAAGGGCTGCACCCTCACGACGGCGACCGTGGCGATGCTGCCCGACCGCGCCGAGCTCGGACCCTTCACCGTCGGCGTCCAGCTCGGCTCGACTCCGGTCAGCTTCCCCGGCTCGATCGGCCCGGACAGCTGGCAGATCGTCGCCGGGTCGCTCCCGAAGGGCCTCACCATGACGGTCCCGCAGCCCACCGCGCGGCCGCTGCCGAACACCCCCGAGCAGCTGACCTACGCGCTCATCTCCGGGACGCCGACCGTCGCGGGCACCGGCTCGATCACCTTCAAGGCGACCGACGTGCGCGGCCTCACCTCGACCCGCACCTACACGGTCACCGTCGATCCGGCCCGGCCCGTGGCCATCACGCCCGAGCCCTGGTCGCCCCTCACGGTCGGCAGCTCCTCGAACCTCTGGATCGACGGAAGCGGTGGCCTGACGCCCTACAGCTGGGCCGTGACGGCCGGTTCCCTGCCGCCGGGCACGACCCTGATCCAGGACGCCGCGACCGACCCCTCCGTCCGCGTCGGCGGCACTCCCACCACCGCGGGAACCTTCTCCTGGACCCTGAAGCTGACCGGCACCCAGGGAGGGACGACGACCCGCGACTTCACCGTGACGGTCGCCGACCCGGCAGCCCCCGCCCCGGAGCCGACGCCCGCGCCCGCCCCTGACCCGGCGCCCGCGTTCATGTCGATCCAGTCGTTCACCCTGAACCCGGCCGCGGTCCCGGGTGGCGGCGCCGCCACCGGGACGGTCACCGTCAGCACGCCCGCACCGGCAGGCGGCACCGCCGTCATCCTGTCCAGCAGCAACCCACAGCTGGCGAGCGTGCCCGCCACGGTCACCGTTCCGGCCGGCGCCACCAGCGCGACGTTCCCGATCGCGACGACAACGGTTGCCTTCGACCAGTCGGCGACCATCGATGCCACCTACGCCGGCACCCTGCAGGCCAAGCTCACCGTCACGGCACCGGTGGCGGTCAACGCCGACACCGTGTCCATCGGCCGGGCCGAGTACGACACCGCCAAGCACCAGCTGCGGGTCGACGCCACCAGCTCCGGCTCCGGCGCGATCCTGCGGGTGTACTTCACGGGCACGGACACGCTGATCGGGACGCTGTCCGGAGGCAGCGGCCAGTTCACCGTCTCGGTGAACCCGGTGGATATCACGGTCCGCAGCAGCCTCGGTGGCACGGCGGCGCGGGCGGTGACCGCCAAGTAGACCCGGCCGGGCATCCCCCTCCCGGCACGGACCGAGGGCCCTCTCCGACGATGGAGAGGGCCCTCGGGCTGTGCGGGGAACGGGCTCGCCGGGCGCGCCGCGTGATCAGGACCGGCCCAGTGGTGCCTCCCGGAGCCGGGAGGCACCGGTCAGCCGGTGATGATCATGACGCGCCGGGCGGTCAGCCCGCGGCGAGGAACGGGTAGTCGGTGTAGCCCTCGGCGCCGGGGCCGTAGAAGGTGGCCGGGTTCGGCTCGTTCTCCGGGTGCTCGCCCTGCCACCGCTCCACCAGGTCGGGGTTGGCGATGATCGCGCGGCCCACGGCGACGGCGTCGGCGTGCGCGGCCTCGATGAGCGCGACGGCCTCCTCGCGGGTCGTGACCCGCCCGAAGCCGCTGTTGGCGATCACCGGGCCGTCGAAGCGGCGGCGCAGCTCCTGCACCAGCTCGCCGCCGGGCTCGGAGTGCAGCACCGAGAGGTAGGCCAGGCCCAGCGGCCGCAGGTTGTCGACCAGGTGGCCGTACGTCGCCCGGACGTCGGCCTCGTCCACCTCGTGCATGCCCTGGACGTGGTGCATCGGGGAGATGCGGATGCCGACCCGACCCGCTCCGATCGCCTCGGTGACGGCGGTGGTCACCTCAAGGACGAAGCGCGCGCGGTTCTCCGGCGATCCGCCGTACTGGTCGGTGCGCTCGTTGGTGTTGGGCGAGAGGAACTCGTGCAGCAGGTAGCCGTTGGCGCTGTGGATCTCGACGCCGTCCAGGCCGGCGGCCACGGCCCGCTTCGCCGCCGCGACGATGTCGGCGAGGGTGGCCTGAGCCTCCTCCGTGGTCAGCGCGTGCGGCACCGGGTAGGCCACCTTGCCCTTCGGCGTGTGCGCCTCGCCCTGGATCGCGATCGCCGACGGCGCGACGATCCGGTCGGTGCCGGTGATGTCGGGGTGCGAGACCCGGCCGCTGTGCATGACCTGCAGAACGATGCGGCCGCCACGCTCGTGCACGGCGTCGGCGACGCGGCGCCAGCCGGCGGCCTGCTCGTCGTCCACGATGCCGGGCTGGCCGGGGTAGGCGCGTGACTCGGCGCTGGGGTACGTGCCCTCGGTGACGATCAGGCCCACGCCGGCGCGCTGCCGGTAGTGCTCGACGACGAGGTCGCCCGGCACGCCCGAGACGCCGGAACGCATCCGGGTCAGCGGGGCCATGACGACGCGGTTGGCAAGCTGGAGGTCGCCCAGGGCGACGGAAGAGAACAGGTCCACGTCGGGTGCCAATGCCGGGGGCCGCGGCCACGATTCCGGAACGAGAGCGTCATCACGATCACGAGCGCCGACGCGGTTACTGGAATGTTCAAGCACTTTGTCATGGTTGGCCCGAGCATCCATCCCGAGACGGAGGCACAGACATGGCACGGATCAGCGTGTTCGGCGGCACGGGGTACGCGGGCGGTCACATCGTGGCCGAGGCGGCGCGGCGGGGGCACACGGTGACCTCGATCAGCCGGCGGCAGCCCGACCAGCGCATCGACGGCGTCCAGTACGCGGAGGGCTCCCTCCTCGACGACGGCACCCGGGCGAGGGCGCTCGCGGACGCCGACGTCGTCCTCGTGGCCGTGGCCCCGCGTCGTGACATGGCCGGCTCCGTGCAGCCGGGGATCGCTGCCCTGGCCGCCGAGGCCGAGCGGGCCGGCGTGCGCGTCGGCGTCATCGGCGGTGCCGGGGCGCTGCACGTGGCCAAGGGCGGCCCGCGGCTGTTCGACACCCCCGACTTCCCCGCGGAGTACCGCCCCGAGAGCCTCGAGATGGCCGCCGCGCTCGACGACCTCCGAGCCGCCCCCGAGAGCCTGGACTGGTTCTACCTCTGCCCGCCCGCCGGCTTCGGCGGTTTCGCGCCCGGCGAGGCGCGGGGCACCTACCGCGTCGGCGGCGACGTGCTCCTGACCGACGACGAGGGCAACTCGTTCATCGGCGGCGCCGACTTCGCCACCGCCGTCGTCGACGAGATCGAGCAGCCGGCCCACCAGCGCGCCCGCTTCACCGTCGCATACTGACGCCAGGGCCGGAACACCGCCAGGTCAGCGGGGCGGGCGCACGCGGGCCTCGGCGCGGAGCTGGACGGCGGTCAGCACCTCCCAGCGGATCGCCGAGCTGCCCGGTCCGACGACGATCCAGTACCGGTTGAAGCGCTTCAGCGTCGCCGGATCGGTCGCGGCCACCCGGGTCTCGGAGCTCAGGTGCGTGCCCCCGACGGCAGGCGTGAGCCGGAACTCCATCCCGATCCGCGCCCAGCCGGGCTCGGCGAACTCGCGCAGCGCCTCGGCGTACAGCTCCGGCGGGCGCTCGCCCCCGGTCAGCCGCCAGGCCTGCAGCACACCGCCGAACACCACCGCCGTGGGCGGCTCCGACGACAGCTCGGGGATCGGGATGACGTCGAGGAACCTCGTGTCGAGGTGGCCCCGCCACCTGCCCGTGAGCAGCACGGGCACCGCCCGCATGGCGCTCAACAGGAGCGAGACCGGCAGCGACCGCAGCTTCAGCGCCTGCAGCTCCTCCCAGACCACGCGCCGCGGCGCCTCGACGACGCGGCTCTGGCGCGTGACGTGGTCGGCCACCGGCACGATGTCGTCGAGGTTCATGGGGATCAATTCAGCGCGTCGTAGACCGCACGGACGTAGGCCTCGCTGCGGTCGGAGCCGAGGAGGCCGGGCGCCATCCGGTTCATCATGTAGCTGATCGTCAGCCGCCGGTCGAGGTCCATCACGACCAGCGAGCCGCCCCAGCCGCCCCAGAAGAAGGTGCGGCCCGCCGGCACGTACGGGACGACGGGCGTGCCCAGGCAGTAGCCGATGCCGAACCGGAACGGCGCCTCGAGCACCAGGTCCACGCCGTCGGACTGCTGCTCGAACACCAGCTCGACGGTCTCCGGCTTCAGCAGCCGCACGCCGCCGGCCGAGCCGCCCAGCGACATCACGCGCATCACGTCGAGCACCCCGCGCGCGTTGGAGTGCCCGTTCAGCGCGCCGAGGTCGGCGGCCCGCCACTCCGGCGTGAGCGTCGCCTTCGTCGACATGACCGGGCCCCTGAAGGTCCGCGTCGCGACCGAATTCGGGTCGACGTCGGGATCGGGGTCGCTCCGGGGCGGCGGGACGACGGGTGCGATGCGGTCCCAGTCCTGCTGCCGGGCGCCGACCTGGAAGTCCGCGCCGAGCGGGCCGGCGATCTCCCCGTCGACGAAGCGCTGGAACGTCCGCCCGGTGATCCGCCGGATGACCTCGCCGACGAGGTGCCCCTGGTCGGCCGCGTGGTAACCCGACGCAGTCCCGGGCTCCCACCACGGCCGCTGCGCCGCCAGCCGCTCGCAGGCGGTCTCCCAGTCGTACATGTCGCGGACGGAGAACGGCTGCTCCCAGGCGGGGACGCCGGACGTGTGCGACATGAGGTGCCGCACCAGGACGCCCTTCTTGCCCTTCGCGGAGAACTCCGGCCAGTAGTCGCCGACGGGCGCGTGGACGTCGAGGTCGCCGCGGTCGACCAGCATCAGGGCAGCCAGGTTGAGCACGCACTTCGTGGTCGACCAGACGTTGACGATCGTGTCCCGGGTCCAGGGCGTCGTGCGCTCGGCGTCCCGCCAGCCGCCCCACAGGTCGACGACGGTCTGCCCGTCGAGGTCGACGGCGACCGAGGCACCGAGCTCGTCGCCGTCCAGCTGCTGCTCCAGCGCCTGCTGCACACCGGCGAACCGCTCGTCGCAGCTGCCCTGCACCTCGGCCAACGGGGCCTCCTCGTCGTCCGGACGGCGCCGTTGCCGCCCACGGGCGATTCGATCACGCCCACCGGACCGGCGCAGCAGGCTCACCGCTCGACCGCGCCCGGCCGATGCCGCAGGATGACCCGGTGGCCGACACCGCGGACGCCCTGGCCGGCTGGACGTCGGCGCCCTTCTCCGCCGCCGGACTGACGTACGAGGTGTTCACGCGGGAACCCGGGTCGGGGCCTGGCCCGGGCGTCGTCCTGCTGCCCGAGATCCCCGGGATGACGCCGGCGGTCATGGGTCTGGCCGACCACCTGGTGGGCGCGGGATTCACCGTCGCCGTCCCGTCGCTGTTCGGCGAGCCGGGGCGGCCCCTGTCGGCCGGCTACGGCCTGCGCACCTTCGCCCAGGCGTGCATCACGCGCGAGTTCGCCGCCTTCGCGCGCCGGGCCGACCGCCCCATCGCCGAGTACGTCCGTGCGCTCGCCCGGCACCTGCACGAGCGGGTCGGCGGCCCGGGGGTGGGGGTCGTCGGCATGTGCTTCACCGGTGGTTTCGCGCTCGCCGCCGCCGTCGAGCCCGCCGTTCTCGCGCCGGTCGCCAGCCAGCCGTCCCTGCCGCTGCCCCTCGGTGAGGCGCGACGCCGGGACATCGGGATGAGCGAGCGGGAGGAGGCGGCCGTGGCCCAGCGCGTCCGCAGCGAAGGCCTCTGCCTCGTGGGCCTGCGGTTCACCGAGGACGTCGCGGTGCGGCCGGAGCGCTTCGCCGCCCTGGAGGCGGCGTTCGGGCCCGGCTGGCGGGCGATCCCCATCGACTCGAGCGAGGGCAATCCGTACGGGATCGGCAAGCGGGAGCACTCGGTGCTCACCAGCGCCGACGTCGAGAAGCCCGGGCACCCGACGAACGACGCCCGCGCCGAGGTGACCGCCTTCCTGCGCGAGCGGCTGAGCGGCGGATAGCCCTCCGGATCGTCGGTGGGCGCCGCTAGCGTGACGGCGTGCCGGAGATCCTGACCCGTGAGCAGGTCCTCGGCTTCCGCGTGCGCGCCCAGCAGCTCGACCGCGAGGCGGGCACGACCGCCGACACCGCCGTCCTCGACCTCGGGGTCCAGGACACGGGTGCCAACGGCGGGTTGTGGGCGCTGGCCGTGCGTGGCGTCGACGTCGCGCAGATCCAGGACGGCGAACTGGCGACGGTCTGGACGATCCGCGGGGCCCCGCACCTCTACCGTCGCGCCGACCTGCCGCAGGTGGCCACCGCGACCGCGCCGTTCTCCGACGCCGACGCCGGCAAGCGCATCTACGACGCCTCGAGGCCGCTGAAGGCGGCCGGTATCGCCAACCGGGAGGCGCTCGACACGGTGGCGGCGGCGATGCGCGAGATCGTCACCGCACCGATGGTCAAGGGCGAGATGTCCAGCCGGCTCAGCGCGCGCATGACCGAGCCCTACCTGCGCTACTGCCGCCCGTGCGACGCCGTCCACGTGTACGAGATGCCGTTCCGGCTGGCCGCGCTGCGCGCCGGGCTCGAGCTCCAGCCGGGCACCTCGCCGCCGGTGCTCCAGCC
>Ga0308176_10001212_pt1 | contig 16160 bp, 17 predicted proteins | sample PhyCR2_3_FD_203890 | JGI IMG/M metagenome (GOLD analysis project Ga0308176, IMG submission 203890) | Soil microbial communities from UC Gill Tract Community Farm, Albany, California, United States - DLSLS.C.R2 | ecosystem: Environmental > Terrestrial > Soil > Agricultural land | place: USA...
ACACGCTGAAGCTAGTGCCGGAGGGCATCGAGGGCCAGGTGCCGTACAAGGGCCCGGTCGGCAACGTCATGCACCAGCTCGCCGGCGGCCTGCGCGCCGCCATGGGCTATGTCGGCGCCCGCAATCTCGCCGAATTCCACGAGAAAGCGCAGTTCGTCCGCATCACCGGCGCGGGCCTGCGCGAAAGCCACGTCCACGACGTGACCATCACACGGGAAAGTCCGAACTATCCGGGCGGGGTGTAGCGCTCGCCCCCATCTCCTCCGTCATTCCGGGTTCGGTCCTGCGGACCGCCCCGGAATGACGGTGCTTGTTGGATGCACCCAACCCCACCACCGTCATTGCGAGCCACCGGGTCGCGCGAATGCGCGCCCGACGACAGGCTCCGCGAAGCAATCCATTTCACGGCTTGCGGAGCTATGGATTGCTTCGCTACGCTCGCAATGACGAACAACAATAATCCGGAGGAAACCCCCATGTCCGCATCGGCAAAGCGCATCGTCCTCGCCGCGCGTCCCGTCGGCGAACCCAAGCCATCCGATTTCCGCCTCGAGGAATGTCCGATCCCAACGCCGGGCGCCGGCGAAGTCCTGCTGCGCACCATCTGGCTGTCGCTCGATCCCTACATGCGCGGGCGCATGAGCGACGGGCCGTCCTATGCCCAGCCGGTACCGGTCGGCGGCGTCATGGAAGCCGGCACGGTCAGCGAGGTGATCGCCCCGAACAATCCCGCTTTCGCGAAGGGCGACATCGTGCTGTCGCGCGCCGGATGGCAGACGCATGCGATCTCGGACGGCAAGGGCCTCGCCAGGATCGATCCCAAGATTGCGCCGATCTCGACCGCCATCGGCGTGCTCGGTATGCCCGGCATGACGGCGTATACCGGCCTGCTCGATATCGGCAAGCCGCAGGCGGGCGAGACCGTCGTCGTCGCGGCGGCCTCCGGCGCCGTTGGCTCGGCGGTCGGCCAGATCGCACGCATCAAGGGCGCCCGCGCGGTCGGCATCGCCGGCGGCAAGGACAAATGCGCGTACGTGAAGAACGAACTCGGCTTCGACGATTGCCTCGATCACCGCGATCCGGATCTGGCCGCGAAGCTAAAGGACGCCTGCCCGAAAGGCATCGACGTCTATTTCGAGAACGTCGGCGGCGCGGTGTTCGAAGCGGTGTTCCCGCTGCTGAATGCATTTGCACGCATCCCGGTGTGCGGCCTGATCTCGGAATACAATAATTTCGGAGAGACCAGCCCGAAATGGGCCGGCAAGATGATGCGGGCGGTGCTGACCAAGCGGCTGACCATCCGCGGCTTCATCGTCAGCGATTTCGCCGCGCGCCACGGCGACTTCCTGCGCGACATGTCGGGCTGGGTCCGCGAGGGCAAGGTCAAGCACAAGGAGTTCGTCACCGAGGGCCTCGACAGCGCGCCGGCCGCGTTCATGGGGCTTCTGAAGGGCGCCAATTTCGGCAAGCAACTCGTGCGCGTCGGGCCGGACAAGGCGTAAGCCGTCACAACATCTCGGAGAAGATGACATGACCGGAATTCTCGAAGGCAAGGTTGCGCTGGTCACCGGCGGCGCTTCCGGCATCGGCCAGGCGACGGCTGTGGTGATGGCGCGCGAAGGTGCGCGCGTGGCGGTCGCCGACCGCGCCGAGGCGGACGCTCAGGCGACGGTAGCGCTGATCAACGCGGCCGGCGGGCAGGCGATTGCGATCGGCGGCGACGTGACACGGGAGGCCGACGTGGCCGCGATGGTGGCGCGCACGGTCTCGGCGTTCGGCCGGATCGATTGCGCGTTCAACAATGCCGGCATCGCCGGCCGCGCCGTCGGCCCGGCGGGCCAGCGTTCGCACGAACTCAGCCAGGAGGCGTTCGACACCATGCTGGCGGTCAACCTGCGGGGCGTCTTCCTCTGCCTCAAGCACGAGGTCACGCAGATGCTGGCGCAGGGTGGTGGCGGCGCGATCGTCAACACGGCTTCCATTGCCGGCCTGATCGGTCTTGCCACCTCGGCTCACTATGTCGCGGCCAAGCATGGCGTGGTGGGACTGACCAAGAGCGCGGCGATCGAATATGCCCAGGACGGCATCCGCGTGAACTGCGTCAATCCCGGCTATGTCGCCACCGCGATGACGAAAGAGACGATCGAGGAACGCGGCCAGGATATCCTGGCAAAAGTCCCGATGCGGCGTTTTGGTGTGCCCAACGAGATCGCCGAAGCGGTGGCCTGGATGTGCTCAGACAAGGCATCGTTCATGACCGGTGCCTCGCACGTGATCGACGGCGGATACCAGGCGGCGTGAGGCGCGGGGTTCCGGGGAACACGTAAAGCGGACCTCACGGTCACTTGAGACCGATAGCGGAACGTCCCTTTGCCGCCATCGTTGGCCCCAACATTCAATGGAGAAGCCAGATGATGAACTGCAAGAAACTCTCGCTCGGCCTCGTCGCTGCCACGATGCTGATGGCCACTCCCGTAATGGCCCAGGAGGTCAATCAGGAACCCGGCGCGATGGGCTTTTACTACCCAAACTCTCGTTATCTCACCGGAGGCTATGGCGTGAGGGGCACACCTGGTCCGGGTTACTATTACGGCAATCGCTTTCAACCCTCGCCACGCGTCGGTGCATTTGCGACAGCACCGTGGGATGATGGCTCGTATAGCTACTATGGATCTCCCGGACTGGTCGAGCGGCAATGGTGATCTGCTCTGACGCGCGCATGAGCCGAGATCCTTGGAGGTCTCGCGCAAGTCTTGATCATGGAGCGGGTGATGGTGCGATGCCCGCCCGCTCCGTCACCGCCTGATAGAATCCAGCCCCACCTCGACTTGGCCGGCCGCCCTGACGTGGCGGGCTTCAAAGCTGTCAGGCTGAAAGCGATACTCCATCAACCCGACTTCCTTCACGCCGATCACGGGCTGAATTCGCTCGGGAAAGATCAACCCTGTCGATGGCGCCCAGATGTGGCGGGTGTGGCCGTAAGTGAAATCGCGGCGCTGATGCACATGGCCGCTGGCAACCAGCCGCACGTCGTGCGCGCCGAGCATTTCCACGAGCCGGCTGCGCACCGGTTGCGGCACGTAGCGGATCGCGGTGCCGGCTTCCTCGGGATCCTCAGGGGTCGTCAGAAATAACGGCTTGTGCAGAAACAGTGCGATCGGCTTGCCATTCGCGCCCGAGAGCTGTGACTGCAGCCACTCTTCCTGCTCGATCTCGTTCAAAATTCCCGTATTCATGATCAGCGAATTCAGTCCGATGAAACACCAGCCCGCGGCTTCGAATTGCCAGCGGTCTTCGCCGAATATCTCGGCGAAGACGGCGCAATCCTTTTCGTTCGCCATGTGCAGGGGCGCAGCGCCAACCGCGGTCGGATTGTCGCCGACGTCGTGATTGCCTGGAAGGTAGCGGCATTCCACCGGTAACGCCGCGTGCAATTCCTCCGCGTATTCCGAGTCGGCGCGGTTGCTCGGTCCATCCCACGCCACATCGCCGGTGTTGACGACGAGATCAGGCCGTGTCGCATCGATGTGCTCGCCGACGCGGTGGAAGTTATCGGTCAGATCAGCGAATTTGCTGGAGCGCGAAAGATGGGTATCGGAGATTTGCGTCAGGCGAAATTCGGTCATGCACTATTCCTTTCGCCGCGAGCGTAGCCGGACCCGACGTCGGAACGATGACGATAATCTCCCGCGAGCGTCTCACCCCAACGTCCTTCGCCAGAACGCCAGCATTTCTGTTTTAAACACTTCAGCGTCTCCATCGCGACTGCCGATCTTGGCGCCCTTGCGGCCGTAGCCGGCCTTCAGCGCGTAGATCATCAGATCGCGGTCGGTGAGATGGCTGTCGGCCACGCCGGTGAGCGGATGGATGAAGGCGCCGTCGTTGGCGATGTAGGCCGTGGGCGCGGCGGGCGAGACCGATGCATCGGGAACATTCTCGATATCGGTGCCGCGGTCAAAACTGTGCTGGGCGCCGCCGATCAGCCGCATCGTCGCTCTTCCGCCGGAGAGGCGGATGGCCTGGCAATGACCCTGCACCTGCATCGGCGAGCACCACTCGTCGGCGTCGCCCATCAGGACGCGGATTTCGGTTTCATCGACGGACGGATCGAGGAACTGGTGGCCGCTCCAGGGATAGGCGGCGAGCACGCTGCGAAAGCCGGCGCCGGCGCCGACCACCGCATCGGCAAAGCGACGCGTCGCTGCCGTCAGCACCGCCGACCCGCCGCGGCTGTGGCCCTGCGCGCCGATCCGCGAGGCGTCGATTTCAGGATGCTCCGCCAGCACCTGCCACGCCGCCAACACGTCATAGGCGCTCGCGGCAAAGGAGAACTGGGTCTGGTTGGCGACGGTGGAGGTGACGTCGCGTGCGCCAAAGGCGTCGAGCACAAAGGCCGCGAAACCGTCGGCGACGACCGTTTCGGCATGCTTGACGTGCGAGGCCGCCACGCCAAGGCTGCCCGGCACCACCATGACAAGCGGCAACTTTCCGTTACGCTGACGGTTGCGCGAGCCCGGCAGGAACAGTTTTCCGTCGATGGTCAGTTTCGGCAACTCGGCGGCATTGCTGATGGCGTGGAAGTAATTGGCAGGGTTGGCGGTCGGAATTTCGAAATTCTGGCCCTTGCTTTGTCCGTGAGGGCCGGTGGCGAAAACAATGTCCTGATCTCGAAATCGCAAGTTGTACTCCTCCCGCGGCTGCTCTTTTTTGGCTGCCGTCACAAACAGAGTAAAGCGCTCATTATTCCCGTCAAAGCAAATGTTCCCGCAGGTCTGGCCGGCTTGTTGTTTCTCCTCACCTGCGGACCGCCGTCTATATGCTGATGGGCATATTGACGCCGGCGATTGGCGGCCATCGCCATAGTTGTGGCGAAATTGAGCGTTCAGTGCAGCGAGTTCGACAAGCGGCGCGCGTCAGAGCACGCGGTAGCGGATCGCGACGGCCGGGCCCGTCGAAGCCCGGAATCATTGGTATTCTCGATAGTTGCTCGCCAGCTCTCGAACCGTGGTTCAAGTGGCCCGCACGAGTGGATTTGTCAGGCGAAGAGTCGCTCGCTATTGCTTGCAGGCGTGGCGCCGCTTCGGGGAGATTCGCATGTCGCTTCAAATGGTTTTACTGCCGGTCTTCGTGTCGGTCGGGCTCACCTTTTTCCTGCTGCTGTGGATGGTCACGGCCCGCACCCGCGCGGTGAAGGCCCGGGAAACCAGCGTAAAGGACATTGCGGCAGGACAGCCGAAATATCCGGCCCGCGTCGCCCAGATCGGCAATTGCTTCTCAAATCAGTTCGAAGTACCGGTCCTGTTCTATTTCCTGATCGCGCTGGCGTTGCCGCTGCGCCACGCCGATCTCTTCATCGTGCTGATGTCCTGGGTGTTCGTGGTGACGCGATTTGCCCATGCCGGCATTTTCGTCACCACCAATAACATCCAGCAGCGCAGCCTGGCGTGGTTCGCCGGCGTGCTGGTGTTGCTGGCGATGTGGATCTACTTCGCGCTGAAGCTGCTGCTTCTGATCTAGAAAGTTTTGAATGACTCCCGCTGCCCGGCTGTCCGCCGCCATCGAACTGATCGAGACCATCGACGCGCAACGCGTGCCGGCCGCGAAAGCGCTGAAGGAGTGGGGCACCGCGCATCGCTACGCCGGATCGGGCGACCGCGCGGCGATTGCGGGCCTGATCTGGGACGTGCTGCGGCGGCGATCTTCCAGTGCCTTCTTGATGGACGCCGACACGCCGCGGGCGCGCGTGCTCGGCATGCTCAGGCTCGAGCGCGGCATGGATACTGACGCCATTGCCGCGCTCTGCGACGGCTCGCGCTTCGCGCCGGAACCGCTGAGCGAGGCCGAACGCGCGGCGCTGGCCTCGCGCACGCTCGACCGCGCGCCGCCGCACATCGCCGGCGACTATCCGGAATGGCTCGACGCGCCGCTTGCCGCCGTGTTCGGCGACGACCGCGTGGCGGAAGCGATCGCGATGGCGAGCCGCGCGCCGCTCGATCTGCGCGTCAATACGCTGAAGGCCAAGCGCGAAAAGGTGCTGGCCTCGCTCCGGCATCTCGGCGCGCAGGAAACGCCGTGGTCGGCGATCGGCCTGCGCATTGAGCTCGGCGCCGACGCGCGCAACCCCGGCATTCATGCCGAGGAGGATTTCATCAAGGGCGCGATCGAAGTGCAGGACGAGGGCTCGCAGCTCGCGGCCTTGTTCTCGGCGGCAAAACCCGGCGAGCAGGTGATCGATCTCTGCGCCGGTGCTGGCGGCAAGACGCTGGCGCTCGCTGCGATGATGCAAGGCAAGGGCCGCCTGATCGCGACCGATCACGACAAGCGCCAGCTTGCGCCGATCTACGAGCGGCTGTCGCGCGCGGGTGTTCACAACGCCGATGTCCGCGCGCCGAAAGGCGACGCCGATCCCTTGGCCGACATCCGCGCATCTGCCGATCTGGTGTTGATCGACGCGCCCTGCACCGGCACCGGCACCTGGCGGCGCAACCCCGACGCCAAGTGGCGCATGCGCCCCGGCGCGCTCGAAACGCGGCTGAAAGACCAGACCGAAGTGCTCGATCGCGCGGCAGGCCTGGTCAAATCAGGTGGGCGCATTGCGTACGTCACATGTTCGGTATTGCCGAGCGAGAATGGCGAGCAGGTCAGGGCCTTCATCGGCCGCCATCCGGAATTTTCAATCCAGCCGCCGAACGAAACCGCGAGCGTGCTCTGGGACAGAGCGGAAGATTTCGAGCAAGCCGCGCTGCGTTCAGAGGAAGGCTGGCTGATGACGCCGCGTCGCACCGGCACCGACGGATTTTTCGTGTCAGTGCTGAAGAAGGCGTGATCGCGTAGGGTGGGCAAAGCGACTTGTCCGCCGTAGCTCGCAGAGCGAAGGCGGAAGAAGCGTGCCCACCATCTTGCCGCTCGCTCGATGATGGATAGTGGTCGCGTCGCTGCGCTGCTCTGATATCCGGCCAATGCCACCTCGGCCATTAACCACGAAATGACTTCGCTGCAGCAAAAGGTAAAAATTAAGCTAAATTGAATCAATCGCAGGGTTCACCGACGCATAGCGTCCCCTGAGCGAGCATTGGCCAGAAAGGCTCTCCTTCGTGTGCCGTCGGCGGACGGTTGTGATCGCGGTTGTGAATTTTCACGGTACCGGCGCGCGGAGACTTTCACATGAAGCGGCTATTGCTGGCTGCCATCGGTGCGATGGCGGCGACGACGCCCGCATGGGCTCAATCATCGGCAGCGACGGGTACGGGAGTCGGCGTCGCCGGATCGACATCGACCTCACAGGCTATCTCCGGGCAGGGCGGCGTGGGGATCGCTGCGATCACCAGCAACAGCAGCGTGCCCGACAAACAGACGATCAAGAACGTCCCGAGCGTGTTTGCGCCGGGCCTGTCCGCGGCGGGGCTCGAGACGTGCCTTGGCTCGGTTTCCGCCGGCGGAGCGTTCGTCGGGACCGGGATCAGCTTCGGCACCACGGTCCCCGATCCCGCCTGCGCGGCGCGGCTCGACGCGCGGACGCTGTGGAGCATGGGTCTGAAGAAGGCCGCGGTGGCGCGGCTTTGCCTTAACGGCGACATCTACCGCGCGATGCCGGACGTTTGCGACAAGTATCTGCCGCGCGCGCCAGCCAATCCGACGCCGCTGCCAGCCGCGACTCGCACCGCGCAGGCGGAGGCTGCCGATGAGCCGCCTTACACCGGCGGCGACATCTGGCTGGTGGAAGGCGCCACCGGCAAGACCCGTCTTTGCAAGGATTACGATGTGGCCCAGCAGAGCTGCCGTGTCTGGGCCCGAACCATCAGCCGGGCGGCGCCGAAGAAGAAGGCGCCGGCGGGTGGTGAAACGTCTCACACGGCGGCATCACCCGCCGCGGCCATGGCCGTGGCGTCTATCGGGAAGGAGAAGTCACAATGAAGAAGCTATTGATGAGTGTCGCGTTCATGGCCCTGGCGTGCAGTGCTGTTCCGGCCGATGCCGGCTCTACGCTCGCGATCGGCGGCGGCGCCAATGTCGGCGGTGTGAACATGCTTACCGGCGCTCAGGCGTTGGGAAACAGCACGGCCGCTTCGGTCGCCAACGGCATCAATACGTCGGTGGGCAGCGGTGTCGCCGTCGCCACGCCGGCGGGGAGCCTCAGTGCCGGAATCGGCACGTCCATCGGTCAGTCAACCGGTCAGTCCGGTGCGCTGGCCGGCCCGGGTGGTTCTGCACTCAGCGGCGTCATCTCCAACAATGCCGGTCTCGGTGTTGGTGGCGGCTTCACCAACGTACTGCCCTGATCCAGCCGACAGCAGCATGGCGGCGAATTTCGCCGCCATGCTATTCGCCGAAGTCGAGGGTCTTACGCTGCCCGGCTTGCTATCTCGAGCATCACCGCAAATTCCACTTCGCCGACCGGGCGGCTGAGGAGACCGGCGATCGCGTAGGGTGGGCTGAGCGTGCCCACCATCTATCGTCGAACAAGCTGTGAAATGGTGGGCTCGCTTCGCTCAGCCCACCCTACAAGTCCTCAATCCACAATGAACAGCTTTGCCCCCGTCTTCGTCGACGACCGGTGCGCGGCGTCGCCGAAATCCGACACCTGATAGCTCATGCCCGGCTTCAGCGTGAACCTGCGCCCGTCGCGCAATTCGGTTTCCAGTTCGCCTTCCAGCACATAAAGCACATGCCCCCGGTCGCACCAGTGATCTGCGAGATAGCCCGCCGCGTACTCGACCATGCGGACGCGCAGATCGCCGATATCGAGCGTGCGCCACAGCGCCTCGCCGGTGACGCCGGGATGCGTCGTCGTCGGCATCCGGCTCCAGTCGGTAACGGTGAAGGGCAGGGTAGGGATTTTCATGGGGGAGATCCTGGTATTGGGGAACTCGTCATTCCGGGGCGATGCGAAGCATCGAACCCGGAATCTCGAGATTCCGGGTTCGCGCTCTGCGCGCCCCGGAATGACAGCCAGTCCTAATGCGCCAGATGGTTCGCCGAACCCTGCCTGATTTTCCCCTTTGCATCGAGCCGCAGATATTCGCAAATCTGCGCCCCGCGTTCGTTCCGGTAGAACACCACGACACTGTCCGGGCTCACATAAGTGTCGATCAGATCGAACCGCAAGTTCGGCAGCAACGCCAGCGCCTTGCCCCAGTACGCCCGCAGCCTGTCCTTGCCCCGCAGCGTGCCGCAGGCCTCGAAGCCGAGCGCCTGGATTCTGTCCGAGGTCATCTCGGCGTCGTCGGTGTAGAGCGCCAGCACGCGTTCGAGGTCGTGCGAGTTCCAGGCCGCGATCCACTCCCGGCCGAACGCGGCCATATCGGATGCGGCGTGATGCGGGCTCTGCATGGGTTTTCTCCCTCCGCTCTCGATGGCCAGAAAGCTTCGGCCCAAATTAGGTCAATAATACTTACCTAATTTGCCTCTGTCCATGCCTCACAAAGAATGTGGGCTGGTCATTTCCCGCGGTTGCGAGGCTGGGCGGCGTCGCGTATCTGCTTGCCATGACAGCCCCACAGCAAGCCCGCGAGTCGACGCCTTCAGTGGCCTCGGCGCATGACAAGATTCTGATCGTCGATTTCGGCAGTCAGGTGACGCAACTGATCGCGCGCCGGGTGCGCGAGGAAGGCGTCTATTCCGAGATCGTGCCGTTCCAGAAGGCCGAAGCCGCCTTCGACGAGATGAAGCCGAAAGCGGTGATCCTCTCCGGCGGCCCGGAATCGGTGCATGAGAAGGGATCGCCCCGCGCGCCGCAAAAGATCTTCGATTCCGGCGTGCCGGTGCTCGGCATCTGCTACGGCCAGATGACCATGGCCGCCCAGCTCGGCGGTGAGGTCGAGGGCGGGCATCACCGCGAGTTCGGCCGCGCCGATGTCGAGGTGAAGGCCGCGAGCAATCTGTTCGATTCCACCTGGGCCACCGGCGAAAAGCATCCGGTGTGGATGAGCCATGGTGACCGCATTACCAAAATGCCGCCGGGCTTCTCGGTGGCCGGCGTCAGCGCGAATGCGCCGTTCGCGGTGATCCAGGACGAGAAGCGCAAATATTACGGCCTGATGTTCCACCCCGAAGTGGTGCACACGCCCGACGGCGCCAAGCTGATCCGCAATTTCGTCCGCAAGGTTTCGGGCCTGACCGGCGACTGGACCATGCGTGCGTTCCGCGAAGAGGCGATCGAGAAGATCCGCGCCCAGGTAGGCCGGGGCAAGGTGATCTGCGGCCTCTCCGGCGGCGTTGATTCCGCCGTGGCCGCGGTGCTGATCCACGAAGCGATCGGCGACCAGCTCGCCTGCGTGTTCGTCGACCACGGCATGCTGCGGCTCGACGAAGCCAAGACCGTCGTCGACCTGTTCCGGCACCACTACAACATCCCGCTGGTGCATGTGGATGCCTCAAAACAGTTCCTCGGCGAACTCGAAGGCGTCACCGATCCCGAAAAGAAGCGCAAGACCATCGGCCGCCTGTTCATCGACGTGTTCGATGCGGAAGCCAAGAAGCTCGGCGGCGCGGATTTTCTCGCGCAAGGCACGCTCTATCCCGACGTGATCGAGAGCGTCTCCTTCACCGGCGGCCCGTCGGTGACGATCAAGTCGCACCACAATGTCGGCGGTCTGCCCGAGCGCATGAACATGAAGCTGGTCGAGCCGCTGCGCGAACTGTTCAAGGACGAAGTCCGCGTGCTCGGCCGTGAACTGGGCCTCCCCGAAATTTTTGTCGGCCGCCACCCGTTCCCCGGCCCCGGCCTCGCCATCCGATGCCCCGGCGACATCACGAAGGAAAAGCTCGACATCCTCCGCAATGCGGATGCTGTCTATATCGACCAGATCCGCAAGCACGGCCTCTACGATGAAATCTGGCAGGCCTTTGCGGTGCTGCTGCCGGTGAAGACGGTCGGCGTGATGGGCGACGGCAGAACCTACGAATACGTCGTCGGCCTGCGTGCGGTGACTTCCACCGACGGCATGACGGCGGACTTCTACGCCTTCGACATGAAATTCCTCGGCGAGACCGCGACGCGGATCATCAACGAGGTGAAGGGCGTGAACCGGGTGGTGTATGACGTGACGTCAAAGCCGCCGGGGACGATTGAGTGGGAGTGAGCGGGTAACGCTCCGAGGACGCATGGCGCACAAAATCTACGCAATGAGTGTCGCCAGCATCTATCCGCATTACGTCGCCAAGGCGCAGAAGAAGGGGCGCACGAAGGCAGAGGTCGACGAGATCATCTGCTGGCTCACCGGACACACCCAAAAGACCTTGACCAGGGAACTGGCGAAGAAAACCTCCTTCGAGGATTTCTTCGCGAAAGCGCCTCAGATGAATGCCTCGCGCTCGCTCATCACCGGCGTGATCTGCGGCGTCCGCGTCGAAAATATCGAAGAGCCGGTCATGCGCGAGATCCGCTATCTCGACAAACTGATCGACGAACTCGCCAAGGGCAAGGCGATGGAGAAGATTTTGAGGGGGAGCGGTTCTGACGTGTTGAAGTGAGGGCGGACCGCGACGCTCGCCGTGATCTGCTAAGCACCCCGAAACGGATTGGCGATCCGCAATCCCTCGTCGAGCTTCATGCCATGCTGCATGTCTTCCGACCAAAGCGTGTCGCAACCGGCGTCCAGCGCCGAGGCGGCAATCATCGAGTCATAGATTGCAAGGCCGTATCGTTCGGCGATGCGGAGTCCGACGTCGTGGGTCTCGACGGTGATGGGATGAACCGTCAGCAGGCCGCGCAACGTGTTCAGCAATGCATGGGTCTCGTCCCAGGACATCTGCATCTTCCGGCGCGCCACATTGGTAATTTCGTTCAGAACCTGCACGCTGATGGCGCCGCCGCCCGCGATGATCGCTTCCGCCCGATCGGCCTTCGCGGCGTCGCCGGATGCGAGGTAGACGAGGACGTTGGTATCGAAAAAGCTAACGGGCATTCGCCTCGTCCCGATCGAACTTGAAATCGGTGGGAAGGCGGCCGCGGAAAGCGCGCAGGCGCCTCAATAACTCGTCGCGTCCAGGCTTGCGCGCAACGCCAAAATTTTTGGCACCGGCAACATGGATTTCGATCTCGTCGCCTTCCTTGAGTCCGAGTGCTTCAACCACCACCGCGGGAAGGCGAACCGCGAGGCTATTTCCCCATTTGGCTATCTGCATGGCAAGTGTTCCGTTGGATATACATCATTTTATATGTATATCAATTTCCGGCGAAGGTCAATATCGGCGTAAGCGGGTGTAGCCCGCATATCTTCGCGCATGCTGGCTACAACTCTGCTCGTAGCGCGAGCCAATTGTGAAATGGCGTACAGACAACCCGACCTGACCGATTGTATAAGAATGCGTTCGCCCGTCGCCGAAGCAGTTAAGTTACGGGCTCCTGGTTTTCGCTTCCGGAGTTCCGTCATGCGCGTCTTCCATCGCACGGCCACCTCGATGTGGCAGCTTTGTATTCTTCAGTCCACCTTGAGCGGGTGAACCAAGGATATTCGCGTGCGCTGACAATTGCGTACAGGGAATTTTCTGGGGCCCCGCCGGCGACGGACGGGGCTCTTTCATTTTCATTTCTGCCCAGCGTTCCCCGGCGGTGCCCCTGCGATAGAGGACGCGGGGTCATGTGGTATTTTGGACCCGAACTGGCATTCGATCTAGTCAAAGGGCTGGTGGCTGGGACAGCTTCCCTGGCGTTGCAAGTGGTCGCCCCTATCGCGGTTCGCGCCGTGAAGCGGCTGCGCGCGCGTTGGTCCGCGCGTAGAGCGGCGAGAAAGGCATCCCGTGAAGCAAAGCAATAGCAAGCTTGGCGCGCATGAGCGCAACGATACGCGGGATCGCTCCCGCCTGTCGCGGCGCTCGTGCGGGCTACAACTGCCCGCCGCCCCCGGGGCGCAGTGGTCCGCATCAAACTTCGCATGCAATGACGGACCTCGCATCGAGCCCGACGAATGGCTTCTTGCAAATCACTTCTGATTTTCCGAAATCATGTCAATCCCGCAAATCAAAATATTCCGCTTTCGTTCTCACCCAAATCAACCGCATAACTCCGCCCGTCTCACGGCGGATGAGGGGCGCTTCGCGATCGTCACGAACGTGCGGTGAGATGCGGTGGACGCTGATGGCGCGATCGACGTACGCGCCGGATGCGTACGGTGAAGTCGTGTGGTTCTGATGTCGCGGTGCTGGCATCACGTTCTGAAGAAGCGAAGCTTCTTCGGGATAACGGAGGCAAAAGAGCCGTTCTCCGGGAAGAGCACGAAGTAAGCCGTAAAGCCATTGCGCAGGGAAGGCCGGGATGCTCCGCTGTACCTGTATGCTCGTGTGCACCTTTTGCTATGCGCAACGGCACGCGAGACCTCGGGTGCGGCAAGCGCCCGGTCTTCCCTGCGCCCTCTGAACAGGGCGAAGATATACAAACCTCGGGCGCTTCAGCCGCGAGAATGCGAAGCCGCATCCTCGATCGCCGCACCCGTCTGTGCGGACGACAAGTCTGCTCGCCACGCCGATCACCCCCGCTCAAACGCCGGCTGCGAATGACGAACCGCCATGTTACGACTTCCATACCGTCCTTCCGGAGCCAATCTTCATGTCCGTCGCGACTGCCGCAAATCAGCCCACCCCGACCGCCACCGAAACCGATCCCGAAACCCTCGGCTGGATGTCAGGGCTTCCCCCCGTCGCCGGACAAACTCATCACCTTCCACAACGGCTCGTTCCGCAGCTTCCCCGAACTGCGCTGGGCCTGGAGCAACATCCGCCAGTTGGTGCCGACGGTGAATGTCTGGCGCGGGGCAGGGCCGGCGTCGGTGCTGCCGCGCGCGGAGCAGGATATCGGCGCGTCCGCCTCCGTCACCATGGATGGGCGGCCGATGACGTTCGAGCGGATGCTCGAAGAGACCTATGCCGACGGCATCGCCGTGCTGCACCGGGGCAGACTGATCTATGAGCGCTATTTCGGGGCACTGAAGCCGCACAAGCCGCATATCGCGATGTCGGTGACGAAATCGTTCACCGGCACGCTGGCCGGCATTCTGGTGGCGGAGGGCAAGATCGATCCGCTGGCGCCGGTCACGGAGTATGTGCCGGAGCTGAAGGCCAGCGCGTTCGGCGACGCGCGCGTGCACGAGACCATGGATATGACCACGGGGCTCGAATACACCGAAGTCTATACCGACAAGAATTCCGGCGTGTTCGGGCTCAGGCGGGCGAACGGCATGGCGCCGATCGAGCCGGGCTATGAAGGCGCGACCAACATCTTCGATTTCCTCTGCACGCAGAAGAAGCAGGGCGAGCACGGCAAGGCGTTTGCCTACAAGACCGTCAACTCCGACGTGCTGGCCTGGATCGTCAGGCGCGCCAGCGGCAGGACGCTGTCCGATCTTCTTTCCGAGCGGATCTGGATTCCGATGGGCGCGGAAGAGGACGCGCATTATCACGTCGACCGCATCGGCACCGAAAGCGGCGGCGGCGGGCTTTCGACGACGCTGCGCGACCTCGCCCGCTTCGGCGAGACGATCCGCAACCACGGCCGCTTCAACAGCCGCCAGATCGTGCCGTCCCAGTTCGTCGAGGAAGTCGCGCGCGGCGGCGATCCCGCAAAATTCAAGCCGGCCGGCTACACGACGTTGCCCGGCGGTTCCTACCGTCATCAATGGTGGCACACGCACAATGCGCACGGCGCCTACATGGCGCGCGGCGTGCACGGGCAGGGCATCTACATCGATCCCAAGGCCGAGATGGTAATCGCCCGCTATGCCTCGCATCACGCCGCCGGCAACGCCGCCAACGATCCCGTGACGCTGCCGGCCTATATGGCGCTGGCAAAGGATTTGATCGCGGGCGGCTGATAATGACAGCAGCCCGCATGAGCGGAGCGACATGCGGGGCGCCGCGGACACCGTTCCCGCATATCGCAGGCGCTCACCCGGGCTACAATTCCGCCGCGCTATCCCCGCACCGCCGCCTCGATCTTGGCGACGTCGATCTTGCGCATCGGCATCATCGCCGCAAAGGCCCGCCTCGCGACGTCGCCGCCCTTGGCCATCGCGTCGGTCAGCACGCGCGGGGTGATCTGCCACGAAATTCCCCATTTGTCTTTGCACCAGCCGCAGGCGCTCTCGGTGCCGCCATTGCCTGTTATCGCGTTCCAGTAACGGTCGGTTTCCGCCTGGTCCTCGGTCGCGATCTGAAACGAGAAGGCCTCGCTATGCCTGAAGATGTCACCGCCGTTGAGGCCGATGCACGGCACGCCGCACACGGTGAACTGCACCGTCAGCACCTGGCCGGCCTTGCCACCGGGATAGTCGGAAGGTGCTTTATGAATGGCATCGACGCTGCTGTTCGGGAACGTTTTTGCGTAAAACTGCGCGGCCTCTTCAGCGTCGTGATTGTACCAGAGGCAGATCGTGTTCTTGCTCATCGGAGCTCTCCTATTGGCCGCGCAGGGCGGCGATGAGGGTTGGTCTCGGGCAAAGGACGTTCGAACAACCGGCGTCCCGACATCGCCGCCGAATTTTTTTTATACCCCCTCGAACGTGATTGCGGGCAGCGCGGAACCGCGAGATCGGGATAACGGACGACGTGATCTCAGGCGTAGCCAACCCAGCCGCGCCAGGTGAACGCGGCGTAGAACATCTCGACGTCGCGAAAGCCGGCCTCGCTCAGGACGCGCGCGTCCTGTTCCGGGCTGAGCAGGCTCAAATTGGCGTCGACGGCGGCGCGCGCGTTGTTGGCCTTATCAGGATCAGCACCGGATGCGATCGCATAAGCGGCGTAACGCGACAGCCATCGTCCGCGGTCGCTGCCGGCTTGCGGAAAACTGGAATGGGCGGCCACGAAGGGCGCGCCGGGCTTGAGACGGCGGTGGATTTCCCGTGCGGTCCGCCGGCGTTCGTCGAGGTCGAGGAAATGCAGCGTGAGCAGGCAGGTGGCGGCATCGAATGGCCCATCGGGCGCATCGTCGATATAGCCCTGCTGCAACTGCACGCGCGCATGTGCTGGACCCAGCGTTTGCGCCGCCAGCTTCAGCATCGCCTCGGCGGGATCGATGCCGACGAAACGCCAACGTGGCTCTGCCTCCGCGAATGCCTTCAATTCCAGGCCGCCACCGGCGCCCAGCACCAGCACTTCCGCGTCGGGCGCCACGTGCTCCGCGAGCAGGATGCCGGTCATGCGATGCAGGTCCGCAAAACCGGGTACGA
>Ga0308176_10001213_pt1 | contig 16159 bp, 16 predicted proteins | sample PhyCR2_3_FD_203890 | JGI IMG/M metagenome (GOLD analysis project Ga0308176, IMG submission 203890) | Soil microbial communities from UC Gill Tract Community Farm, Albany, California, United States - DLSLS.C.R2 | ecosystem: Environmental > Terrestrial > Soil > Agricultural land | place: USA...
GCCGATGAGCAACGGGAAGACGGCCGCGACGACGAGCGCCACATTGCCTCGCTGATCGGGAAGGAGCTGGCGCACATGGCGAAGCAGTTTCGCCGCGAGTCTCGGGCAGACGCACGTCATTCGAAGGGCCGTCCTACTGCTTCGGTTTGATGTCTGCGGCGGCCTGAGACTTGCGATGAGCGCCATGCTCATCGTGCGCCATGCCCGCCGAATGCGGATAGGGGTCGACATTGATGGGCGCGCCGGCCTCATTCGATCCCGCCTGAAGCGACGGGTGATGCTTGGTCGCCTCGATCAGTTCGTTGATCTCCTGCTGCCCGCCATCTGGCCCAGCGGCGTGGAACGTTTCCGTCGCGGGCGGCTGCGAGGTCTGATGGCGCTGGCACGCGGCCAGCGCCATCGCGGCGAGCGGCAGGCACAGCAGCCGGAGCGCCGTGCCTGCTGACATCGACAAGATCATTGCGGGATCGGGACGAGGCGGGGGTTCGCCGTCCAGGAGAACCCGGAGTACATCTTGATCTGCTTGCCGTTGCCGAGGATCCCGGCGGAGCAATTCAGCAGCTTGTTGATGCAATTGTCGGTCCACATCGCCATGACCGTATTGTCCCAGGCGCCAAACCAGTCGGCGTGGAAGGTCGAGCCTGCGGGCTCGTTCGGAGCCATCGAGTCGGACGAGAACGCCCACTTGCTCGTGTCCTCGCCGGCGACGACCAGATAGTTCGCGCCCATCACGAACCCAGGAATGATATACGGGTGAGTCGTCGGACACATCGGATAGCCCATGTGACTATCGACCATGTATGCGACGTGATCGCGGTGATTGGGGCTGTCGATGTTCTTGCCGTCCCAGCAGGTGGGTGCGTCGACGACTGCATCGATGTGGTGGCCCGCTGAGCAGACCGCCAAAGCTTGCTGCAGTGTTGGCCAATTGCCCGTGTTGTTGTCACACAGGAAATGGAAGTTCCCCGTCGGCGGCGCCGACAAGTTGAGCATGTCGCGGCCCATGATGAAGCGAAGGCCGTTAGGGAGTGCAACGCAGCCCTTGGCAACCCGGCCGTCGGTGCATTGCCACGAGCTCGCCGGGTACCGCTTGTAGTAGATTGTCACATAATCGGGACGAACGACGTTGCCGCGGCCGTCGAGCATCGCCGGCATCCAGTAGGCCGAGCGATTGACCGGCGACATGCAAGTGGACTGGCCGGTCGTGCGAAGGGACTCGTAGGTCGAGTTCGCGTTCGCGCCGGTGTTTCCATAGAACTGGTGGAGGTGGGATTTGCCCGGCTGACCCGGATAGACGATCGGATCGTCGGCAAGGACCTGGCCTGCGTCGCAGATGAATCGGAAAGCCCCCAAGGTATCCGGAGCATTGGAAGCAGGGACGGGGGCGGCAATGATCTCGGAATTGATGTCGAAGTTCGACGGGACCAGCGACAGCTCGGGCAGCGACGTCGAAGTCGTGCCCGTGTTCGAGGTGGTTGTCGTGGTGCCGCTCGTCGATCCGCTGGTTGTCGTGGTCGTAGTGGTGGTAGTCGTCGTTCCGCCCGACGTGCCTTTCATCTTCTTCAGCAGCCCGGGCCGGGACTGCATGCCCGTCTTGAGGGCATTCCATGTCGAACTCGTCGTTGACGGCATGATCGTGGCCGCTGCGAGGAGTGCAGCGCCCCCCCAGCCCAGCCATTTATAAGCCAAGAAACCGCTACTCATTCCTATCCTCCCGCCCCCGAGGTTTGCGTGTGGGACTCTGGGAGTACCTCGTAAAAATAGGGTAAAGGAGTGCTTAACGATACAGTCACCAATTCGATAGAAAAAGGCTTCCGGCCCGCGTGTTAAACTGCCGGTGCCCAGCCAGACGAGCTAACAGCCGCTCCCCGATGCTCCTGCATGCAAGTCGTTCGGGGCCGCGGGAAGGATGCGTTTCCCCTTGTTTGCGGCACAGTCGTCGCTTTGCACGGCCCTATGAACTTCGGAGGGGGCACCCCCCCTGTCGATGAGCAGTCCGCTCGTTTTGCTGTCGGCGAGCAGGACATGTTTGGGTTGACCGGCTGCGGCCACTCCTGCGGCGTCTGCGGCGAGCGGAGGAGGGACGTCGCCCGCCAATCCGGAATTGAGCAGCGCCTGCGCCTGATCGGCGGCTTCCGCTGCCACCGCCACGGTCGATGGAGCGGGCGGTAAGTCAGGCTCCTTGCCTGCATAGCGCTGCGAAAAGGCCGGGTCGGTCCCTAGCCCGCCCTTCAACCGGTAAAAGATGTGATGGCCGATCTGGACCTGCTTCGCCAACGAGTCCGCCCAGTAGGGCAGGACGTAATCGGCGTGATAGTGGGTCGCATGGCCGACGGCCGCGAAGACATGGCCGGCCAGTGCTTCTATCGCGACTTTGCGCGCGCGGTCCCACAATGATGGAATCGGGGTGCGCGCAAGCGAGCCGTCGCAGGTGAAGGTGAATTGGCACCCGGTCGGCAGCTCCGATCCCTGGTACACCACCCCGCACACGCTGGAAGGGAAGCCCGGGTGCCGCATTCGGTTCAGCACCACCTGGGCCACTGCGCGCTCACCGTCGGGCCCTTCGGTGGCCGCTTCGTAATAGACCGCCTGCGTCAGGCATTCGACGGCGCGGTCGCGGCTCGTCTCGTCGGCACTGAGCTTGAACTGTTTCGCCGGCGTGTCGGGCGTTGTGGAGAAAGGTCTGTCTTCGTTCGCCTCTACGGCCTGTTCGGGAGTGAGTGGCCGCACGAGGTTCAAGGGTGCGACCTGAGACTGCGCCGGCGGAAGCGCAGTACGTGCGATCTGCCGTGCGCGGGTGAGGTCGCTTCCACGGTTCACGTTCGCGAGCAGCCCGGCCGCAATCAGCAGCATGGCGATCACCGCGAATGCGGCCGATATGCCCCACTTCCTCCGCGTGCCGCTCTGCGCCGCAACGAAGCTCTCGGCTCTCATTTGGAGGCAGACCGCGGTTGCTGTGGGCCGCCCCAGCGGTAGGTCAACAGGAAGATCCGTGGACCTTCGACCAGGTAGCGGCGCCACATGCGCTTGGGATTGCTGAGCAGCCGGTGCGCCCATTCGAGGCGCAGCCGCTGCGCGATCCTCGGCGCTCGTTTGAGCTTGCCGGTGAGGAACTCCAGCGAAGCGCCGACGCACAAGGTCACTCCTTTAGCGTTCGGCAACGCCTTCGCTTCTGCCGCAATCATCTCTTGCTGAGGCGAGCCCACGGCAATGAAAGAGAACCGCGCGCCGCTCGCTGCGATGAATTCCGCAGCGCCGCGCCGAGCCGCCGCGTTGCTGCGAAGGCCCATCGGCGGGCAATGCTGGACGAAGTCGATGCGCGGATACCGTGATCGCAGACCGGCCAGAAGCTCGGTGTCGCCACCGACGATGGCGATGCGGTCGCCCGGCCGGATCACCGCATCGAACATCTGCGCCGTCAGTTCGCTCCCGGGGACCACAGGCAGACCGACGCCGCGGAGGCGCGCGAGAAGCTGGAGGATTCTGCTGTCGCACAGACAGAGCCCGGCCGCGCCGTACATCGGCTTGAGGGAGCGGACTGCCTCCTGGCTCTCGTGGAGCCGGACCATGTGGTCGACATTCGGTGTTACGACATAAGAATAGTGCGTGTCGGACGTCACCTGCGCCAGCCGTTCGAGGACCTGCTCCTTCGACAAGCGATCGAAGCGAAGGCCGAGGAACTCGCTGCGCTCAGTAGGCATCGCGATCCCAAATCACTGCCCGAAAGGTCGCGGCGAGGATCCACAGGTCCTGCCCCAGCGACCAGTTCTCGATATACTTGGTGTCCAGTTCGACGCGGCGTTTCGCGCGCTCAATCGTGCGGATCTCTCCGCGCACGCCCTTGACCTGCGCCAGCCCAGTGATCCCGGGCTTGACCCGGTGGCGCCCGGCATAGCCGCGCACTGCGTCCTGATAATAACGGTCGCCGACCTTCATGTGCGTCGCGTGCGGGCGCGGGCCGACGAGCGACATGTCGCCGCGGATCACGTTGAACAGCTGCGGCAGCTCATCGAGGCTGAGCCTGCGGAGAACGCGGCCGATCGGCGTCACCCGTGGATCGTCCGCCGTCGTTGTCTGCTCGGCGCGCAGGTCCGATCGCTCGGCGTACATCGTGCGGAACTTCAGCACGTGGATCAGCTCGTTGTTGAAGCCGATCCTCGGCTGGATGAAGAAAATCGGTCCCGGGCTAGAGAGCCTGACCAGCAGCGCCGTCACCAGCAGCAGCGGCGACAACAGCATGATAGCTGCGCCGGCAATCAACAGGTCCTCGCTGCGCTTCACCAGGCCGTTCATGTCCCGGAATGGCCGCTGCCACAGCGTCAGCACGGGGAGCTGTCCAAGCAAATGGACCCGATAATCCGGCGCGAGATGGATCGCCTCCGGAGGGATCACCGCGACGTCGATCGAGACGCTGCTCAACTGGTCGACGATGTCGTGCAGCCGCTCCTTCGGCAGGTTGGGAACGCAGAACAGCACCTGGTCGAGCTCTCCCTTGCGGGCGAGGTCGAGCAGCGCATCGAGGCCGCCGATGAGCGGCAGGCCGTCGATCTGCTTCACCTTGGGCCTGTCGTCGGCGACGCCCAGGATCTTGAGGTGCGGAAGATCGATGCCGCTAATGACGCTGCGGATGATCGTCAGGGATTCTGGGTCGGCGCCATAGAAGGCGATGCGCTGTTGGATTGCTCCGGTGCCTGCGAGGTGGCGGACGGCCATTCGCACCAATGGGCGTGAGACGATCAGGCACGCCGAGAACATGATCAGGTACAGAAGGGCTACGCCCCGCGATAAATTCGAGATCATGCCGAACTGCCACACCAGGGCCGATGCGATCAGTACGCTGGCAAGAGCGTCGATGACGGTGTCGGCCTCGTAATCGAACAGGTTCACGAGCGTCCGACGATAGGCGTGCCTCGACGTGCGGATGAGCAGATAGGTGCCGGCCGCCGCGAAGAACGCGAAGATATGGACCGAAACGATGATCCGGTCCCCGCGAAGGAAATGATAGGCGATCAGCGCCAGTGGAACGCTGAGGAGGATGCACACGACGTCGGCCAGCAGGAAAATCGGACCCGCGATATTGGAAGTGAACCGCGCGCGGCGGGCCCTCATCAGGCCATCGGGTGCCTCCTCCTTGACCGGACCGGCAGCGGCCACGACCGCAACTTCCCCACCCGCATTCATCAAATCATTTCTTTCGTCAGCTTTTGCGTGCGGCGGTCGGCGATCTCGTCGTCCAGCCGTTGCACGCCATCCTTGTCCCCGGTGGATGCGAGAACGCTCTTCAGCGCCGAAAGGACGCGCTCGTCATCGGGCAGTTCCTGAACGGCATTCCAAAGGGTGCGCCGGACCTGCCTCCCGTTGCGAGCGGCGAGATAGGCGTGTGCCAGAAGAAGACGATCTTCCCCCGTGTTCGGGGTGATCGTCACCAGCCTCTGGGCATCGATCACGGCCTGCTTTGCAGCGCCGGTCCGCGCTTCGAGCGCGGACCGGCCGCGAAGCGCATCCACCTGATCGGGCTCGCGAGCGAGGACGAGGTCGAATAACGTCCTGGCCTCCGCAAGCTGACCCTGGAGAGCGAGCGACTGGGCTATGGCGGCGTTCCAACCGGCATTGGCATGAGTGACGGGCAGCTGGCTTTGGCCGAGCAGGGCCGCTGCGGCGCGCGGATCGCCGATCTGGTTGTAGTAATTGGCGAAGGCCAGCCGCCGTTCGCCCTCAACGCTGTCCGCGAGCTTCATCCCATTGGGGAGGGCCGTGTGCGGAGGCGCGAATCTCGACCAGAGGGTCAGAACCTCTTCGGCCACTCGCGGGTCTGCGGCGCTCGACAACAACGCCGCCGAGACCTTCCCCGCTGCTGCGATATTCCCGGCCCGGAGCAAGGCTTCGACCAGATCGCGCGATATTCTGGTGTCCTTGGGAGCGACACGGTGAGCGTCGAACTGAACGCGCGCGAGATTGCGCCAGTCGCGGCGCGCGCCATAGATTTGCACGAGCGAGCGGATCGTTGCGCGGTCTTGCGGTACCGTCCGATGCTGATCTTCCAGAACGGCGATCGCCTCATCCGTCCGGTTCTTCTGCACCAGCACGCCAGCCTTGAGCACCCGGGCGAACGGGTCGTTCGGCGTTGCTGCGAGCAGGGTCTCCGCGTCGGCCATCGCCTTGTCGAGCTCACCCGAATTGTAGGCAACATAGCCGCGGACGAGAGTCACCACGGGATGGTTCGGCGCTACGAGTGACAAGGTCCGCGCCTGGTCGCTGGCGAGGTCGAGGTCCCGGCTGAGCAGCGCGATCTGGGCGAGAGTGGCAAGAACGTCGACATTGCTGCGGTCGAGCTCATGCGCGTGAGCGAAAGCGTCGTAGGCACCACGGTAGTCACCCAGCTCGAGCTGGAGCCTGCCGAGCTCGATCCAATAGTCCGCCACATCCTCGTCGGTGCGTACCAGCTTGAGCAGGGCAGCCCGGGCGCGCGGGAGGTCGTTCGCCGCGGCCGCGTCCTGATACTCCGCATAAGCTGCTCTGGCGGCGTGCGCCCGCAGATAGCTGCAGCCGGTGAGGGGAATAGAGCACACCGCAAGCCCAACCGCCGCCAGGGTGAAAAAGAGGGTTCGGTTCTTCACGATTTATATATACTACTGAATATTAGAGCTTTGTAACCGTGTGGAATTGTAAAGGGCACGGATGTGCCGCATCGGCACGCCAGGGGAGGTTGTCCTTCGTGATGAAGAAGTTTCTGGCTTATCTGTTCGCGCTTGCGTTCATCGTGCTGCTACCTGCCGCGGCTCAGGCTCAGCGTCCGGTTAGCACGACCGCCGGTCCGGCCTACCGCATCAACCCGGGTGACGACCTCGAGATCATGGTCTGGGGCGACGAGCGGCTCCAGCGTGATGTGCGGGTTCTCCCGGACGGCACCTTCAGCTTCCCCCTGGTCGGGCAGGTGATGGCAGCAGGCCTGCTGCCGTCCGATCTGGAGCGGATCATCACTGCAGGCCTCCGGCCGCAATACAGGGACACGGTCCCCCAGGTGACGGTGCTGGTGAAGAACCCGAATGGCTATCAATTCTCCGTCATCGGAAAAGTGCGGAGTCCCGGGACGTTCACCCCCGGGCGCTACGTCAACGCGTTGGAAGCAATCGGCATCGCTGGCGGCCCGACGGAGTTCGCGTCGGTGGGCAGGATCCGAATCATCCGAAAAATGGGAGGGCAAGTGCAAACCATTCCAGTCCAGATAGGAGCCGCGCTCAAGGGAGATTTCGACCACCTCACCGCCTCTGAGATCCCGCAGATCCAGAGCGGCGACACGCTGGTCGTCCCGTGACCGGCCGCCACCCGTCTCGCCGCCCGGCCGCCACCGCGCTCGCAAGCGCGCTCCTGCTGACCGGCGGCGCAGCCCATGCGCAGGCCCAGCAGTCGCAGGGCCAGCAGTCGCAAGGCCAGCAGTCGCAGGCCCAGCCAGAGAGCCAATCCGAGACGCGAGCCGTCAGCTTCCTCGATCTGGAGGCGGGTCTCGGCTGGGCGAATAATCCGAATTCGCAATTCAATGCGGAATCCAGCATCTTTGGACGGCTTTCGGCCTCAGGCACGCACCAGTGGCTGACCGAGCACGGGAGCACGGCGATCAACGGCTACGCCGAGAACACGACCTATTTCCGCGGCGGCTACGGATCGAAGCAGCTTCTTGACCTTGGCGCGCGCACGAACCAGGCCGTGAGCGAAACGGTGACGCTTTACGGCAGCCTTGGCTTCACGGCCGATTTCGCCGGACAGCTCTCCAACCGTCTCGTTCCAGTGCCGGCGCAGCCGATCCCCATCGACCCCAACAATCCCCTTCCGCCTTCGACCTATTACCCGGACGTGTTCGGCCTTTCCGGCCGGTCGTACCACGTCAACGGGAACGTCGGCGCTTCGATCCGCACCGGTCCGCGAGGCACTCTTTCGGTGAGCGCCGGCGCCCAGCACGCCTGGTTCACCGGCCTCAACAAGGAAGCAGATTTCACCTCCTACTTCGGCAGCCTCGGCTATTCATCGCAGATATCCGAGCGTACCTCCGTGGGCGGAACCGTGTTCCTGCAGCACCAGGATTTCAAGCACGGCGGCTCAAACGTGATCAATCCGATGGTGACGATGACGAGCCAGCTCTCCGAGAGCATGACGGCCAGTGCGGCCGCAGGTGTCATCTTCATCGATCAGGATAGAGCCACCGGCGGCAACGATCACTCGATAACCCCATCCTTCTCCGGATCCCTGTGCAGCCAGGGGGAAACCAGCCGCTTCTGCGCGCGTGTCGCGCGAGACGCGCAAGCCTCGCTGAGCAGCAGCGTCGTCGGCGGCGAACGCGAATCCGCCGTCAGCACGAGCATCGGTGCAGACTATTACCATCGGCTGCCTGGGCGGGCGACGATCCAGGCCGGCTTGACCGGTGTACACTACGATACCCCGTCGGCGATCAACGGCGACAAATTCCGGACGACCTACCTGTCGGCCGTCGTGGGCTATGACCGGCCGATCGGCAACCGCCTCTACGCGGGAGTCCAGGGGGGCGCGCGCAAGTTGTTTCAAAGCGGGCCAGACCCGAAACTGGACTTCAACGCGAGTGTTTACGTGCGCTATCGGCTCGGCGACCTGTTATGATCGAAGCACATAATTTCGAACCGAAGGAAGCCGGCTTCGGCTGGATGATCAATCACCTGCCGACGATCGTCTGGCAGCGCCGCTATTATGCGATCACAGTCTTTCTCGCCTTCCTGATCGTCGCTGCGGTTGGGGCCTTTGCACTGCCGACGCTATATCGTTCTTCGGCGACATTGCTGATCGAATCCCAGGAGCTTCCGACCGATGTCGCCGCGAGTCCGGGCACCGGCATGATCGAGCAGCGCATCGCGAAAATCCGGGAGCGGGTGCTCAGCCGCGGCGATCTGATCGCCCTGATCGAGCAATACGACCTGTATGCCTCCGAACGCCGGTCGCAGCCTTTGTCCCAGGTCATCGACAGGATGCGCAAGTCGACCACCGTCGGGGCACTCCAGGGAGACATCGGCCAAGCCAACACCAATCCGGGCCAGAGCAATCTGATCGCTCTCAATATGACGTTCGATTACCCGGACCCGGTGAAGGCGCAGGAGGTCCTGCAGAGCTTCGTCGCGAGCTTTCTGAGGATGGACAGCGACGTCGTCGAAGACCAGGCGACGCTGACGGTGCGTTTCCTGGAGGATCAGGCGCAGAAGCTCGCCAGTCAGATCCAGCAGATCGAGGGGGAGATCACCGCGCTGAAGGCGCGCAACGGCAGTGCCCTGGTCTCGGGCGGACTGCCGTCGATGCTCGACACTGGAACCTACAGCGCCCAGATCGTCGATCTCGAGAACCAGAATCGGCAGCTCGTGCTTCAGAGCCGCACCGGGGGCGGGAAGAACCAGGCCATCGCTGCCGCAGAGGCCGCTCTGACCGCCGCTCGCACCCAATATTCGGACACGCATCCGGACGTCGTCGCTGCCCGTCAGCGGCTGCAGCTCCTGCGCCAGCAGGCGGCCCAAAACCCCGAGCCCAGCGGCGACAGTGCAATCCAGGAGCAGATCCGCGCGAACAACGAGGCGATCGGCACCCTGCGGGGGCAACGTGACGCTGCCATCGCGAGAGCGAACGTCAGCGTTGCCGGGCAGGCCCGCGCTCCGGCCATTCTCGAACAGGCATCGCAGCTCGAGGATCGCGCCACACAGCTACGCGACCAATATAAGAAGGTCTCGGACGATCTGCTCAAGGCGCATAACAGCGCCCGCATGGCTGGCGAGCAGCGCGCCGAGCGCCTGTCGCTGATCGAGCCGGCGAACCTTCCGGACCACCCGCATTGGCCCAACCGGCCGCTGGTTATCGGCGCCGGCGCACTTGCAGGTTTGGCATTGGGCCTGCTTCTCGCATTGGCGATGGAGTTGCTGAAGCGGCCGGTTCGCAGCCCCGTCCAGATCGAAGGCCTCGGCGTTCCTGTCGTGGGGATTGTGCCGATTATCGATCGACGGGAAAAAAAGCGGCGGTGGTGGATTTTCGCCCGTCGCCAGGAGGCGGGGCTTGCGTAGTCCATTGAATTACGAAACGACGGATCAGGCAAATGGCGGCGATAACGGCAGACCACTGCCGGTGCTTGTACTGCCGCAGCTGAGAGACGCGCAGCTTCTCCCCTGGGACTCGGCGACTGCTGAAGCTCGGGGGATCTACGGCTTCGACAGCCTCGACGCCCGATCCCGGCCATTCAACATGATCCGCGCCAAGTTGCATGAACTGCGCGCGCAGCGCGGCTGGCGCCTGTTTGGGGTCGTCTCCGCAACGCCAAAGGTCGGCAAGTCATTCATCTCCGGCAACGTCGCCGCATCGCTAAGTCGCGATCCGCGGTTTGAGACCACGGTCATCGACCTCGATCTTCGTAGAGCCACGCTCACCAGTGTGTTCGGCATCGAGCCGAAGGTCAGCATCCGTTCCTATCTGCAGCAGGAACCCGGCGCCGACGGGCCATCGGCTTATGCGCTGGAGGGGGAGCGGTTGATGATCCTGCCCACGACGGCCGGTCCGGTCCGCTCTGCCGAACTGCTCGCAGGGACCCGGGCTCAGGCCCTCCTCAGGGCTATGCGCAACGCTGGTGACAATAGCCTGTTCGTGGTGGACCTGCCGCCGGTGTTTGCGAATGACGACGCGATCACGACCATGGCGCGCCTCGACGCTTACGTCGTCGTGGTCGAAGAAGGCCGGACCACAACTCGCGAAGTGAAGGACGTGGTCAATCTTTTGGGTATGCAGCGCCTGGCCGGAGTGATCCTCAACAAGTATCGCGGCGGGCTCGTCAGCGAAGGCTATGGCGTCGATAACTATTACGCCGCCGGCTATTATTCAGGCTATCACGGAAGTAAGGACGCGCACGACTAAAGCGCGACGTGCGGAGTGGGAGCCGATCCGGCGCGAGCAACAGAGAGACGCGGCCTAGTTCTTCTTCGGCGGGCCGTAGCCGGCCTGATACTCGATCTTGCCGGAATCCTTCAGCGACTTGAGCAGTCCTTGAAGCGCCTTGCCGGTCTGCGCCTTGCGGATCGCCTGAACTGCCGCGGGCTTGGCCTGATCGCCGGTTAGTGGATGCGCCTCTCGCCCGACGATTGCATTCGCAACCATCATGTTTCCGATCGGCACACCGAACGGCTTGCCCGCGGGCAGGCTGTTGAGCTGCGCATAAAGCTGCGGCGGCACCATTGCCGTGTCGAGGCGATTCTTCTGCCTCTGGATCGCGATCTTGTGATTCTCGAGCACCGCAATGAGGGCGTCCATGTTCGGGGCCGCAGCCAGTTCGGCTTTGATCCCCGCGTCCGTCGGCGTCTGATAGCGTGCCTGATCGAGCTGCCAGGTTTCGCGATTTGCAAACATCTCCGGATGGCTCGCGATGTAGCTCTGGATCTCGCGGTCGGAGGGAAGCTGCGCCGTGTTGAACCGTCGGTCGGCAAGCATGGAGATCAGCAGGTCCTCGTCCGCCCGGCGCTCGCGGTTGAGATATTCAGGTGACTTGTCGATGCCCTCTTTGCGGGCCTGCTCGGCAAGAAGGCGCCGGTCGACGAGCTGTTCGAGGACTTGCGCACGCGCCTTGTCCTTGTCCATTCCCTCCGGGATTTTCGCGAGACTGAGTGCAAAGTTCAAATCAGGAGCAGTGATTTCCTCGCCGTTGACGACCGCGATCGTCTGACCTTCGGCCTTGCGCTGGCAACCGGAGGCAAGAACGCTGACCGCGACAACGGCAATAATCCCATACTTCACGTGAATGCCCCGCTTAATAATTAGACAATCAAAGGCATAGCATGGCAGATTGTCAAACAACAGAAGGGGAGAGGGCAGCGTGGAGAGTGTCTACGATTGGGTCACCGTGGCCATTTTCGCGGGGCTCGTCGTGCTGTTCGTCCAGCGATCGACCTCGGAGGAGCAGGCGCCGGAGCATGACTCTCTTCTGCTGTACCTCGGCGCTGGGTTGGGCTGTGCCGTCGCCAATTGGCTGGGCAACAAGGGCATGCACTTGCTCGCGATCCCGCTGATCGCAGCGACGATCCTGTTCATTCTCTATTATTTGCGGCCGTTCAAGATCTGGCCGCGGACCTAGCGGCTAGGCGATCAGCACGCGCCGAAGTGGCGCGGGCGTTGCTTCCACCATCGCGCGAACGAATTCGTCGAGCACCGCCATCGACGGGCCTTCGCTGCCGAGCGGCGTCGAAACCCGGATCAAGGCGGAATCCGGTATCAGCTTGCGCAGGTTGTCTTCGGCGAAAACGAGCTTCTGCCGTGCCCAGCTGAGCGGAATATGCTTGCCGATACGCACCCAGTAGAGAAGCTTTTCGCCACCTCCATCGCGTGTTGCCGAAAGCGTGTTCACGCGCAGGCTCTTTGCAGGGCCGAGCACAACCTGGTGCGGCGCGAAGTCGGACAGTGAAAAGCCTGCGGCCGTATAGCAGAATTCGGGACGATGGACCTGAAGGAAGCCGTTCTGTGTCGCGCTGTAGGCGATCAGGAGCATGACGGGCACGTTTCCGTCATAGTACACGCGCGTCAGCGTCTGGCTGTATAGCGCCAATGCCAGCTGGTCCCGCGGCGGAATCACCAGGCCGCTGCTACCGACGAAATTCCAGCGTCCGATTTTCGCGGGCAGGACTTCGTCGAGCTTGTGATCTCCAAGATAGTTCAGCTCGATGTCCGGCTTCCTCGCTGCCGCGACTCCGGCAGCCGAAACCATCGCGAGTCCGGCGAGCACTTCGCGGCGCGACAGGCGTCCCGTTGGATCGAGGGGGAAATCGGCGCTCATGCGGCCGCCTTTCGGCGCGTGCGCAATCTCGTGAACAGCGAATCCACGCCAATGATCGAGATTAACGCCACGAGGAACACCGTGAGGCCGGCGAAATCGTGAAGGAACCCCTGCGCCGCTGCCTCGCCGAGATAGTAAGTGATGAGCACGAGGCTGAGCACACGGATGAAGTTCGAGAAGACCGCGACGGGGACGATGAGCAGGCCGACGATGAGGAAAGCCGTGAGATCCGACCGGTGCCGCAGATAGACGTAGAACAGGCAGATCGCGGACAAGGTGATGATCGAATTGAGTCCCGCACAGGCGGCTGCAACGAGGAGCTCATAATTGGCGATCTGGATTGTGACGCCGGAGCTCGCAATCGGATAGCCGAGCGTGTGCAGGAGGCTGACCGAGGAGTCGGAGATCGCGATCTTGAGCGGCTGCGTGATCAGACTGACCAACGTATCGGGCGGCGGCAAGGCGACCGCGAGGTAGACGATCGGGAACCACAGCGCCCGCAGCAGCGCGCCGCCCACGAGCAGATAGAAGGCCGAGATGATCGCCGCGTACATCGCGAGACCCTCGATCTCGAGGACGCCGGTGATGCGCGCGACGGAATAGAGCCCAAGACAAACGGCCACGGCCAGCGAGCCGATCCACACGTTTCCGGGACGGGCACGTGCGTGCGTACTCTTCAGCTCGCGCCACAGCAGCCACGCTCCGGTCGCCACGATGATCGGCGCATGGCCGCCCTGTTCGGTCGTCCAGGTCAGCCGCGCGACGTCGTACATGGTCGGGAGCAGGATCGCGGCAAGCCCGGCCAGGAACACGAGCTGGGGCAAGCCCACGCGGCGGTGCAGCGCGCTGGGTGTTTCGGTCTTAACGAGGAGCAAGAGAGAAACCTCGTTGTTTCAAAGCGCTGCCTTCCCCAAGTCGTCAGCAGGCTAGACCGGGTGCCCAAGCCCCGCAAGCGAACATTGCTGCGGTCGAAAGCCCATTTGCCCCAAAATCAGACCGCTCGCTTTTGGGCGGCGCGCGTGCATATCATCCGGCGCATGATGGCGGAGAGGACGGGCACTTGAATCTCATCACTCTCCTGTTCGCTCTGGTCGCCGCGCCGGCCGTGCTTGTGACCGCATTTTTCGCCGTGGAGTTGCTAGCCGGCCTTCGACCGATCGCACTGCTTGGCGAGACGTCTGAGGGTGTCGGCGCAATGGTCGTCGTCCCCGCGCATGACGAGGAAAAGGTGATCGCGCGCACGGTCGCCGATCTCAAGCGCGAAGGCGGGAATCTCCGGGTGCTGGTCGTCGCCGACAATTGTGTGGACGGAACGGCCGCCGCAGCGCTCTCTGCTGACGCCGAGGTCGTGATCCGGAACGACCCGGAGCATCGCGGCAAAGGCTTCGCGCTCGCCGCCGCGCGTGAGCATTTGCACCGGGATCCGCCAGACGTGGTCATCATCGTCGACGCCGATTGCCGTATCAATGGGCGCAGCCTCCTTGCATTGGCGCACTCTGCGGCCGCGACTGGGCGGCCGTGTCAGGCGATCAACTTGCTCGCGCCCGATCTCAGTGCGCCGCCGATGGTGCAGATCTCGACCTTCGCCTTCCTCATCAAGAACCTCTTCCGTCAGCGGGCGCTGCAGCGGCTGGCGGGACGCGCGCACCTGACAGGTACCGGGATGGCGCTGCCCTGGCCGATCTTCGCCGGCGCGGACCTCGGCGGGTCCCGTATCGTCGAAGACCTCGCTCTGGGACTGGAGCTGGCAGACCGCGCTGCTCCGCCGTTGCTCGTGGAAGCGGCGACCGTCTGGAGCCCTCCGGCTTCCCAGTCCGGAACGCTCGTGCAGCGGAGGCGCTGGGAAGGCGGCTTCCTTGCAACGGCACTGAAGACCGCTCCCCGTGCTCTCGGGCGAAGTCTCGGCCGGGGGGACATCCGGGGTGTTGTCGCAGCGCTCGACCTCTGCATCCCCCCGCTTGCGCTGCTGTTCACGCTGAACGCCGTTCTTTTCCTGGCCGGGGTCGCGGCCGTAGCTTCGGGTGCGGCGCTGTGGCCCATCGCCGTGCAGATGGCCGTCGGCCTGATCGCGTCGGCAGCGCTCGTACTCGCCTGGCGACGCGAAGGGCGCCCCTTCGCCTCGGGCAAGACCCTGCTGCGGCTGCCGCTCTATGTCCTCTGGAAGCTTCCAATGTACGTCGGGCTGGCACGCCGGGGCGCGCCCACGGAGTGGCTGAGGACCGGCCGCTAGCCCGCCACGTGGATGTATGCGGCAACGCTTCCGATGGCGGTTCCGGCGAGCGACAGGATGACCGCTTCGCGGACGCCGAAGGTCAGGCTGCCGCGCGTCAACCCGCGTTTGACCCGCCTGGCGAGCTGGACCGGCCCACGCAGCAATGCGACCGAATCCAGTTTTGGACGAGGTGCGATGTCCGACATCGATGGACGCTGTGTCGCGACGACGGGTTGCGCGAACTCGCTGACGAAGCCGTCGGTCTGGCGGCGGAACCACACGTATGCGCCGTCGATGGGCGGGGGTGACGGATGGTCGAGGAGGGTCTCGAGGAAGGGCACCAGTGCCAGGACCGCGCGCGCGCTGAACCCCATGCAATGCGCGCCGACGATATCGCTCGCGTCGAGGTTCGCAGGATCGCTGGCTTCGTAGCCGCCGTACGCGATGTCGCAGCTCTCGGCCCGGTTCCACGTCCGCGCCGCGGGCGTGAAATCGACATCGTCTTCGAGGATGAGTACGCTTTCTCCGGCGAGGGCGGCGTCGCGGAGGATGCCGAGATGCGCCAGGAACACGCCTTTCTCCCCCCGCGAGCGCCAGGGACTCATGTCCTCCACCACGACTCCGTCGACGAATGCCACCCTTGGGTCGCCGTCGAGCCCCAGCCGGCGAAGTTCGCCGGTCATTTCGGCGCGCCGGTCCGGTCGCAATGGAAGATTGATAATCCGGATGCGGTCGAAGCCCGCGAAAACGGTCATGGCTTCGAGCCCCCAAACAGTTCGCGCATTCGGGCGGCCGACCACTCGACATCATATTCGGCGCGAACCGAGATTTTCGCCGCATCGGCGAGCGACTCGCGCAGGATATCATCATCGATCAGCCGCCGCAGGCACGCCTCCAGCTCCGGCCAATTGGACGGGGTGAAGAGCAGTCCGGTCTTGCCGTCGTCTACCAGCTCAGGGATGCCGGCGACGCGGCTCGCCACGACCGGAGTGCCGATCGCCATCGCTTCTATGAGCACAATCGGCAGCCCTTCCATGAAGCTCGAAAGCACGAGGATGTCGGAGCGGGCGATATGCGCGAGCGTATCATGTTCGCTGCACCTTCCAGCGAACATGACTTTGTTTGTGACGCCCAGC
>Ga0308176_10001214_pt1 | contig 16155 bp, 14 predicted proteins | sample PhyCR2_3_FD_203890 | JGI IMG/M metagenome (GOLD analysis project Ga0308176, IMG submission 203890) | Soil microbial communities from UC Gill Tract Community Farm, Albany, California, United States - DLSLS.C.R2 | ecosystem: Environmental > Terrestrial > Soil > Agricultural land | place: USA...
CGGCGGCAGTACGAGCGCGAGCTGCTCCTCGCCCGGCGCAAGGCCGAGGCCGCGACGGAGACCGAGCGCGCCGCACGGGAGCAGGCGGAGCAGGCCGGCCGCGCGAAGGACGAGTTCCTGGCAATGGTCTCGCACGAGCTGAGGACGCCGCTTAACGCGATCCTCGGCTGGGTGCAGCTGCTCCGCCAGGATTACGGAAGCGACGAAGGACTGGCCGAGGGGCTGGCGGTCATCGAGAACAACACGCGCGTTCAGGTGCAGCTCGTCGATGACCTGCTGGACATGGGCCGCATCGTGTCCGGCAAAATACGGCTGGATGTGCAACCGGTGGAGCTCGCCGGGGTAGTCGAGGCGGCGCTGGAAACCGCCCGCCCCGCCGCCGAGGCCAAAGGCGTTCGCCTCCAGAAGGTCGTGGACCCCGGCGTCGTCGTGTCCGGCGATCCCGGACGCCTCCAGCAGGTGTTCTGGAACCTCTTGAGCAACGCGGTCAAGTTCACGGCCAAGGGCGGCTTCGTACGCGTCGTGATGGGGCGGGTGGACTCGCACGTGGAGGTGAGCGTCGTCGACAACGGGCAGGGAATGAGCCCGGAGTTTCTGGCGCACGCCTTCGAGCGATTCCGCCAATCCGACTCGGCGGGAACGCGAAAGACCAAGGGGCTGGGGCTGGGCCTGTCGATCGTGAAGGAACTGGTCGAGATGCACGGCGGCTCGGTGCGGGCGATCAGCGAAGGCGAGGGCAAGGGAGCGACCTTCGTGGTGCAACTGCCCCTGACCGTTCTCCGCCCCCAGGGAGCCGAGGGCGAGCGGGTACACCCGCGCGCCGCGGTGGCGGAGAAGGCGCTGGACGTTGCCGGGGTGTCGCTCGGCAGCCTGAGGGTGCTGGTGGTGGACGACCAGCCCGACGCACGCGACGTCCTCAGGCGGGTGCTGGCGGGCTGCGGCGCCGCGGTCGCGACCGCCGCGTCGGCGGAGGAGGCGCTGCAGGTGATCGAGTCGTTCGGTCCCGACGTGCTGGTGAGCGACGTCGGCATGCCGGATCAGGACGGCTACGAGCTCATCCGGCGTGTAAGGATGCTCGGCGGGGCGGCGGGGCGCGTGAAGGCGATCGCCCTCACGGCCTTCGCGCGCCTCGAAGACCGCACGCGCGCCCTGCTCGCCGGGTACCAGATGCACGTCGTCAAGCCGGTTGACCCGCGGGAACTGGTCGTCACCGTCGCAAGTCTCGCCGGGCGCGTAGCCGCCCCGCGTCCTTCAGCGCCGCCGCGATGAAACCGCGGGGCAATGGCCCCTTCCCTCCCCGCGGCCGCCGCGCCACAATATCGGCGCAACGGAAAAGGAGAACCCATGCTCGCTCGCCTCAGCACCTTCGGCCTATGCCTCCTCGTCGCCGCCCCCGCGTTCGCGGAGCCCGGCCCACCCGCCGGCACGCCCTCGCAATCCAAACCTGTTGAGGCGCCCGACCGGGCCACGCTCGAAAAGGAATTCGCCGAAAAGATGACCAACGCCGTCCTCGCCGGGCACTACGTCGGCGGGCGCGGCGACGAGCCCAAGGAGAACAGCTACCACATCGTCAAGGTCACCAAGCAGGACGGCGATAAGTGGCTGTTTCTTTCCCGCATCCAGTACGCCGGCCACGACATCACCATCCCCATGGTCATCCCCGTCAAGTGGGCCGGTGACACCGCCGTCATCGAAGTCACGGACATGATGGTGCCCGGCTCGGGCATCTACACCGCGCGCGTGCTCGTCTACCGCGACCACTTCTCCGGCTTCTGGTCCGGCGGGACGCACTCCGGCTACCTCTGGGGCAACATCCAACGCGAACCGGCCGAGCAGAAGCCGGACAAGGGCTGAGCGGCGCGTCAGCGATTCGCCGCCGGGTTGGCCAGACTCCCCTCCTCCTCCAACCGGAACTGCCGCGGCACCAGCAGGATGATCTGCTCTGTCCGCTCCGCCGCCGACCCGTCGATCAGGAAATTCGCGCCCAGGCTCATCGGCAGCTCCGCCTCCGGCGAAGGCGCCACGACCATGAAGTGCTCCAGCGGGACCTCGGCCACCAGGTTCAGGTCGTAGAAGTATTCGGGGCTGACGAATTCCACGCCCCTGCTCTGCTCGAGCGCGTTGTACACCAGCTCCTTCCGCAGCCCCCGCACGAGCGGGCAGACGGCCACGCGCACGTCGCCGAGCTTGCGCGGCACGGGCTGGAAGGTGATGCTCAGCAGGTTGGCACACTGCGTGTACGTCCGGCCGACCGCCTCATTGTGCTCGTCGAAGGTGAAGATCGTCTCGTCCACCATCGCGCCCTTCAGCTCCCACTCCGCCCCCTGCGCCTCGGCGTTCTTGAACATCGTCTTGCGCACCGCGGCGGGGTTCTGGTCGATGATCTTCTTGAAGTACTCCCACTCCCCCGTCGGCGCCACGCCGACGCGGATGCCGTTCTTCAGCAGGAGGTCCTTGCCCGCCACGTCGAGGACGTTTTCGTCCACGCGCTTCCAGAAGTCGTCGTTCTTGCTGACCGACCAGAGCGGCACGGAGAGCTGGTACATCTCCAGGTATACCTTGAGCGGCACCGCCGGCGCCGGGTCCCGCGGGCCCTGCGTGGTCGGGCGCGCGGTCAGCTCGGTCATGCGGATCTTCGGAATGTCCATCCCCGCCGCCGCTCCCGCCCTCGGCTTTTCCGTCCCCTTCGCGCAGCCGAGGACGGCCGAGGCGACCGTCCAGCAACGGATTATGCTCGTCAACCCCTGGCGTGCCATGACTGCCGCCTTTTTGGTTCGGCCGGCTTAACCGGCGATCAACTCGATGACCGCCGCCAGGCCCGCGTCCCAGTCCTCGCGCTTGATGTTGATGGGCGGGGCGAGGCGGATCACCTTCTGGGCCGTCACGTTGACGATGACGCCGCAGTCCAGCCCCCGCTCCACGATCTTCACCGGCGGCTCCTTCAATTCAATTCCGAGGAACAGACCCCGCCCGCGCACCTCCGCCACCTTGGCCGCGATCTTCGGCTCCGCCCGCAGGCGCGCGACCGCGTGCTCGCCCAGCGCCGCGGCGTGATCCAGTAATTGCTGGCGCTCGATCACGTCGAAGACCACCTTCGATGCCGCCATGGCGATCGCATTTCCCCCGAGCGTCGAACCGTGCTTTCCCGGCCCCATCAGCGCCGCCACCTCCGGCCTGGCGTACATCACGCCGACCGGCAGCCCGCCGCCGGCGGCCTTGCCGAGGGTCATGATATCGGGTTGCACCTTCGCGCCGCCGGGCCCGGCGAACCACTGGTGGCCGAACCACCTGCCCGTGCGTCCGCAGCCGGTCCAGACCTCGTCGAAGATCAGCGTGAGTCCGCGGCGGTCGCACAGGTCCCGCGCGCGCGGCGCGTAGTCCGCCGGATAGACGTTGATCCCGCCTTCGCCCTGGATGGGCTCCATGATGATCCCGGCCGTTTCGTCGTCCACCGCCTTCTCCAGCGCGGCGAAATCACCACCCTCTACGTTGACGAAGCCCGGCACGTCGGGCGCAAATCCCTGCCGCACCGCGGGGTTCCCCGTCGCGGCGATCATCGCCAGGGTGCGGCCGTGGAAGCTCTTGTTGAGCGAGATGATCTTCCACCGACGGGGGTTTTTGTCCTGCCCGCGCAGGCGCGCCAGCTTCACGGCCGCCTCATTGGCGTCGGCGCCGCCGTGGCAGAAGAAGGCCTGGCCGGGGAAGGCAGATTTGTTGAGCCGCTCGGCCAATTCGACCTGCGGCTCGGAATAGAACGTGTTGCCGACGTGCCAGAGCTTGGCCGATTGATCCCTCACCGCCGCCACGAGTTCCGGGTGGCAATGGCCGAGGATCGCGCCGCCGAAGCCGGCAAAGAGGTCGAGGTATCGCTTGCCGTCGGCGTCCCACAGGTACGAGCCTTCGCCGCGCTCCATCGCCACCGGCAGGCGCGCGTAGTTCGGCACCAGCACCCGTCTGCCGCGCTCGACAATTTCCGCCGTCTTGCCCATCTGCGATCATTCCTTTCGCCGCGTCACGTTATCACAAACGCCGAACAACGTCCCGCGCGCGGGGGGGTCATTTTCCAACGCGATCGGCGAGATCGGCCAGGCGCGATTCCAGGCGCAGCAGGTGCTCGCGGGTTTCCAGCGTGGCCGCGGCGATCCGGTTGCCGGTGCCCCAGGCGAAGCCGACCGTCATCAACATCAGCGCCCAGACCGACCAGTACATGGCGGCGGGATCGGACGGATGCTGCATGCCTCGCAGGAGCACCACGCTCACGTAAACGCCGACGAAGATCGAACCGAGCCACTCCACGACCGCGTAGGAGGTCCGCCGCGCGAAGCCGCCTTTCCAGAGCACGCGCCCGAGCCACGCCGCCACGAGCAGGAAGACGGCGGCGTAACTCGGAAGGACGAACTTCACGTCTGGTTTGGCGTGGTGCACGACCAGCGACCAGACGCAGAGGCCGGCGGCCGTCACGGAGCCGAGGAGGGCGGCCCATGTCAGCAGGCGCGTGCGCGGGGTCAGGTCGTGGTTCAGGAGCGATCGGAGCTGTTTGTGGTACTCCTCCCGCAACTGCGGCGTCGTCTGCTGCGCATCAATTAGCCGTTCGCGGAAATCGGACTGTTCAGTGGTCATGAGGGTCTCCGTCTGAAAGGATCCTGCGGATCGCCTGCTTGGCGTAGTGCAACCGCGATTTGACCGTCCCGGGGGGCACGCCGAGGACTTTGGCGATCTCGTCGATGGAGAGGTCTTGGAGGAAGTAGAGTGTTACGGCCTCGCGCTGGGCGAGGGGGAGTTGATCGAGGGCGTGGTGGACCTGTTCGGCGTTGTCGAACGCGATGAAGGCGTAATCGCAATCGCCGGGATTTTCGGCGTTCGGCTGCTCTTCCTCATGGACCCGCAGGCGCAGCCGGCTCAGGGCGGAGTTGCGGGCGGTGGTGTAGAGGAACGCCGGGAACGTACGGGGGTCGCGGATGGAGCCGACCGCGCGGAAGACCTTGAGCCAGGTCTCCTGTAGCAGGTCCCACGCGTCCGCCTCGCACGGGGCGAGGCGGCGCAGGTAGTAAAACAGTGGCCGCTCCCACAGCCGCACGAGCGGTTCGAAGGCGCCCCGGTCGCCGCGCTGGCAGCGGGTGACCAGCAGCTCGGTTTCCAGGATTTGCTTGTCGTGCGTCAGGGCGGCTCCTTTGGCTCGTTGACCGCAGGACGCCTGGCGCGGGGGGAAGGTTCAAATCGACGTTGGACGCTGATCGCTGAATCGGGCAGCCCGGTTATGGGTTGATGCGTCCGATGTCCTTGTGGACGACGCCGTGGACGTCCGGCGCCGGCGGCTTTGACGTCGGCGGGGGGACGGCGATGCGGATGTTGGCTTCCTTGAGCTGCCGCTCGTCGATCGGCGACGGCGAGCCGCACATCAGGTCGGCGCCGGACTGCGTCTTGGGGAACGCGATCACGTCGCGGATGTTGTGGATGTTGCGGAGGATCATGATCAGCCGGTCCAGGCCCAGCGCGATGCCGCCGTGGGGCGGGGCGCCGTACTGGAGGGCGTCGAGGAGGAAGCCGAACTTGAGCTTCTGCGCCTCGGCGTCGATGCCGAGCAGCGCGAAGACCTTCTGCTGCACGTCCATCCGGTGGATACGGATCGACCCGCCGCCGATCTCCGAGCCGTTGACGACGATGTCGTAGGCCTTGGATTTGATCGATTCGACGGCTTCGCGCTCGCGGCCGTCGAGCTTGGGCAGGTCCTCGTCCAGCGGCGTCGTGAACGGGTGGTGCGTCGAGACGAATCGCCGCTCCTCCTCGTCGTATTCGAACAGGGGGAAGTTCACGACCCAGGTCCACGCGAAATCGGTGGACGGCTTGAGCTGCATGTCGCGGGCCATTTTCAGGCGGAGCTCGCCGAGGACCTTGTGAACGGTCTTGGGCTTGTCCGCCGCGAAGGCGAGGAGGTCGCCTTCCTTCGCGCCGACTCGCTCGATGAGCTTCGCGGCGATGGGGTTAATGAACTTTGCGACGCCGGTGTCGAAGCCGGGGTTGCCGCCGGGCGCGACGACCTTCGTCACCGCCAGCCCCTTCGCCCCAAACCCCTTCGCCCATTCCGCCAGCGCGTCGGTCTGCGCGCGGGTGAGCTTCGCCCCGCCGGGAACGGCGACGCACTTGACCATCGGCGCGGATTTAAACACGCCGAATTCCGTTGAATGCGCCAGGTCCGTGATGTCGTGGAGCTGCATCCCGTAGCGCAGGTCCGGCCGGTCCGACCCGTACCGGCTCATGGCCTCGTCGTAATCCATCCGCGGGATGGGGTTCGGGATTTCGACGTTGAGCACCTCTTTCCAGATTCGCCGCAGCAGACCCTCGATGATCCCCATGATGTTTTCGCGGTCGATGAACGACATCTCGACGTCGAGCTGGGTGAACTCGGCCTGCCGATCGGCCCGGGGGTCCTCGTCTCGGAAGCAGCGGACGATCTGCATGTACTTGTCCGTGCCCGCGACCATCAGAAGCTGCTTGAAAAGCTGCGGCGACTGCGGCAGCGCGTAGAACGAGCCCGGTACCAGCCGCGAGGGCACGATAAAGTCGCGCGCCCCCTCTGGCGTCGATTTGGTCAGGAACGGCGTTTCCACCTCCCAGAAGCCCAGGTCGCCGAGGTAATCCCGCATGATCTTCGTGACCTGGTACCGCGTGCGCAGGTTCTGCTGCATGTCGGCCCGCCGCAGGTCGAGGTAGCGGTATTGCAGGCGGCGCTCCTCGTTCACCGCCTCGTGCTCGTCGGGCGTGAACGGCGGCGTCGGCGACGCCGAGAGGACCTCCATGGTCTTGACCGCAATCTCGATTTCGCCGGTGGCCATCTTGGGATTGACGAGGCTCTTGCCCCTGGGATCGACGCCGCGCTCGCGCACCGCGCCCCCTGCGGAGACCACCCACTCCGATCGCAGCTTGCGCGCCTCGTCGAGCGTCGCCTGCCCGCAGATGTCCGCGTCGAAGACGAGCTGCGTGAGCCCGTCGCGGTCGCGCAGGTCGATGAACACCAGCCCGCCATGGTCCCGGTAATTATGGACCCAACCGGCGAGCTTGACGGTGCGCCCGACGTCGGACTTGCGGAGCTGGCCACAGGTGGCGGTGCGGTAGCGGGTTTCGATGGCTTCCATTTGAATAGGGTGAGGGGTTAGGGGTTGGGGATCAGAGGGAGAGGAGTGGTCTTTAATGACCCCTGACCCCGGTCCCCTGTTTCATTTCACTTCCCACCGCGGCTTTGCCAACCACTCCCGCAGGACCGCTTCGGCGGGCTTGTTCTCCGGCGTGTAGCCGCGATCGCTGGCGCCGCCGTCGCCGGGCGGCCACTCCCACACCATAAACCCGCCGAGGTGCGGGTTGCCGTACCAAGTCCTGAAAAAGCCTTCGTACAGCTTGCGCTGCAGTTCCAGGTCCACCGGGTCGGACGTGGTGTAATCCCACGGCTCCGACGCCGCATTCGCCATCGAACACCAGCCGACTTCCAGGAACAGCAGCGGCTTGTGCTGCTTCGTCACGAAATCGAGCACGCCGTCGTGGCCGCTGCGGCCGTGCTGAATCTCGCGCCAGTTCTTCTGGATTTCCTCGACGGACACGTTGCGATCGGGCCCCAGCTTCCAATAGCTGTTCATGCCGATCAGGTCGAGCTGGTCCCAGAAATGGACGGCGGTGTAGTGGTCCCAGTTGGACGAGTACGTGAGCTGCCCGTGGAAGGTGCGGCGGACGGCCTGGATCGTCCGCGTCCACTGGTCGAGCTGGTCCTCGGTGCTCACCAGTTCCGAACCGACCACCAGCACGTTCGCGTGATTCGACTCGGCGATCCACGCGAAGTGGTTGATCATCGACCGGTAACTGTCCCACCACTCGTTCCACCCGCCGTGCGTCTCGTCCGGCGAAATCGTCCCGCGCCACTCGTTGCTCGAGACGGCCGGGTTGTCCAGCAGGACCACCGGCATCAGCACCACGCGCAGGCCGTGCCCCTTCGCGTGCGCGATCAGCTCGCCGAGCTTCTCCGGCGAGAGGGTCATCCGCATGTCGAGGTAAATCCGGCAGGACTTGGCATTCTCCTGCCGCGTGTCCAGCACCAGCAGCACCGTGTCCGCCCCGATCGCGGCGATCTCGTCGATGTTCTTCTTGTACTGCTCGACCCAGTCCACCCGCTGGATCTGCATGGCCACCCCTCTGTACGGCAGCCCCGCGAGGTTCGGCGGCGCTTGCGTGCCGGCCGGCAACGCCGCACCCTCCTCCGGCGTCTTGCCGCGCGGCGACTCCGTCGGCCACATGATGCAGCCGAGCACGACGATGTAGACCGCGACGGCTGTGAGGATAATGCCGCGGCCGAGCATGCGAGGTTTTGGCGATTCTTCAGTCATCATTGCCCGGGGCCAAGTCCAGGGTCGGGCAATGATAAGGGAGGGAAGTAGCGAAAAAAAGCGGCGGCGCCGGGTGACTTACATCGGCCGGGATACGACGAACTCCGCCATCGTGTCGAGGGTGCGCTTCGCGTCGGAGTCCGGCAGGTCCACCAGCGTGCTCCGGGCCCGGTCCACGAGCTGGCGGGCGCGGTCCCGCGCGTACTGGATCGATTTGCTCGGCAGGATCAGGTTGCGGATGCGCTCCAGCTTGTCCACGTCGTGCGAGAGCAGCAGCGACCGCAGCAGCTGGCGGTGCTCGATCGGCGCGGTCCGCATGAAGTGGATCATGGGCAGGGTCATCTTGCCTTTTTCGACGTCGATGCCGAGCGTTTTGCCGACGGTGTCGGCGTCGCCGACGATGTCCAGGATGTCGTCCTGGATCTGGAACGCCGTGCCGAGCGACAGGCCGTAGAGCTCGAGCCGGCTGGCCACGGCGTCCGACGCGCCTGCGTACTTCGCCCCCAGGAGGCAGCACGTCGCGCACAGGCTGGCGGTCTTGCGGGTGATGATCTGGAGGTACGTCTGCTCGTCGAGGTCGATGTTGTTGCGGTTGTCGATCTGGAGCAGCTCGCCTTCGCAAACCGTGTTCGTCGTGCGGGCGATCTGCCGGGCGGCGAACTGCGAGTCCAGCGACGAGCAGAGGTGGTACGAGTGGGAGATGAGATAATCGCCGAGCAGGACCGCCGCCTCGTTGCCCTTGAGGTGGTTGATCGTCGCGCCCTTGCGGCGGAGCTCCGCGTCGTCGAGCACGTCGTCGTGCACCAGCGTGGCCATGTGGACCATCTCGACCACCGTGGCGAGCGTCACGTGCACTTCCGAAAGGTTCGCCTCCGGCGAGGCCGCCTTGGCCGACAGCAGCACCAGGCACGGGCGGAGCATCTTGCCGCGGAAGCGGGAGACGTGCTTGACCAGCGTGTTGACGCACGCCAGGTCGCCGGACAGCTCCCCGTGAAACAGCCGATCGACGGCGGCGAGCTGCGGGGCGATGCACTCGGTCAGGCTGCTCAGCGTGGGGGTCGTCATGTGTTCTCCGCGGCCCGCGCCGGCGGCGTCGTCCGCCGGGCGCCGACGCCGTAGCGATCGGTTCGGGTCGCGGGATTATAGAAATCGGTCGATGCGAACGCGAAGCCGCCGGAAGTTTCGAAATTATTGAAAGCGACGCACCCCCGCCGCGCCGCCGGCGCGTTAGGAACCGGCGGAATCACGCGTACAATGCGGCGATGGACCTCGTTTACCTCGACAACAACGCCACCACCCGCCCCGCGCCGGAAGTGGTCGAGGCCATGCTCCCGTTCTTCACAGAGCTGTACGGCAACCCGTCCAGCGTCCACCGCTTCGGGCAACGCGCCCGCCAGGCGCTGGACGAAGCCCGCGGCCGGGTCGCACGCCTGATCGGCTGCGGCGAAGGCGAGGTGGCCTTCACCGGCGGCGGCACGGAATCCGTCAACACCGCCATCCGCGGCCTCCTCGCCGCCCGCTCCCCGCGCAAGCGCATCGTCATCAGCTCCGTCGAACATTCCGCCACGCGCGAGCTGTGCCACCAGCTCGCCAAGCAAGGCGCCGAGCTCGTCGAAATCGGCGTTGACTCGCAAGGCACGCTCGGCCTGGACGCGCTGCGCGCCGCCGTCACCGAAGACGTCGCCGTCGTCTCCATTATGTGGGCCAACAACGAGACCGGCGTGATCTTCCCCGTCCCGGAAATCGCCGCCATCTGCAAGGCCCAGCGCGTGCCCGTCCACTGCGACGGCACGCAGGCCATTGGCAAGGTCCCCGTGAACGTCGCCGAAGCCGGCGTGGACGCCATGAGCTTCGCCGCCCACAAATTTCACGGCCCCAAGGGCGTCGGCGGCCTGTTCGTCCGCCGCGGCCTCCGAATGCAGCCCCTGCTGATCGGCGGCCCCCAGGAGCGCAACCGCCGCGGCGGCACGGAAAACGTCCCCGGCGCCGTCGGCACCGGCGTCGCCGCCCAACTCGCGATGGACCACCTCGGCGACATGGCCCGCGTCGCCGCCCTCCGCGACCGGCTCGAATCCGGCATCCTCCAGCGCATCGACGACACGCACGTCAACGGCCGCCGCGACCGCCGCGTCCCCAACACCACGAATGTCGGCTTCGCCCGCCTGGAGGCCGAGGCGATCCTCCTCCTCCTCAGCGAGCAGGGCGTTTGCGCCTCCGCCGGCGCCGCCTGCTCCAGCGGCAGCCTCGAACCTTCGCCCATCCTCAAGGCCATGCACCTCGACCCCCGCATCGCGCACGGCGCCGTCCGCTTCAGCCTCTCCCGTTACACGACCGACCGCGAAATCGACCTGGCGCTGGAAGTCCTGCCCGCCGTCATCTCGCGACTGCGCGCCGTCCTGCCCGTCGGCGTCTGACGCTGCAACGCAGCGCGGGCGCGGCACGTCTGGACAATCCCCATCCCCTGCCGCACACTCCGCCCGCCATGCAATTGGCCTTGGGCGGTCAGCAACTCGGCCTCATCCTCCTCGCCGGCTGCGCCGCGGGCGTGTACGTCGCATCGCGGTCCGCCGTCGACGCCCTTGCCGGACCGCGCCACACCGCCGACGGCACGCCGGAACCCCCCTCCCCTGGACGGCGCGCGATCGGCCACTTTCTCCCCGTCGCCGCCATGGCGCTGCTCGCGCTGTTCTACGGCTACCCGGACGTGACCGTCGGCGTGATCTTCGCCACCAGCGTCGCAAGCCTGGCACTGGTCGCCGGGCTCGTCCTGCTCCTCTCGCACGCGGCCGAACAGTCTCCCACCCCGCTGCGGCGGACGTGGGCCTTCATCCTCCCCGTTGCCGCTTTGGCACTGCTCGCCGGATTCTCCGGCCAACTCACCCCCTTCCACGCCGAAGTCCTGCTGATGGAAGGACTGGTCATTTTCCTGCTCTGGCTCGGCCGCCCAAAGTCCGAAGCACCACCGAGCGCCACGGCGGCCGTGGTAACGGATCCGCCTCCGCGATTGCATCCACGAAAACTTCTGATCCGGGCGGTCGAGTTGATCCTCGCGTTAGCTCTGGCCGTGCTCGCCGCATGGGCCGGCACGCGCGGCGTCATTCACGTCAGCCAGACGTCCCGCATGGTCTCCCCCGCCCTCCTGGCCGTCAGCACCCTCAGCCCCCTGCTCACCCTCCCGATGATCAGCGGCGGCCTGAATCTCGGCGGGCGCGGCCACGCTTCCGCGGCACTCACCAGCGCCGTCGGGGTCACCCTCCTGAACCTCTGCCTCCTCCTCCCGCTGGTCATCGGCCTCTGGTACGGTCTGCCCGAAATCGCCCCGCGCCTGGCGCCCTGGGTTCAAATCGCCGACGCCGCCCCCTCAACCCAGCCCGCCACCACCGCGGCCACGCGCGCCTCTCCGCCATCGCCGCCGGAGGTCAAACCCCTGCCCTTCCCCTTAGCCGCCTGGCGGATCGACACGGTCGTGCTCGCCGCCCTCGGCCTGCTTCTCATTCCCGCCGCCGTCGGCCGCTGGGAACTCGGCCGCGGCGAGGGACTGGGATTGGTCATCGGATACGCCATCTACCTCGCCGCCTCCACCATCCTGGGCCTGCGCTGGGGCTGACGCAGAAGGGCTGACGCGCACGCGACCTCAATCTTGTCCGCGCACTTGGCTCGCGCATAATGCCACCACGATGCAGCAGTACCTCGATCTCGTCCGAAAAGCCCTCGCCGAAGGCGAGCCCCGCCCCGACCGCACCGGCGTCGGCACCCGCAGCCTTTTCGGCCACCAGATGCGCTTCGACCTCGCCGACGGCTTCCCACTGCTCACCAATCGCAAGCTCCACCTCCGCTCCATCGTCCACGAGCTCCTCTGGTTCATCCGCGGCGACACCAACGTCCGCTACCTCCGCGAGCACGGCGTCAGCATCTGGGACGAATGGGCGAATGAAGAGGGCGAGCTCGGCCCTGTGTACGGCAAACAATGGCGCGGCTGGCCGGCGCCCGATGGCAAACCTATCGACCAGCTCCGTAACGTGATCGACCTCATTCGTAAAGATCCCTACTCCCGCCGCCTGATCGTGAGCGCCTGGAACGTTGCCGAAATCCCCCGCATGGCTCTCGCGCCCTGCCACGTCCTCTTCCAGTTCTACGTCACGCGCGACGGCCGCCTCTCCTGCCAGCTCTACCAGCGCTCGGCTGACTTATTTCTGGGCGTGCCCTTCAACATCGCCAGCTATTCGCTCCTCACCCACATGGTCGCCCAGGTCACCGACCTCCGCCCCGGCGACTTCATCCACGTCATCGGCGACGCCCACCTTTACGAAAACCACCTCCAGCAGGCGAGGGAGCTTCTCGACCGCCCGCCGCGACCTCTGCCGACGCTCTGCTTGAACCCGGCCATCCGCGACATCGACGGCTTCACCGAGGCCGACATCGAAATCCGCGGCTACGAGCCCCACCCAGCCATCAAGGCGGCCGTCGCCGTATGAGCGACTTCTCCTTGGAACTCATTGCCGCCGTCGCCGCCAACGGCGTCATCGGCCGCGCCGGCCAACTCCCCTGGCAGCTCCCCGACGACCTCCGCCACTTCAAATCCCTCACCACCGGCCACGCGGTCATCATGGGCCGCCGCACGTACGGATCCATCGGCCACCCCCTCCCCAACCGGCGCAACATCGTCATCAGCCGCGCTCTGACCGCCCCTCCCGCCGGCATCGACCTGGCCCGCTCCCTCGACGAAGCAATCGCCCTCGCCGTCCAATCCCCCGGCCCCGCGTTCGTCATGGGCGGCGCCGCCGTCTACGCCGCCGCCATTCCCAAGGCGCACGTTTTGCACCTGACGGAACTGGACGAGCCGGTCGAAGGCGACACCTTCTTCCCCCCCTTCGACCGCTCGCAATGGCAACTGACCCACGAACAACGGCACGACCGCGACGACCGCCACGCGATCCCCTTCCACTTCCGCACCTACGCGCGCCTGAACTCCCCTACGCCTCCTCCTGCTCCTTCAACTTCGCCAGCACGCTGAAGTCCTCCAGTGTCGTCACGTCCCCCCGCACCTCCCCGCTCGTGGCCAGCTCTTTCAAGAGCCGGCGCATGATCTTCCCCGAGCGCGTCTTCGGGAGCGATTCGGTAAACCGAATTTGGTCCGGCTTGGCAAAGCTGCCGATTTGCTTCGCCACCACGCCCACCAGCTCCTTCTTCAACTCCTCCGTCGGCGGAACACCGGAGCGCAGCGTCACGAACGCCGCCAACCCCTGCCCCTTCAGCTCGTGCGGCATCCCCACGCACGCCGCCTCCGCCACCGAATCGTGACTGACCAGCGCGCTCTCGACTTCCGCCGTCCCCAACCGGTGGCCGGAGACGTTAATCACGTCATCAATTCGTCCCATGATCCAGAAGTACCCGTCGTTATCCCGCCGCGCGCCGTCGCCGGTGAAGTACATCCCCGGCACGTCCGACCAGTACTGCTTCACGTACCGTTCCGGATCATTCAGAATCCCCCGCAGCATGCTCGGCCACGGCCGCCGCACCACCAGCAGCCCGCCCTGGTTCGGCCCCAATTCCTTCCCATTTCGGTCCACGATCGCCGCGTCCACGCCGAAGAACGGTAGCGTCGCCGTCCCCGGTTTCGTCGGCGTCACGCCCGGCAGCGGCGTGATCATGATCGCCCCCGTCTCCGTCTGCCACCACGTATCCACGATCGGGCACCGCCCGTGCCCGATGACCTGGTGGTACCACATCCACGCCTCGGGATTGATCGGCTCGCCCACCGTCCCCAGCAGCCGCAGCGAGCTCATCTCGTACTTGTCGGGGAACTGCCGCCCCGCCCGCATGAATGCGCGGATGGCCGTCGGCGCCGTGTACATGATGTTGATCTTGTGCCGCTGGATCATCGCCCAGAACCGCCCGAAATCCGGGAAGTTCGGCGCCCCCTCGTACATGAACGTCGTCGTCCCGTTGCACAGCGGCCCGTACACCACGTAGCTGTGCCCCGTGACCCACCCAACGTCGGCCGTGCACCAGTAAATTTCCTCGTCATGAATGTCGAACACGTCCCGTGTCGTCAGGTAACAGCCGATCATGTACCCGGCCGTTGTGTGGATGATCCCCTTGGGCTTGCCGGTCGAGCCCGACGTGTACAGCACGAACAGCAAATCCTCCGCGTCCATCGGCTCGGCCGGGCAATTGGTGTCCATCCCGGCGATCACCTGGTCCCACCAGATATCCCGTCCCCCGACCATGTTCACGTTCTCCCCGGTCCGCTTCAGCACGATCACGCGCTGTACCTGGCTGGTCTTCGTCAGCGCCTCATCCACGTTCTTCTTCAGCGGAACGACCTGGCCGCGCCTATACCCCCCGTCGGCGGTGATAATCACGTGCGACTTGGCGTCCTCCACACGATCCGCAATCGCCTGGCTGGAAAACCCGCCGAAAATGACCGAGTGCGGCGCCCCGATCCGCGCGCACGCCAGCATGGCGACGGCAGCCTCCGGCACCATCGGCATGTAGATCGTGACCCTGTCCCCCTTCTTAACCCCCAGCTTCTTCAGCCCGTTGGCAAACCGGCATACCTCGTCGCGCAGCGCGCGGTACGTGATCCGCCGCACCTCCCCGCCGCCTTCCGGCGTCCCGTGCGCCGCCGGCTCCCCCTCCCACAGGATCGCCGCCTTGTCCCCCTTCCCCGCCGCGGTCACGCGATCGGGGCGGGTGTGCGACACGGTCGTCGTGCCCCCCACGGAACACTGCGCGTACGGCGCCTTCCACTCCAGCAGCCGCTCCCACGGCTTGAACCAGTGCAGCTCCCGCGCCACGTTCCCCCAGAACTCCTCCGGCCGGTCGATCGACTGCCGGTACAGCCGCTCGTACTCCTCCCGCGACTTCACCCGCGCCCGCGCGCTGAACGCCGCCGCCGGCGGGAACACCCGGTTCTCCTGAAGCGACGATTCAATCGCCTGGCCCGACTGGTTTTCAGACATGGGCGGGTTCCTCCGAATGGCTTACAACACCCTCTAAGCGGAGCACCAACACGACGGAGCGTCTCGTATGCCGGTCAGAATTCAGGTCATTTTCTACAGCATGTATGGGCACATATACAAGATGGCCGAGGCCGTCGCCGAGGGCGCTCGTACGGTCGATGGCGCCGAGGTCGAACTCCTGCAGATCCAGGAAACGATGTCCCAGGAGGTCCTGGCCAAGATGGGCGCTGTCGAAGCCAAAAAAGCCTTCGCCCACGTCCCCCTCGCCAACCCCGCGCACCTCGTTGACGCCGACGCCGTCATCCTCGGCACCCCCACCCGCTTCGGCAATTACCCCTCCCAAGTGGGCGCCTTCCTCGACTACACCGGCCAGCTCTGGGCCAAGGGCGCCCTCGTCGGCAAGGTCGGCAGCGTCTTCACCTCCACCGCCAGCCAGCACGGCGGGCAGGAATCCACCTGCCTCCACGCACACACCTTCTTCTTCCACCAGGGAATGATCGTCGTCGGCGTGCCCTACGAGTGCCAGGAACTGCTCAACCTCTCCGAAATCTCCGGCGGCACCCCCTACGGCGCCTCCACCATCGCCGGCCCCCGCGGCGAACGCCAACCCACCGCCAACGAGCTAACCATCGCCCGCTTCCAGGGCCGCCACGTCACGCGAATCGCCTCGAAGCTCGCCGTCAAATAGCGGCTTATACGGATTCTCATTGATTTGCGCGCACTGCCGAATCGGCGCACACCGTCTTGACCAGTTCCGGCACGAGGCAGACGCGTCGCCAGGCATCCGCCGCCGCGTGCATCAGATCCTCCCAGGTCTCGTA
>Ga0308176_10001216_pt1 | contig 16138 bp, 16 predicted proteins | sample PhyCR2_3_FD_203890 | JGI IMG/M metagenome (GOLD analysis project Ga0308176, IMG submission 203890) | Soil microbial communities from UC Gill Tract Community Farm, Albany, California, United States - DLSLS.C.R2 | ecosystem: Environmental > Terrestrial > Soil > Agricultural land | place: USA...
CCGCCGCGACCTTCCACGCGGTCGGTGGCTTTGACGCGAGCTTCCCGACCGCCGCGGCTGAGGACCGCGAGTTCACCGAGCGGGCGCTGCGGCTCGGCTTCCGATTGGTGCATCTGCCTGACGCGGTCGTCGGGCACCGCCATCGTTTGACGGTGCGTGGGTTCCTGCGACAGCACTACGGCTACGGGCGCGGCGCTCACCGCGTGCTACTCGCCCGCAAGCAAGCCGGCGGCGGGATGCTGGTCGAGCCGCCGCGCTTCTACTCGCAGCTGCTGCGCTCGCCCTGGCGGGAACATGGCGGCGCGCGCGCGCTGCGACTTTCGCTACTGCTTGCGGTGTCCCAGGTTGCGCACGCTGCCGGCTTCGCGCGCCAGAGCTTGAGCTAGCGTTCCGACCGGTGGCAGGGCTCGTGTTCACCAACCTCGCGCGCCGCAAGGCACGCGCCGCTGCGACGGCGCTCGGCATCGCGCTGGGCGTCGCGACGATCGTCGCGCTGCTGTCCGTCGGCTCGGGCCTGAAGCGCACCGCCGCCGAGCTGGTGCATCTCGGCCAGGCCGACCTCGGGATCTTCCAGTCGGGCGTGTCGGATCCGACTGCGTCGGTGCTGCCGACGTCGCTCGCGACGCGCCTCGAGAAGCGTCCTGACGTGGACGAGGCGACGCCGCTGCTGCTGATCGTCGAGGGCGTCAAGCAGGAGCCGGCGGCGGTCGTCTTCGGCGCCGACCCGAAGGGCTTCTTCCGGCGCCGGCTGGTGATGAGCGCGGGCCGGGGCGGACCAGCAGGGGCGACGGGGATCCTCGTCGGCGACAGGCTCGCGCGCGAGCTGGGGCTGCGACCGGGGTCGACGCTGCAGGTCAAGCGCAAGCGCTTCACCGTCAACGGCATCTACCACTCGGGCATCTTCTTCGAGGACACCGGCGCGATCCTCGACCTGGCGACCGCGCAGCGGCTCGCGCACCGCGGCGCCGAGGCGACGACGATCGCCGTCGCGCTCGCTGACAACGTTCGGCACGACACGGCCGAGAAGGCGCTGAAGCGCGCGCTCCCCGGCACGCAGATCATCGGCACGGCCGACGAGGCGTCGCGCGCGGGCGCCAACGGGCAGCTCGTGCGCAACGTGGTGACGATCATCGCCGCGCTCGCGTTGATCGTCGGCGGCCTGGGCGTGACCAACACGATGGCGATGGCCGTGCTCGAACGCCGCCGCGAGCTCGCGCTCCTGAGCGCGATCGGCTGGCAGCGGCTGCGCGTCGCGCTGCTCGTGCTCGCCGAGGGGGTGGCGGTGAGCCTGCTCGGCGCGGGCTTCGGATTGCTGCTCGGCGTGGTGGGCGCCGGGTTGTTGAACGACGCGCTCGATGTGTCGGCGGTGGTCACACCGAAGGTCACACCGTGGACGATCGGCCAGGGCCTGCTGATCGGGGTTGCGATCGGCGTGCTCGGCGGGCTGTACCCCGCCTGGCGCGGCACGCGCGGCTCGGCGACCGAGCTGCTCGGCGGCGCATGACTGGGCAGGCTCGCCTGTACGTGATCCTCGGCTCGCACGCGTGCCGGACCGGGATGCTGCTGCTCGAGCACAAGGGCATCGACTACCGCGCGATCGAGCTGCCAACCGGCTTCCACCCCTTGGCGCTGCGGATCCTCGGCCTTCGTGGCAACAAGGAGCCGTTGCGCGACCTCGAGGGCAAGCGACCCCACCTGCTTGCGGCGGCCGACCGGATGGGAACCGTGCCCGCGCTGCGAATCGACGGGCACGAGGTGATGACGAACGCCCGGATCGCGCGCTTCCTGGACGAACTGCGGCCGGACCCGCCGCTCTTCCCGGCCGACCCGGCACAGCGCGCGGCCGTCGAGGAGGCCGAGCGCTGGGGCGACCAGGTCCTGCAGATGGTGTCGCGGCGGATCGTGCTCGGCACCGGACTTCGCAACGGTGGCGAGTTCGGGCGCCTGGGCACGATGCTCTACCGCAACGCCGGGCTTCGGCGCGGGCTGATCGCCTTCATCCGGCGGTTCGCGTTCGATTCGGATGCGAAGACCGCGGAGCGGCTGTGCGCGCAGGTCCCGGCACTGCTCGACCGCGTCGATGCCTGGATCGCCGACGGCGTGCTCGGCAGCGAACAGCTGAACTCAGCCGACTACATGATCGTCACGAGCCTGGCGCTCCTCAGCTACGCGGAACCGGTGCGCCCTCAGCTGGAGAACCGGCCCCTCACCCGCCTTCTCGACCGGGTGCTCCCCGAGCCGGCTACCTGACGATCACGCGCAGCGCCTCGGCGTCCTCGGGCACGAGGCGGCCGTCGCGCATGTGCAGCGTCCGGTCGGCGCGTGACGCGACGACGGAGTCGTAGGTGACGACCAGCATCGTCATGCCGCGCCGCTCGCGGCTGGCGTCCAGGAGCGAGAGGACGCGCTCGGTAGCGGTGGTGTCGAGCGAGCCGGTCGGCTCGTCGGCGAGCAGCAGCGACGGTCCGTTGGCGAGCGCGCGTGCCAGCGCGACCCGCTGGCGCTCACCGCCCGACAGGTGCGGGATGAGCGCGTCGGCGCGATGCGATAGGCCGACCTCCTCGAGCAGTTCGCGCGCGCGCTCGCGACGCTCGCCGCGCGGAACGCCGGCGCCGATCAACGGCAGCTCGACGTTCGTCATGGGCGTGAGATGGGCGAGCAGATGGTGGTGCTGAAAGACGAACCCGACGGTGTCGCGGTGATAGCGCGCGAGCTCGGCGCCGTCGGCCTTCGAGACGTGCTCGCCATCGACCTGGATCGTGCCGCTCGTGGGGCGGTCGAGCCCACCGATCAGTGAGAGCAGAGACGTCTTGCCCGAGCCCGACGGCCCGGTGAGCGCGACGAACTCACCGGGCTCGAGCGTCAGCGACACATCTGCGACCGCGACGACGGGCCCCGGGTGCACACGGGAGACGCCGTCGACCGCGACGCGTGAGCCGTGTTCAGCGGTGGACCTTGACGGCATAGTCGAGGTTCAGTGACCCCTTCCCTGCGACGCGCACCACGACGCGCAGCTTCAGCGGGATGCCCACCGCGCGGCGCGGCCACGTGAACGTACCGTCGTGCAGGCGACCCTTGAAGGGATAGGGCGAATGGCGGCATGTGCCCGCCTTCGAGCAGGCCGACTTCGGGTTGGCCTTCGGGCTCGGGTAACGGGTCGCGACGACCTGGCCGTTGTAGACGAACTGGTAGGTCGCGGTCGCGCGCACGGCCTTCCCCGAGCGGGTGCGGCACGTGACCGTGATCGGCCACAGCTTGCCCGCTTTCGGGTGGTGCGTCGGGGCGCTGAGGTGAGCCACGCACGGCGCGGATGCAGCCGGCGCGGCGGGAATGAAGATCGCTGCGGCGACGACCGCGAGCAGAGCTGGACACAGGCGCTTCAACACTGCCTCCCTTGGATCTCGTGTTCCGGCGCAACGATACGCGGGTTCATCTACGGTTCGCGCCATGCGGCAGGGGAAGATCGCGCTCGCGCTGATCTGCGCGTGCATCACGACGGCGCCGGCGGCCGCCAGCACAGGCACGGCCCCGGCTGGAACCGCGAAGCTGGACCCGGCCACAGCGGGCGCCGGAGCACATCTGCTCCTGGATGCGCAGGGCGCGGCGGGCGGCGGCTTTCACAAACAGGAGATCCCGGGCGGCCTTGCGATCTCGTTCAACAGGGGCTTCACGTTCGACCCGGCTGCGGTCGGCGGCGTGTGCTCCGACGACCAGGCGAAGAACTACCAGTGCCCGGCGAACAGCATCGTCGGCACCGGCCTGCTCGACGTCCTGGCCGAGGGCTTCGCGTTCGGCGCCAACGGCCAGCAGTTCACCGCCCAGCTGACCTTCTACCGCGCGAACCCGCGCCAGGCCGGCGACCCGATGGGAATCGTGTTCGACTTCAAGGAGCTGTCGTCGGGTTTCAAGGGCACCACGATCGGGCGCGTGCTGTCGATCGATGACCCGCTGCTCGGCTCGCAGATCCAGTGGAGCAGCCTGCCGATCCCCTCACTGCCGCCCGGCATGCACTTCACGCTCGAGCGCCTGCGGATCGATCTCGGTGCGGGCACGTCGACACCGCCGGTGCGCGTGCGGCCCAAGGTCAAGAACTGCCGCAAGCTGCGTATCCACGGCAGGACGTATTACCGCTGTCACAAGAAGGTGAAGGGCTGGCACTGCCGCAAGCGCGGCAAGCGCTATCTGTGCCGCAAGCCGCGCAAGGCCCACAAGGCGCAGGACGGGGCGGCGTTCCTCACGAACCCGGCGACGTGCTCGGGGACGTGGCGGATCCGGCTGGAGCTCGCCTATCCGAGCGGCAACGAGATCCGCGACGCCGACGCGCCCTGCACCGCAGCTAGATAGATAATCGGCGCATGCCGAGCATCGACGTGGCCGCGCTGCTGCGCTCGCGCGCAGGCGAGGAGATGGCGCTCAACGACCGCCATCTCAACCCGCAGCTCGGCCGCATCCTGCGAACGCTCGGCTACGACCGCAGCTGGCGGAGCGCCGAGGGCGCGGAGTTGATCGACGAGCGCGGCGATCGCTACCTGGACATGCTCGCCGGCTACGGGATGTTCGGCGTCGGGCGCAACAACCCGAACGTCCGCGCACAGCTCGAGGCCGCGCTGGCCGCGGACACCGCGAACCTGCCGCAGCTGGGCGTGACGCTACTGCCGGGCGTGCTCGCCGAGCAGCTGCTCGCGCGCGCGCCGTCGAACCTCGGCAGCGCGCTGCTGACGAGCACCGGGACCGAGACCGTCGAGGCCGCGATCAAGCTCGCGCGCTACGCCACCGGGCGCCCGCGGATCCTGCATTGCGACCATGGTTTCCACGGACTGACGAACGGCTCGCTGGCGCTCAACGGCAACGAGGAGTTCCGCGCGGGGTTCGGCCCGCTGCTGCCCGGCACGGCGGCGGTGCCCTTCGGCGACGCGGGCGCGCTGGAGCGCGAGCTGCGCGCCGGCGACGTTGCGGCGTTCGTCGTGGAGCCGGTGCAGGGAAAGGGCGTGAACATCCCGCCGCCGGGCTACCTCGCGGCTGCGCAACGCCTGTGCCGCGCGCACGGCGCGCTGTTCGTCTGCGACGAGGTCCAGACCGGCCTGGGGCGGACGGGCCGCTTCCTTGGCCTGGAGCACTGGGGGCTGGAGCCCGACATGGTGCTGATCTCGAAGGCGCTGTCGGGCGGGTACGTGCCGGTCGGCGCGCTGCTGGCGACACCGTCGGTCTTCGGCGCCGTCTTCGGCGAGATGGAGCGCGCGGTCGTGCACGGCTCGACGTTCGGCAACAACGACCTCGGCGCGGCGGCGGGGCTGGCGACGCTGTCGGAGCTCGACGACGCGGGGCTGGTCGAGCGGGCGCGGCGCGGCGGCGAGCTGCTGCTCGAGCTCACGCGGCCGCTGGCCGATCGCTACGAGCTCGTGCGCGAGGTGCGCGGGCTCGGCCTGATGTGGGCGATCGAGCTCGGGCCGCCGACCGGGCGTGCCGGGCGTGCGCTGTGGCGAACGGTCGAGGCGCGCCAGCCGGGCCTGTTCGCGCAGCTGATCACGGTGCCGCTGTTCCGCGACCACCACATCCTGATCCAGGTCGCGGGCCATGCCATGAACGTCGTGAAGGCGATCCCGCCGCTCGTCATCAGCGACGAGCAGATCGAACGTTTCGCGAGCGCGTTGGGCGAGGTCGTGGGGGCGGCCGAGCGCCACCTCTTCTCATCGACCGCACGCGTGACCCTGGGTCTCGGCCGCCGGGCGCTGCGCGCGTGAGAGCGCTCGTCACCGGCGCGGCCGGATTCATCGGCAGCCACGTCGCGGATGCGTTGCGCGCAGCCGATTGGGAGGTGCGGCCGTTCGACCGCTCGCTCGGCGACGACGTGCTCGACGCAGCCGCGGTCGCGCGCGCGGCCGACGGCTGCGACGCGGTGTTCCACCTCGCGGCGCTCTACAGCTACGCGCGCCGCGACGCCGAGGCGATGTTGCGCGTGAACATCGAGGGCACGCGGACGGTGCTCGAGGCTGCGCAGCGGGCAGGCGTCAAGCGAGTCGTCATGACCAGCAGCTGCTCCACCTGCGGCCCGGTGCCCGGGCGCCCGGCGACAGAGCAGGACCAGCCGCCGTCGTGGGAGCTGGGCATCGCCTACAAGCGCTCGAAGATCGACTCCGAGGAGCTGGCGCTGCAGGCCGCGCGCGACGGCATGGACGTGGTCGTCGTCAACCCGACCACGCCGGTCGGCCCGAACGATCGCCGCCCGACGCCGACTGGAGCGATGGTCGCCGGCGTCGCGTCCGGGCGGATCCGCGCCTACACGGACACCGCGATCAACGTGGTCGACGTCCGTGATGTTGCGCGCGGCCACGTGCTCGCGTTCGAACGCGGCCGCAGCGGCGAGCGCTACCTGCTCGGCGGCGAGGACGTCCCGTTGCGTGACGCGTTCGCCATGATCGCCCGCCACGCCGGCCGTACGCCGCCGCGGGTTGGCGTGCCGTGGCAGGTCGCGCTCGGCGCCGCCTGGGTCGCCGACCGCGCAACCCGCGTCGTCGGGCGCGAGCCGAAGCTGCTCAACCTCGACGAGGCGCGGCTTGCACGCACACCGATGCGGTTCTCGATCGACAAGGCGCAGCGCGAGCTCGGCTACACCTTCCGCCCCGCCGACGACGCGCTCGCCGACGCGGTCGCCTGGTTCACGTGATGAGCGCCGCCGACTTCCTGCCCGACCGCCGCTCGCTCACCGCGCTGCGCGAGGCAGCGACCGGCTGCCGCGGCTGCGAGCTCTATGAGGACGCGACGCAGACCGTGTTCGGCGAGGGCCGCGCGAAGGCGCGCATGGTGCTCGTCGGCGAGACCCCCGGCGACCAGGAGGACCGCCAGGGCAAGCCGTTCGTCGGGCCCGCCGGGCGCGAGCTCGACCGCGCGCTCGAACGCGCCGGCATCGAGCGCAACGACGCCTACGTCACCAACGCGGTCAAGCACTTCCGCTTCCAGGAGCGCGGCAAGCGACGCATCCACCAGAAGCCCGACGCGCGCCACGTCAAGGCGTGCCGGCCGTGGCTCGACGCAGAGCTCGCGCTGATCAAACCCGAGGCGCTGATCGTCATGGGCGCAACGGCCGCGCAGGCACTGCTTGGCGCGAGCTTCAAGGTCACGAAGGAGCGCGGCAAGCTGATCGACACCGACCTGGCGCGGATCGTCGTGGCGACGATCCATCCGTCGGCGATCCTGCGTGAGCGCGACGACGACGCGCGCCACCTGCAGCGCGAGGCGTTCACCAGCGATCTGATGGTCGCCGCGGAGGCCCTGCGCCGATGATGGATCATTGGTCACATGGACGTGACCACCCCCACCCGCCTGCTCGACAACTACGTCGGCGGAGAATGGACCCCCGCAACGGCGAGCGACTCGCTCGACGTCACCAATCCCGCGACCGGCGAGTCGCTCGCGCGCGTCCCGCTCTCGAGCGCGGCTGATCTCGACGCAGCCGTGCGCGCGGCGCGCGCGGCGCTGCCCGAGTGGCGCGCGGTCAGCACCATCGCGCGCGCCCGCAAGCTGTTCGAGCTGCGGGAGCGGCTCGCCGCGCGCCAGGACGACCTGGCGCGCTCGGTCACGAGCGAGATGGGCAAGACGATCGGCGATGCACGCGCCGAGGTGGCGCGCATGATCGAGATGGTCGAGGCGGCCTGCGCGATCCCGACGACGATGCAGGGCCGGATCCTCGAGGACGTCTCGCGCAACATCGATGCCGAGACGATCCGCCAGCCCGTCGGCGTGTGCGCCGCGATCGTGCCGTTCAACTTCCCCGCGATGGTGCCGTTCTGGTTCCTCCCGTTCGCGATCGCCTGTGGCAACACGTTCGTGCTGAAGCCCTCGGAGCAGGTGCCGCTGACGCAGCAGATCGCGTTCGAGGAGCTGCACGAGCTCGGGCTGCCGGCAGGCGTGGTCAACCTGGTCAACGGCAGCCGCGAGGTGGTCGAGGGGATCCTCGATCACCCGGGGATCGACGCGGTCTCGTTCGTCGGGTCGGCGCCGGTGGCGAAGATCGTCTACGAGCGCGCGGCGAAGGCCGGCAAGCGCGTGCAGGCGCTCGGCGGGGCGAAGAACCACATGGTCGTCATGCCGGACGCGGTGATCGACGAGACCGTCAGCGGCATCATCGGGTCAGCGTTCGGCGCCGCCGGCCAGCGCTGCATGGCGGGCTCGGTCGTCGTCACCGTCGGCGAGGCACACGACCGCCTGCTCGGCCCGCTCGTCACCGCGACCGAGGCGCTGTCGGTCGGCGACGGCCTGAGTGAGGCGACCGACGTCGGGCCGGTGATCTCGTGCACGGCGCGCGACCGCATCCAGGAGTGGATCGATCGCGGCGTCGCCGACGGCGGCACGTTGATGGTCGACGGGCGCGGCGCGGACGGCCCCGACGGCTCGTCGTTCGTCGGGCCCACGATCATCGATGACGTCCCGGCCGACGCCGCGATCGTCGGCGAGGAGGTGTTCGGCCCGGTGCTGACGGTCGTGCGAGCCGACTCGCTCGACGACGCGATCGCGCTGGTCAACCGCAGCCGCTTCGGCAACGGCACCTCGATCTTCACCGAGTCGGGCGCGGCGGTCCGCCGCTACCGCCACGAGGTGCAGGCGGGGATGATCGGCGTGAACATCGGCGTTGCGGCGCCGGTCGCGTTCTTCCCGTTCAGCGGCTGGAAGGACTCGTTCCTCGGTGACCTGCATGCGCACGGCCCGGACGCGGTCGACTTCTACACGCGCAAGAAGACCGTCACGAGCCGCTGGTTCTCAAGCGGCCAGGGGCACGGGTCCTACTTCGTCGAGAGCTAGCCAGACTTCGTCGCCCTGATCGTCGAGCCCATGGCGCCGAACTTCGCCGCCTTGCGGCGCGTGTCCTCGAACGCCGAGCGGGCGTAGGTGTCGACGAGCTCTCCCTGTTGGATGTCGGTGTAGGCCCGCTGAACCAGCAGGCGCGCGTGCTCACCTGAGAGCAACGCGCCGGCGATTCACCCTGTCCACAGGTCGATGCGGTCGCGCGCGTCCTCGGAGACCTCCTGGTGGACCACCACATCGGCGACCTGCAAGCGGCCGCCCGGCCGCAGGACGCGGTCGATCTCGTCGAAGACCGCGTCTTTGTCGGGCACGAGGTCGATAACGCCGTTGGAGATCACGACGTCGACTGATGCGTCCTCGATCGGCAGGGACTCGATCAGCGATTCGTGCAGCTCGACGTTGGCGAGCCCGATCTCAGCAGCACTCTCGCGAGCGCGATCGAGCATCGCCTGTGTCATGTCCACGCCGATCACCCTTCCGGTCGGGCCGGTCATCTGCGCGGCGATGAGCAGGTCCGTGCCCGCGCCGCAGCCGAGGTCCAGGACGGTCGCGCCGGGATCGATGCGACCGAGCTGCCAGTGGTTGGCGACGCCGGCGAAGCTCGCCACCGTCGCTTCCGGGACCCGTGTGAGCTCCGGCTCTGGATAGCCGAGCTCACGCGCCCAGCTGCGGCCGGTCGGGAAGATGAACTCCTGGCCCTGGTCGGTCGACACGTCCGTGTACGTGTCGCGAATCGCCGCGCGCAGAACCTCGGTGTCGACGGCCATCAGTAGCTGAAGACCGTCGCGGGCTCGTCGCCGATCCACTCCCACAGCGGCGTGGCACCCGCGAGGCGAGCGTTGGCGACGAACTCGGTGCCTTCGAGCCCGCGCGACGTCACGCAGATCGGGCAGACGAGCAACTCGCCGCCGCCCTCGGCGTACTGCTCGAAGAGACGCTCGATCGGCGGGCAGCCCTCGCAGGCCACGCCCTCGGCCTTCCCCGGCACCGCGAGGTGCACGGCGTCCTTGGTCAGGAACATCGCGACCTGCTTGCCCTGCTGCGTCGCGGCGTGCCCGACCAGGAACGCGATCATCACGCGGTCCATGTCCTCGAGCCCCGTGGCGAGATTGACGACGACCTTGTTGCTCATACGAGCCTCCCCAGTTGGTGGTGACGTTCCCACAGCGCCATCGCCTCGGATGGCAGACAGAAGTTGGTCGCGGTGACGGTCGCGCAGGCTACGCCGAGCAGGGCGCCCAGCGCCAGTCCGGCGGTTGTGGCGCCGGCAGCCAGCAGCGTTGCCGTGGCGATCAGCCAGACCGTTGCGAGCTTGAACGCGTGGCGGCGCCGCGGCGGGTTCGGCGGCAGCGGCGGAGCGCCGAACGGCCTACGCATGGCGTGGTTCCAGAGGTGGTCGAACGGGTGACGGGACGAGAAGCCCGCCACGACCCCGACGACCGACAGGGCGAACAGCATCGCCGCCGACTCGATCGCGAGTGCAACGACGACGAGCGCGAGGCAAAGGCCCGTCGAGAAGCGCAGGCCGAGCGCAAGCTTGCGGCGTTCCTCGTCGCTCAGGCAGAAGCCCTGCGTGGTGAGATTCGCCCGCATCCACGCGCGCGCGTCGACCGTCACCCTGTCAGTCGCCATTCCGGCCATCCTTCCTCCAGTCGGCGGGCCCGGCGGCCGGAGGCCTCCAGGCGGCGCACCGCGTCGTGTGCGTATGCGCAGAACGGGCCGCGGCAATACGCCACGACCTCACGATCGGTCGGCAGCTCGGCGAGCCGGTCTTCGAGCTCGTCGATCGGGATCGAGCGAGCGCCCTCGATATGCCCGGCCCGGAACTCCTCCGCGGGGCGCACGTCGACCAGTACCACGTCGCCCTTGCGCAGTCGGGCGATCAGCTCCTCGCGGCCGATCGCGTCCACGTCTTCGCCGAGATAGTCGCCGGCCGCTCGCTCGACCTCCGCCAGCCGCGCCACCGATGCATCGCGTAACGCGAGCCAGAGCGAGAGCACGTCGTCGCCGGCAAGGGCGTAGCGGACGCTCGTGCCTTCGCGCGTGCGCGTTACGAGACCCGCGGCGTGAAGCGCCTGCAGGTGCTGCGAGGCGTTCGCGGTCGACTGGTCGCTCGCGCGTGCGAGCTCGTCGACGGTGCGCGGGGCCTGTGCGAGCAGGTCGAGCAGCTCGAGTCGGCGGGGAGAGGCGAAGCCCTTGCCCATCAGCGCTATGGCCTCGAACAGCGTGTCCTTCTCTGCCCGCGATCCCATTCCTTGTTATTCAATAGATCAGTTGATAGCTTGTCAAGCCATGTTCTTCCGGCAGCTGCTCAACGACGACAGCGCCTGCGCGTCCTACGTGCTCGGGTGCAAGACGGTCGGCGCCTTCGCGGTCGTCGACCCACACGAGGATCTCGTCGAGGAGTACATCCGCATCGCGGCCGCTCAGGGTGCAGCGATCGTCGCGGTCCTCGAGACGCACGTCCAGGCGGACCACGTTTCGGGGCTGCCGCAGCTCGTCGCCCGCACCGGCGCCACCGCGTACGTGCCGGATGGCGCAGGGGTCGCTTTCGATCACACGCCCTTGCGGGACCGGATGGTGGTCACGCTCGGCAACGTCGACATCGCCGCAATCGCAACGCCGGGCCACGCCCCCGCCCACCACGCGTACGCGGTGACCGACCGCACGCGCGCCTACGAGCCGTGGCTCGTACTCACCGGCGACGCGCTGCTGGTGGGCGACGCCGGCCGTCCCGACCTGCACGCCGCCGACGAGACCGCGGTCGAGGCGATGGCGCGCACGCTGTACCGGTCGCTGACGCAGCGCCTCCTGGCCCTGCCGGACCACGTCGCCCTGTACCCGGCGCACTTCTCGGGCTCCGTCTGCGGGCGCGGCCTGTCGGGGAATCCCAGCTCGACGGTCGGGTTCGAGCGCCGTCACAACGCCGCTCTCCAGCACGGATCCGAGGACGCCTTCGTGGCGGCATTGCTGCGCGATCTCCCGCCCGCGCCCGAGCACCAGGCCGCGATCGTCGCTGCGAACCAGGCCGCGTGAGGCCGCCGCCGCCCGTTCGGCTGGGCCTGCGCGAGAACGCCGCGCAGTTCTCGTTGCTTGTCGCCGTCAACGCGTTCGTCGGCGCCATGGTCGGTCTCGAGCGTTCGACGCTCCCCGTCGTCGGCCGCGACGAGTTCCACCTGGGTTCGAGCGCCGCCGTCCTGTCGTTCCTCGTCGCGTTCGGAATCGCCAAGGCGCTGACGAACCTCGCGGCGGGCGCGCTCGCCCAGCGGGCCGGGCGCCGCCGGCTGCTGATCGCCGGCTGGGCCTTCGCCCTGCCTGTGCCGCTGATGATCGCCGTTGCGCCGAGCTGGACCTGGATCGTGGCCGCCAATGCGCTGCTGGGCATCAACCAGGGCCTCGCGTGGTCCATGACCGTCCTTATGAAGATCGATCTCGTCGGGCCACGGCGCCGCGGTCTCGCACTCGGCCTGAACGAGTCGGCCGGCTACGGCGGCGTGGCGCTTGCGGCGGGGTTGAGCGGCTGGTTGGCGGGGTCGTTCGCGGCACGCGACGTGCTGGTCGTCGCAGGCGCGGGGATCGCCGTGGTCGCGCTCGTCCTGTCGCTGGCGTTCGTCCGCGACACCGCCGGCCATGTCGCGCTCGAGCAGGGCGGCGACGCCACGACCGCGCCGCGGCTGGGGCGGGCCTTCGCCGAGGCGAGCTACCGCGAGCCGGCGCTGCGCGCGTGCTCGCAGGCGGGCCTGGTGAACAACCTCAACGACGGCCTTGCGTGGGGGCTCGTCCCGCTCTACCTCGCCGCCCACGGCGCCGGCATCGGCACGATCGGTCTGGTCGCTGCGCTGTATCCCGGCGTCTGGAGCGTCGCGCAGATCGTGACCGGGCACTGGTCGGACCGCGTCGGGCGCAAGCCGCTGATCGTCGCGGGGATGCTGATACAGGCCGCCGCGCTCGCGCTGCTCGCGCTGGGGGCGGGCGCCGCCGGGTTCGCGGCGGCGGCGGCCGTCGCGCTCGGCCTCGGTACGGCGCTCGTGTACCCCACGCTCATCGCGGCGATGTCGGACGCCGTGACGCCTGTCGCCCGTCCGGCGGTCGTCGGCGTGTACCGGTTCTGGCGCGACAGCGGCTACGTGTTCGGCGGGTTGCTCGCCGGCGGGCTGTCTGACGCGCTCGGCTACGGCGGGGCGATCGCGGTGGTCGCGGCGCTCACGGCCGCGTCGGGTCTATGGGTGTGGCGTGATATGCCGTCCGACGGCGCGCGCGTGGGCTTGGCCCATGCAGGTGCGTGATGGGGCAGGCGCGGTCAGGATGCGGCTGCTGCGGCAGAAATGAGGTCCGGGACACCGCCATCGACGACATGGATGACGTCGTCGTAGCCGTAGCGCTTGAGCAGGCTCGCGGCGACCGCCGCACGCGGGCCGGAGTTGCAGATCGCCGCGATCGGCCGCTGCTCGTCGAGGCCGTCGGGCAGTGCGCGGCCAAGGTCGTGGTAGGGGGTGTGCAGTGAGCCGGGCACGTGGCCCGCGTCCCATTCGGCGAGCTCGCGCACGTCGAGCAGCTGGATGTCGTCGCGCGCGGCCAGCTCGTCCACCGTCATGCGCACCACGCTCTCGACCGGCAGTCGCTCCTCGCGCCACGAGGTCATGCCACCGGCGAGGACGCCGGCGATGTCGCGCAGGCCAACTGCTGAGGCGAGCTCCGCCGCCTCGTGCGCATCCTCGTCGTCGCGCCCGACGAAGATCAGCGGCTGGCCGGGTTCGGCGATCCACGCGAGCTTCGAGCCGAACCCGGCGCGGCGGGCGGTGATGCAGATCGCGTCGGGGATGTGCGCCTCGTCGTACTGCAGATCGGTGCGCACGTCGATGACGAGCGCGCCTTCGCGCTGCGCGGTCGCCAGCTGGCGCGGCGTGAGCGGATGGACCTCGACGCTGTCGCGCAGCAGCGGACCGCGGTTGATCGCGACGATGTTCTGGAAGTTCGGCGGCTGCGGCGGCAGCTTCGCCGTCGTCTCGGCGACGAACTCGTCCTCGTCGTCGAGCGCCAGCAGGTCCTGTCCCGCGCGCTCGAAGCCGATCGTCGAGGAGACCTTCAGGTCCATCCCGGGACCACCGCAGAGCGAGCCGCCGAGGTGGCCCGGCCAGACCTCGCACGTGTCGGGAAGCGTCAGCAGCTTCTCGTGTAGCGAGCGGAAGATCCCGCGCGCGCCCTCCGCCTTGTCGACGGCGAGGTCCGGCCGCGCGATCGCGCCGACGAACAGCGAGTCGCCGCTCAGCAGGGCCCACGGCTCGTCGCTGCGCCTGTGGTCGATCAGCGCGAACGCGGTGTGCTCGGGACGGTGGCCGGGCGTGTGCAGCGCGCGAACGGTCAGCCCGCCGAGCGCCAGCTCCCAGCCGTCGTCGAAGGGCTCGTGCGGATAGTCCGGCTCCGCCAGCCGATGGACGTGGATCGTCGCGCCGGTCGCCGCCTGCAGCCGTCCGTGGCCGGACACGTGGTCGGCGTGGTTGTGCGTTTCGAGGATGTGGTCGATGTGCACGCCCAGGTAGCGCGCGAGCCGCAGGTATTCCTCGATCTCGAACTTGGGATCGACCACGGCAGCGACCCCGGCGTCGGCGTCGCCGATCAGGTAGCTCGCGCAGCCGAGGTCGTCGTGGGTGAGCTGGCGGAAGATCATGCTGCGCAGCCTCCACCGGTCGGCTTGCCGCGTCAACTACCGTCTATGTATGGCCGATCTCGTCGACGTAGACCCCACGGAGACGCGGGAGTGGGTCGAGGCGCTCGAGGCCGTCGTATCGCTCGACGGGCCCGAGCGGGCGAGCGAGCTGCTGGGCAACGTGCTCGCCGACGCGCGCCGCCATGGCCTCAAGCCGGCGGGCGACCTCACCACTCCGTACGTCAACACGATCCCGGTCGAGCTCGAGCCCGAGTTCCCGGGTGACCTGGACATCGAACACCGGCTGCGCTCGCTGATCCGCTGGAACGCGGTCGCGATGGTGCTGCGGGCAAACGCCGAGTCGTCCGAGCTCGGCGGCCACATCGCCTCCTTCCAGTCCACCGCGACGCTGTGGGAGGTGGGCTTCAACCACTTCTGGCACGCGCCGTCCGCCGAGCACGCGGGCGACCTCGTGTACTTCCAGGGCCACTCCTCGCCGGGCATCTACGCGCGCGCGTTCCTCGAAGGTCGGCTGAGCGAGAACGACCTCGACGGCTTCCGCCAAGAGGTCAGCAAGGGCGGGCTGGCGTCCTATCCGCACCCCTGGCTGATGCCGGAGTTCTGGCAGTTCCCGACGGTCTCGATGGGCCTTGGCCCGCTGATGGCGATCTATCAGGCGCGCTTCATGAAGTACCTCGCGGGCCGCGGCGTGGCCGACACGGCGGGCCGCAAGGTGTGGGCGTTCCTGGGCGACGGCGAGATGGACGAGCCCGAGTCGATGGGCGCGATCGGGCTGGCCGCGCGCGAGCGCCTCGACAACCTGATCTTCGTCGTCAACTGCAACCTGCAGCGCCTCGACGGGCCGGTGCGCGGCAACGGCAAGGTCATCCAGGAGCTCGAGGCCGAGTTCCGCGGCGCGGGCTGGAACGTCATCAAGGTGATCTGGGGCAGCCGCTGGGATCCGCTTCTGGCGGCCGACCACGACGGCCTGCTCGTGCGGCGGATGGAGGAGGCCGTCGATGGCGAGTACCAGACCTACAAGTCGCGCAACGGCGCGTTCGTGCGCGAGAAGTTCTTCGGCGCCTACCCGGAGCTGGCCGAGCGCGTAGCGCACCTCAGCGACGACGAGATCTGGCTGCTCAATCGCGGCGGCCACGACGCGCGCAAGGTCTACGCGGCCTACGCCGCCGCTGTGCAGCACACCGGCGAGCCGACCGTGATCCTCGCCAAGACGATCAAGGGCTACGGGATGGGCGAGGCCGGCGAGGGCCAGAACATCACCCACCAGCAGAAGAAGATGACCGGCGACGCGCTGCTGGCGTTCCGGACCCGCTTCGATCTCGACATCAGCGACGCGGAGGTCGAGCAGCGCGCCTACCACAAGCCGCCCGCCGACTCGCCGGAGATGACCTACCTGAACGAGCGCCGCACCGCGCTCGGAGGCTCGCTCCCGGCGCGCCGCCCGACGGCTGCGCCGCTGCCGATTCCCGACCTGTCGGTGTTCAAGCAGCTCGAGGGCAGCGGCGAGCGCGAGATCTCCACGACGATGGCGTTCGTGCGCATCCTCGCGACGCTGATCCGCGACAAGCAGATCGGCCACCAGGTCGTCCCGATCGTGCCGGACGAGTCACGCACGTTCGGCATGGAGGGGATGTTCCGCCAGCTCGGGATCTTCAGCCAGGTCGGGCAGCT
>Ga0308176_10001218_pt1 | contig 16133 bp, 11 predicted proteins | sample PhyCR2_3_FD_203890 | JGI IMG/M metagenome (GOLD analysis project Ga0308176, IMG submission 203890) | Soil microbial communities from UC Gill Tract Community Farm, Albany, California, United States - DLSLS.C.R2 | ecosystem: Environmental > Terrestrial > Soil > Agricultural land | place: USA...
GGGTGGGAGCGGTCGAAGACGCCGATGTTGTCGAGCCCCAGGAAGCCGCCGGAGAAGAGATTGTTCCCCTCGTCGTCCTTGCGGTTCACCCACCAGGTGAAGGTGATCAGCAGCTTCTGGAAGGCGCGCTCCAGGAAAAGCCGGTCGCGGTGCCCCTTGGGGGCGGACATCTTGTAGACGCGCCAGCAGGCCCAGGCGTGCACCGGCGGATTGACGTCCGAGAAGGTCCACTCGTAGGCCGGGATCTGGCCGTTGGGGTGCATGTACCACTCGCGCAGCAGCAGGAGGAGCTGCTCCTTGGCGAATTCGGGATCGGTCTTGGCGAACACCAGCGTATGGAAGGCGAGGTCCCAGGCCGCCCACCAGGGGTACTCCCAGGTGTCGGGCATGGAGATCACGTCCCGGCTGTGCAGGTTGAGCCAGTGGGCGTTGCGTCCGTTCCACCGCTCTGCGGGGGGCGGCGGCTGGCCGGGATCGCCGTCGAGCCAGTCCTTGACCACGAAATGATAAAACTGCTTCGACCAGAAGAGCCCGGCGAACGACTGGCGCGCGATCCGCCGGCCGTCCTCGGAGAGGCCGGGCGCGACGCGCGACGCGTAGTAGGCGTCGGCCTCGACGATGCGCGTTTCGAAGATCCGGCCGAAATCGTCGCCGAAGGCCTTCGGCGCCCAGCTCCCCTCCGCCGTCAGCCGGAAATGGAGGACCGCCTCCCCGCCCGGCGGCAGGTCGAGCCGGTAGCACAAGGCGGCCTTGGTCCCCTCCGCCGCCGGATTGACGGCGTCGCTCCGCCCTTCGATCAGGCAGCGGTGGAACGCGTCTTTGACGTAGGGGTTGGGGTTGGGCGCTCCGAACAGGCGCTCGGCGTTGGTCTCGTTCTCGGTGAACAGGAGCGCGGCCGGAGCGGTCTCCGCGGCCAGGCGGAGGCGGCCGAGCCCCGGGTGAAGCGCCAGCAGGGCGCCGTCCTCGTCCCGGCGGATCGACCCCTTCGGCCAGCACCCCTCGCCGGTGCGCCCCCAGCTCCAAGTGTTGCGGAACCAGAGGGTCGGCAGGAGGTGGACCGATGCCGCCTCGGGCCCGCGGTTGGCGACGGTGACGCGGATCAGGATGTCCTCGGGATCGGCCTTGGCGTACTCGGCGAAGACGTCGAAATAGCGGTTGCCGTCGAAGATCCCGGTGTCGAGGATCTCGAATTCCGGCTGGTCCTTCCCCCGGCGCCGGTTCTCCTCGATCAGACGGGCGTAGGGGAACTCCCCCTGGGGATATTTATACAGACCCTTGGCGTAGGAGGCGGTGGGGGTGGCGTCGAGGAAGAAGTACTGCTCCTTGACGTCCTCGCCGTGGTTCCCCTCGGGGCCGGTCAAGCCGAACAGCCGCTCCTTGAGGATCGGATCGCGCCCGTTCCACAGGGCGAGCGCGAAGCAGACGCGGCACTGGCGGTCGCAGATCCCCAGCAGGCCGTCCTCCCCCCAGCGGTAGGCGCGGCTGCGGGCGTGATCGTGCGGGAGGTAATTCCAGGCGTCGCCGTTGGCCGAATAGTCCTCGCGCACCGTCCCCCACTGCCGCTCGGAGAGATAGGTCCCCCAGCGCTTCCAGTTCTTCTCGCGCCGGGCGTCCTCCTGGAGACGCGCGGCCTCGGGGTCGGCGATCGGCGGCTCGGGCGGAAGCATCGGGAGAGCTTACATCGCCCTACGGTAGCGCCGGAAGGAGAGGGTCGCGAGCAGGCCGCAGACCAGGGCGAAGGCGGCCAGCAGGGCGAGACTGAGAGCGATCTCCCGGGGGGCCTCCCCCTGGAAACCGTCGCGGGCGGCCATCACCGCCCAGTTGACCGGATTGAACAGCGAGACCGTCCGGATCCACGGCGGCATCAGGTTCCGCGACATGATCATGCTGGAGAGGAAGGTGGTGGGCAGCACCACGAAGTTCATCACCGCGATCACCAGCTCCTGCTTGCCGGCGGCGAGCGCCAGGGCGTTCGAGAAGGCGGCGAAGGCGGCGCCGAGGAGCGCCGCGGCCAGGAAGACGATGAGGATACCGGGGAGCCCGCCTTGTGGACGGGCCCCCAGCAGGCAGGCGACGGCGAGGATGATCCCCGCCTGGATCACCACCTGGAACGCCGAGTGGAAAATGCGGGCGGCGATCAGCGATCCCCGCGCCACCGGAGTGGCCAGCAGGCGGTCGAGCACGCCGCGGTCGATGTCCGCCAGCATGCCCATCCCCGAGTAGGCGGCGCCGAAGAGGGCGGTCATGATCGAGATGCCCGGCGCCAGGAACTGCACGTAGGAGGAGGCCCCGAACCCCTGGATCGTCGTCACCTTGGCGAAGAGCTGGCCGAAGAGCAGCACCCAGAGGATCGGCTGGACGATCGAGATGAGGACGAAGACGGGCATCCGCACCGTCGCCCGGAGCAGGCGCAGGAGCAGGTACCAGGTGTCGCGGAGAAAACCCATCGCCTATCCCTCTTCCCGGAAAGTATGGCCCGTCGCCTTGAGATAGACGTCGTCGAGGGTGACCGCGTCGCCGGGGATTCCCGCCTTCAGCTCCTGGGGGGTCCCGGCGGCCACGATCCGGCCGCCGTCGACGATGGCGATCCGCCGCGCGAGCTGGTCGGCCTCCTCCAGGTAGTGGGTGGTGAGAAGGAGGGTCAACCCCTCGCCGGCCAGCCGCCGGACCTCCTTCCACATCACGGCGCGGCTCTCGGGGTCGAGCCCGGTGGTCGGCTCGTCGAGGAACAGCACCTCCGGCCGGTGGATCAGCCCCATGGCCACGTCGAGCCGCCGCTTCATGCCGCCGGAGTAGGTAACGGCGGGACGGTCCGCCGCCGCCTCGAGCTGGAAGAGGCGGAGGAGCTCGTCCACCCGGGCACGGAGGTCCGCCGGCGGCAGGCGGAAGAGATGCCCCTGGAGCGTGAGGTTCTCGCGCCCTGTAGCCGTCCCGTCGACTCCGGAATTCTGGGCCACCGAGCCGATGCGGCGGCGCACCTCGCGCGGCTGGCGCACGGCATCGAAGCCGGCGACGCGGGCCCGGCCGGCGGTGGGCGCGGAGAGCGTGGTCAGGATGCGGACGGTGGTCGACTTGCCGGCGCCGTTCGGCCCCAGCAATGCGAACACCTCGCCGGGACGCACGGCGAACGACACACCCCGGAGCGCCTCGACGCCGCCGGGGTAAGTCTTCCGGAGGTCCTCGACCTCGATCGCGTACGGGGTCGTCTCGCTCAGTTGGATTCCGGGAAGAGCGAGCCGGGGATCAGGCTCCCGGGGATGTGGGTGAAACCGGCGGGCCCCGCCTGCCCGTGCGGCGGCCGGTGGTGTCCTCCGCCTCCGAAGCTGGGGGAGACGACCACCGTCCCATACCCATAGTAGGGGGCGCCGTAGATCGAATACGGGTTGGGTGGCTCGGCGGGCTGCGCCAACTGGCGGACTACCGACAGCTCGGCCAGAGCGGCCAGCCGGTCCTCGCGGGCGGCGCGCGCCGCCTCCTGCCGGGCGGCGTAGTACCGGGCGGCCCGCTCTTCCTGCGCCTGCAGCCGGGCCTGGTATTCCTCGCGCGAGATCCACTGGCCGTTCGACTGCACGAATCCACGCCGGCGCATCGAGTCGGCGTAGGGGATCCAGCGGTCGAGCTGCGGATCGAGCACGTAGCCGTAGCCGCGCAGGACGGGGCCGAGCCCTTCGAGCTTGGGATCGAGGGTCGCCGCGGCCAGAGCCGACTCGCGGGCCGCCTGGTCGAGCTCCCTGCCGTGGGCCCAGCGGGAGAGCTCCAGCCAGTCCGCGGCGCGGGTGGAGGGATTCTTCTTCAGCAGGTCCTTGCGCCGCAGGTACTCGGCGAGGTTGGAGTCCCCCGCGTCCACCCGCAGCACCTGCTCCTTGGGCAGGCTCAAGGTGCCCCCCTGCATCCGGATGCGCACCTGCGAGCCGGCCGTCTCCGCGATCACCCCCTCGAACTTCCGCCCATTGACCAGGTAGACGTCGTCCGCGAGCAAGGGAACGGCGACGAGAGAGCCGAGGAGAAGGAGAGGAAGGGACCGGATCCGCATGGGAAGCTTCCTTTCGTCGTGGCCTCAAGGCCACGTTCATTCTAACACCCTCGCGGCCGGCCTCCTTCCCCAAAAAGAAAAAGGGCGGCCTCGCGGCCGCCCTGGAATCCCGGAAAAGCTCCGGCAAAAAGGAGACGGGCTACTCGCCCTCGAGGACCTCCTGCGGGAGGCTGCGGATCTCCTCCTCGCCGAACTCGAAGAACAGCTCCTCTTCCGGCTCGTTCTCGGACTCGATGAACTCCTCGGCCATGTGGAAGTTGTGGTAGTAGCCCATGCCGGTGCCGGCGGGGATCACCCGTCCCACGATGACGTTCTCCTTGAGGCCGCGCAGGCCGTCCACCTTGCCGCTGATCGCGGCCTCGGTGAGCACCCGCGTGGTCTCCTGGAAGCTCGCCGCCGAGATGAAGCTGTCGGTCGACAGCGACGCCTTGGTGATGCCGAGGAGCAGCGGCCGGCCGATGGCGGGGGTGCCGCCGGCGGCGACGACGCGCTCGTTCTCCTCGCCGAACTTCCAGCGGTCCACCTGCTCGTCGATCAGGAACTCGGTGTCGCCGACCTCCTCGATCTTCACCGACCGCATCATCTGGCGCACGATCACCTCGATGTGCTTGTCGTTGATCGCCACGCTCTGCGACCGGTAGACTTCCTGGATCTTGTCGGTCATGTAGCGCTGGAGCTCCTTCTCGCCGAGCACCTGCAGGACGTCGTGCGGGTTGATCGGACCGTCGATCAGCGGATCGCCGGCGCGCACCCGCTCCCCCTCCTGCACGTTGATGTGGATCGAGCGCGGCACCAGGTACTCGCGGGTGTCGCCCATGTCGCTCTCGACCACCACCTTGCGCATCCCCTTGTGGACCTCGCCGAGACGGACGCTGCCGTCGATCTCGGTGATGATCGCCGGCTCCTTCGGGCTGCGGGCCTCGAAGAGCTCGACCACGCGCGGCAGGCCGCCCGTGATGTCCTTGGTCTTCGTGGTCTCGCGCGGGATCTTCACCAGCGTGTCGCCGGCGAAGACGTCCTGCCCGTTGTGCACCAGCAGGTGCGAGCCCGAGGGGAGGAGATAGCGCTTGGTGCGGCCGTCGTCCGCCTGGATGAGGATCGCCGGCACGCGCTTCTCGTTGGCCGACGCCTCGACGATGATCTTCTGCGACAGGCCGGTGACCTTGTCGGTCTCCTCGCGGACGTTCTCCCCCTCGACGATGTCCTGGAGCTCCACCTTGCCGCCGATCTCGGTGAGGATGGCGGAGGTGAAGGGGTCCCAGGTCACCAGCTCGGTGCCCGGCTCGACCGAGTCCCCCTCGTGCACCAGGAGCTGCGAGCCGTAGGTGAGCGCGTAGCGCTCCCGCTCGCGCCCCTTCTCGTCGGTCAACACCAGCTTGCCGCTGCGGTTGATGACGATCAGCGAGCCGCGCCGGCTCTCGACCGTGTTGACGTTGATGAACTTCACCAGCCCCGGGTTCTTGGCGACGTGCTTCGACTGCTCGGACACGCGCGAGGCGGTGCCGCCGTAGTGGAAGGTCCGCATCGTGAGCTGCGTACCGGGCTCGCCGATCGACTGCGCGGCGATGACGCCCACCGCCTCGCCGATCTCGACCATCCTACCGGTGGCCAGGTTGCGGCCGTAGCAGAGGGCGCAGACGCCGCGCCGCGCCTCGCAGGTGAGCACGGAGCGGATCTTCACCCGCTCGATGCCCGCCGCCTGCACGGCGTTGCCCAGCGTCTCGGTGATCTCCTGGCCGACGGAGAGCACGAGCTCGCCGGTCATCGGATCGTAGATGTCCTCCTGGCTGACGCGGCCGACGATGCGGTCGCGCAACGGCTCGAGGATCTCGCCCCCCTCCATGATCGCCGTCACCGTGATGCCGTCGATGGTGCCGCAGTCCTCCTCGTTGATGATGACGTCCTGCGCCACGTCGACCAGACGGCGGGTCAGGTACCCCGAGTCCGCCGTCTTCAACGCCGTGTCGGCGAGGCCCTTGCGGGCGCCGTGCGTCGAGATGAAGTACTGCAACACCGAGAGCCCCTCGCGGAAGTTCGCCGTGATCGGCGTCTCGATGACCTCGCCCGAGGGCTTGGACATGAGACCCCGCATGCCGGCGAGCTGCCTCACCTGCTCGCGCGAGCCGCGGGCGCCCGAGTCGGCCATCAGGTTGATCGGGTTGAAGACGCCCGTCTCGTTCTCGATCTCCCGCATCTCGCGGAACATCTCCTCGGAGACGCGCTCGGTCACCCGGTGCCAGATGTCGATGATCTTGTTGTGCCGCTCACCGGCGGTGATCACGCCGGCCGAGCGCTGGTTCTCGATCTCGACCACCTCGTTGCGCGCCTGCTGGAGGATCTCCGGCTTGCGGCTCGGCACCACCATGTCGTCGACGCCGAAGGAGATGCCCGCCTTGGTGGCGTAAAGGAAGGAGATCTCCTTCATCTCGTCGAGCATCTCGACGGTCTTGTCGTTGCCCAGGGTGATGAAGCAATAGCCAACCAGGTCCTGCAGGCCGCGCTTCTTCAACAGGCCGTTGACGAAGGGGATCTCCTTCGGCAGGTGCATGTTGAAGATCACCCGTCCCACCGTGGTGTCGATCAGCTCGCCGTCGAGCTCCTCGAGCTCGGCGTGCACGATGTTCTGCTTGTCGAGCTGCGTCTCCAGGTTGATGTATGGCCCCGAGTAGCGCACCTTGATGGGGGTGAGCGTCTCCACCTCGCCGGCGTCGAGCGCCAGCAGCGCCGAGTCGAAGTCGGGGAAGATCCGCCCCTCCCCCTTGGCCCCCGCCTTGCCGAGGGTCAGGTAGTAGCCGCCGAGCACCAGGTCCTGCGACGGCACGGAGAGCGGACGCCCGTGCGCCGGCGACAGGATGTTGTTCGACGCCAGCATCAGCACCCGGCTCTCGATCTGCGCCTTCGGCGACAGCGGCACGTGCACGGCCATCTGGTCGCCGTCGAAGTCGGCGTTGAACGCCGCGCAGACGAGCGGATGGATCTTGATCGCCTTGCCCTCGATCAGGGTCGGCTGGAACGCCTGGATGCCCAGGCGGTGCAGCGTGGGCGCGCGGTTGAGCAGCACCGGATGGTCCTCGATGACCTCCTCCAGGGCGTCCCAGACCTCGTCCACCTCGGCCTCCACCATCTCCTTGGCCGCCTTGATGGTGCCGACCAGGCCCTTCTCCTCCAGCCGGTTGTAGATGAACGGCTTGAAGAGCTCGAGCGCCATCTTCTTGGGCAGGCCGCACTGCGACAGCTTGAGCTCGGGGCCGACCACGATGACCGAACGGCCCGAGTAGTCGACGCGCTTGCCGAGCAGGTTCTGCCGGAAGCGCCCCTGCTTGCCCTTGAGGGTGTCGGAGAGCGACTTCAGCGGGCGGTTGTTGGACCCCTTGAGCACGCGGCCGCGGCGGCCGTTGTCGAACAGGGCGTCCACCGCCTCCTGGAGCATGCGCTTCTCGTTGCGCACGATGACCTCGGGGGCGCGCAGCTCGAGCAGCTTCTTCAACCGGTTGTTGCGGTTGATCACGCGCCGGTAGAGGTCGTTGAGGTCGCTGGTGGCGAACCGGCCGCCGTCGAGCGGCACCAGGGGGCGCAGCTCGGGCGGGATGACCGGGATGACGTCGAGGATCATCCACTCCGGCCGGTGCCCCGACTTGCGGAAGGCGTCGACCACCTTGAGCCGCTTGGCGGCCTTCAGGCGGCGGATCTGGCTGGTCTCGGTGCGCATCACGATGCGCAGCTCCTCGGCCAGCTCGTCGACGTCGATGCGCTGGAGCAGCTCCTTGATCGCCTCGGCGCCCATCTTGGCGGTGAACGCCTCCTCGCTGTACTTGTCGCGCAGCTCGCGGAAGCGCTCCTCGGTCAGCAGCTCGCGCTCCTTGAGCTCGGTCTCACCGGGATCGATGACGACGTAGCTCTCGAAGTAGAGGATGCGCTCGAGGTCCCGCAGGCTGATGTCGAGCAGGTGGCCGATGCGCGACGGCAGGCCCTTGAAGAACCAGACGTGCGACACCGGGCAGGCGAGCTCGATGTGCCCCATGCGCTCGCGCCGCACGCGCGACCGGGTCACCTCCACGCCGCACTTGTCGCAGATGACGCCCCGGTGCTTCATCCGCTTGTATTTCCCGCACAGGCACTCCCAGTCCGTGATCGGGCCGAAGATCTTGGCGCAGAAGAGCCCGTCCCGCTCCGGCTTGAACGTCCGGTAGTTGATCGTCTCCGGCTTCGTCACCTCGCCGAAGCTCCAGGACCGGATCTTCTCCGGCGACGCGATCGAGATCTTGATCGCGTTGAAATCCTTGGGCGACTGTGGCTTGTCAAAACTGCTGAATGGTTGCAACTGTCTGTCCTCCCATTAGACCTTGAGGAGCTCGACGTCGAGACAGAGGCTCTGGAGCTCGCGCACGAGAACGTTGAAGGACTCGGGCAGCCCCGGAGCATCCGGGACATCCCCCTTGACGATCGCCTCATACACCTTGCTGCGGCCCTCCACGTCGTCGCTCTTGACCGTCAGCAGCTCCTGGAGGGTATAGGCGGCGCCGTACGCCTCCAGGGCCCAGACCTCCATCTCGCCGAAGCGCTGGCCGCCGAACTGCGCCTTGCCCCCCAGCGGCTGCTGGGTGATCAGCGAGTACGGTCCGATCGACCGCGCGTGGATCTTGTCGTCGACCAGATGCGACAGCTTGAGCATGTAGATGTACCCCACGGTCACCTTCTGCTCGAACGCCTCGCCGGACATGCCGTCGTAGAGCGGCGTCTTGCCCGACTCCGGCAGCTCGGCCTGCCGCAGCAGGTCCTTGATGTCGCTCTCGCGGGCGCCGTCGAACACCGGGGTGGCGAACTTGATGCCGAGCGCCATTCCGGCCCACCCGAGGTGAGTCTCCAGGATCTGCCCGACGTTCATGCGGCTCGGCACGCCCAGCGGGTTGAGCACGATCTCGACCGGCGTGCCGTCCGGCAGGTAGGGCATGTCCTCCTCGCGGAGAATGCGCGAGATCACGCCCTTGTTGCCGTGCCGGCCGGCCATCTTGTCCCCCACCTGCAGCTTGCGCTTCATGGCGACGTAGACCTTGACCAGCTTGATCACGCCGGGCGGGAGCTCGTCCCCCTTCTGCAGCAGCGCCACTCGCTCCTCGTTGACCCGGTGCAGCACCTCGACGTGCGAGTCGGTCTTCTTGTAGACGATCTCCACCGCGTCGATCAGCCGCCGCTCGTCGACCGGCAGCCGCAGGATCTCCTGCCGGGTCAGCCGCTCGAGGGTGGCTATGTCGATCGGGTCGCCGGCCTTGAGCAGCTCCTGGCCGGTGCGCGACTTGACCGCCGCGTTGACCTTCTTGCCGAGCAGCAGGTCGCTGACCTTCTTGTTGCGCTCCTCGGTGAGGATCCGCACCTCGTCCTTGATGTTCTTTTCGAGGCGGCCGATCTCGTACTGCTCGATCTCCTTGGCCCGGACGTCCTTCTCGACCCCCTTGCGGGAGAAGATCTTGACGTCGACGATCGTCCCCTCGATGCCCGGCGGCACCTTGAGCGAGGCGTCGCGGACGTCGCCGGCCTTCTCGCCGAAGATGGCGCGCAGCAGCTTCTCCTCGGGGGTGAGCTGGGTCTCCCCCTTCGGCGTCACCTTGCCGACCAGGATGTCGCCGGCCTTCACCGTGGCGCCGATGCGGACGATGCCGCTCTCGTCGAGGTCCTTGAGCGCCGACTCCGAGACGTTCGGGATGTCGCGCGTGATCTCCTCGGGCCCCAGCTTGGTGTCGCGGGCCTCGATCTCGAACTCCTCGATGTGGATGGAGGTGTAGTAGTCCTCCCGCACCAGCTTCTCGGAGATCAGGATGGCGTCCTCGAAGTTGTAGCCGCGCCAGGGCATGAAGGCGACCAGCACGTTGCGGCCGAGCGCCAGCTCGCCGAGCTCGGTGCAGGGGCCGTCGGCCAGCACGTCCCCCTTCTTGACCCGCTGCCCCTCGTAGACCACCGGCTTCTGGGTGATGCAGGTGTTCTGGTTCGAGCGGCGGAACTTGATGAGCTGGTAGATGTCGGCGCCGAAGTCCTTGGTCTCGCCGGTCTCCAGGTCCTCCCCCTCCACGCGCACGATGATGCGCTCGGCGTCCACCGAGTCGACCACGCCCCCCCGCTTGGTGAGGACCACCGCGCCGGAGTCCTGGGCCACGATCCCCTCGAGGCCGGTGCCCACGATCGGCGAGTCGGAGCGCAGCAGCGGCACCGCCTGGCGCTGCATGTTCGAGCCCATCAGCGCGCGGTTGGCGTCGTCGTTCTCCAGGAACGGGATGAGCGCCGCGGCCACCGACACGAGCTGCTTCGGGCTGATGTCCATGTAGTCGATGCGGTCCCGCTCGACGCTGATGAAGTCGCCGCCGGCGCGCGAGATGATGCGGTCCTGCACGAAGATGCCGGTCTCGTCGAGCCGGGCGTTGGCCTGCGCGATGATGTACTTCTCCTCGTCCCACGCCGAGAGGTAGAAGGCGTGCGGCTCGGCGTCGACCGGCCGCTTGCCGGCCTTGACCAGGCGGTCGTTCTCCGCCTTCAGCTCGTCGCCGGTGACCACCTGCCCCAGCCGGAGCTGGCCGTCGCCCACCTTCATGATCCGGAAGTGGTCGAGCACCCGCCCCCCCTCGACCTTCTTGTACGGGCTCTCGATGAACCCGTAGTCGTTGATGCGGGCGTAGGTGGCGAGCGACGAGATGAGGCCGATGTTCGGCCCTTCCGGCGTCTCGATCGGGCAGATGCGGCCGTAGTGCGTGGCGTGCACGTCGCGCACCTCGAAGCCCGCCCGCTCGCGCGACAGGCCGCCCGGTCCGAGGGCCGACAGGCGCCGCTTGTGGGTGACCTCGGAGAGCGGGTTGGTCTGGTCCATGAACTGCGAGAGCTGCGACGAGCCGAAGAACTCCTTGATCGCCGCGATCACCGGCTTCGAGTTGATCAGGTCGTGCGGCATCGCCGAGTCGATGTCCTGGTGGACCGACATCTTCTCCTTGATCGCCCGCTCCATGCGCACGAGGCCGATGCGGAACTGGTTCTCCAGCAGCTCGCCCACGGCGCGCACGCGCCGGTTGCCGAGGTTGTCGATGTCGTCGACGCGCCCGACGTCCTTCTGCAGGCGCAGCAGGTACTCGATGACGCGGAAGAAGTCGTCCGCGCCGAGCGTCTTCTGGTCGACCGGCACCTCGGTGTCCAGCTTGATGTTGAACTTGAAGCGGCCGACCCGCGAGAAGTCGTAGCGCTTGGCGTCGAAGAACATGCCGTAGAAGAGCGAGCGGGCGCTCTCCAGGGTCGGAGGATCGCCCGGGCGCATGCGGCGGTAGATCTCGATCAGCGCCTCGCGCGAGCTCTTGGTGGTGTCCTTGGCCAGCGTGTTGGACAGTGTGGCGCCCACCAGCTCCCAGTCGGGGAAGAAGACCTCCACCGGGGTTGAGCTGCGGCCGTCGAGCCGCTCGTCGACGTCCTCGGGCACCAGCTCGTTGGCCTCGAAGAGGACCTCGCCGGTGTCGAGGTCGACCACGTCGCCGATGAAGAAGGCGCGCTCCAGGTCCTCGCGGTCGACCTCGAAGGCGACCGTCTGGCCGGTCTCGAGCTTGCCGATCTGCTCCTTGGAGAGATTGATGCCGGCGAAGATCGGGTACGACTCGCGGCGGCCGCGGCTCTGGCGGTCCTTCAGCCGCTCGGGGTCCAGCACCTTGGGGGTGACGTGCAGAAGGAACTTGCCCGCCCCCTCCGAGGAGAGGCCGACCGGGGTGTAGAACTGGCGCAGGATCGACTCGTCCGACTCCAGCCCCAGGGCGCGCAGGAAGACCGTGCCGTGGAACTTGCGCTTGCGGTCGATGCGCACCGACAGCACGTCCTTCTGGTCGTACTCGAACTCCACCCAGGAGCCGCGGTACGGGATGATCTTGGCGAGGTAGGAGCGCGGCCCCTCCTTGGTGAAGAAGACGCCGGGGCTGCGGTGGAGCTGCGAGACGATGACCCGCTCGGTGCCGTTGATGATGAACGTGCCGTTGTCCGTCATCAGCGGGATGTCGCCGAAGTAGACCTCCTCCTCCTTGGCGTCGCGCATCATGCGCGTGCCGGTCTCGGGGTCGCGGTCATAGACGAAGAGGCGGAAGGTGACCTTCAGCGGCACGGCGAAGGTCATGCCGCGCTCCTGGCAGTCCGAGATCGAGTACTTGAGCTGCAGGTCCACGGGGTTGCCGCAGATGTCGCACTTCGTCACCCGGTTCTTGTTGACGAAGCCGCACTCCGTGCAGGTGACCGTCTCCTCGTGCGGATGGTCGGTCATGATCTTGGCACCGCAGTTGGTGCAGGTCATGCGGAGGTACTCGAGGCCCTTCAGCTCGCCGCACTTGCACTGCCAATCCCCGATCTGGTACTTGACGAAGTCGAGCGAGCAGGTCTCACGAAAGTCGGAGAACGGAAAGATGCCCGTGAAGACCGCCTGCAAGCCCTGGTTCGCCCGCTCCTCGGGCAGCAGGTTCATCTGCAGGAAGCGCTCGTAGCTCCGCCGCTGGACGTCGATCAGATTGGGGATCGGCAGTGACGTCGTGATGCGGGAGAAATCCTTCCGATGGCCGTTGCGCGCTGTAATCTGCGGGGTGGAAAGCGTGTCCATAGGGGTCTTGCTATCTCCTCGATGCCTGGGTAGATGGGTACGTCTTCTACGCGGCAAACAAAGTTTCTGGGGGCGACGGTCCGGCCTCGGGAGCGGGGGGGCTCCGGAAGCAGGAGACACCATGCCCGGCCCTCCGCTCGCCCCGCGGAAGGTCACCGGGCATGGTGAACATAGACCAGAACAGGGCTGACGCCCGGTTTATGCCCGGGCCGGCCCTGAATCCGGCGTCTTGTGGTCCTCGCCGGCCCGCGGACGGGCCCGGCGACAGGTCTGGTCGAGCTTTACGCGTAGCGTGGCTCCTCTCGCTCCGCGTTACTTGATCTCGATCGTGGCTCCGGCCTCTTCGAACTTCTTCTTGATCGACTCGGCCTCGTCCTTCGAGACCGCTTCCTTGATGGTGGCGGGAGCGGACTCGACGAGGTCCTTGGCCTCCTTGAGGCCGAGGCTCGTCACCTCGCGGACCGCCTTGATGACGTTGATCTTCTTCTCGCCGGCCGCCTTGAGGACGACGTCGAACTCGGTCTTCTCCTCGACCACCGGCGCGGCCGCCGCGCCGCCGCCCGCCGGAGCGGCAGCCACCGCCGCCGCCGCGGAGACCCCGTAGTGGTCCTCGAGGGCCTTGACCAGGTTGTTCAGCTCGAGGACGGTGAGCTGGTCGATCTGAGCAATGAAATCTTCGGTCGCGATAGCCATGTTCTCTCCTTAGCGCGTCAAAATCTCTGTAGGGGCGGCCCGGTGTGGCCGCCCAGGGCGCCCACGCGGGGGCGCCCCTACAAATTCCTTATATTTCAAACCCTTACGCGGATTCTTCCTTCTTGATCCGGACCTGGTCCAGAACCATCACGAACGACTGCGGCACCGCGGCCAGCACGCGGGCGAACCGGGTGATCGGCGACTGCAGCAGGAACAGCAGCTTCGCGATCAGCGCCTCGCGGCTCGGCAGCGCGGCGATGTCCTTGATCTGGTCGGCGGCGATGGCGCGCCCCTCGACGAGGCCGGCCTTCAGCTTGATCGCCGGCACGTCCTTGGCGTAGTCGGTCAGCGCCTTGGCCACCGCGACCGGGTCGGTGAGGCTGAAGACCACGGCCGTGGGGCCCACGAAGTGGTCCTTGAGCTGGGCCAGCGCCTGGCTGTCGATTGCGCGCAGGGCGAGGGTGTTCTTCACCACGATGTACTCGCCGCCGCTCTGGCGCACACGGTTGCGCAGCTCGGTCACCTGCGGAACCGTGATCCCCTGGTAGCCGAGCACGAAGGCGTGCGGCGCCTTCGCCAGGCCGCCCTGGTACTCGGCCAGCATCTGTTCTTTGTCGTTGCGGGTCAAAGGCATGACTGTTATCTCCTGGTCCTGGCTACAAGCCTTGGCCTACGCCTCGGCGACCGTCATCGCGGCCTCGTCCACCTTGATGCCGGGGCCCATCGTCGAGGAGAGGCTGACCCCCTTGACGTACTTGCCCTTGGCGGCGCTCGGCTTCGCCTTCAGCACGGCGCCGATCAGGGCCTCGGCGTTTTCCGCCAGCCGCTCGGCGCCGAAGGAGAGCTTGCCGACGGGGGCATGGATGATCCCGGTCTTGTCGACCCGGAACTCCACCTTGCCGGCCTTGATCTCCTGCACCGCCTTCGCGACGTCGAGCGTCACCGTGCCCGCCTTCGGGTTGGGCATCAGGCCGCGGGGGCCGAGCACCTTGCCGAGGCGTCCGACGACGCGCATCATGTCCGGAGTGGCGACCACCGAATCGAAGTCGAGCCACCCTCCCTCGATCCGCTTCGCCAGCTCGTCGCCGCCCACGTGGTCGGCGCCGGCCTCCTCGGCCTCACGGATCTTCTCGCCGCTGGCGAACACCAGCACCCGGGAGACCGTGCCCAGGCCGTGCGGCAGCACCACCGTGCCGCGCACCATCTGGTCGGCGTGCTTGGGATCCACCCCCAGGCGCATCGCGACCTCCAGCGACTCGTCGAACTTGGCGTACTTCACCTGCGTCGCGAGCTCGATCGCGTCCTTCAGGGGGTAGGGCCGGGTCTCGACCTTCTCGACCGCCTGCCGGTACTTCTTTCCATGCTTCGGCACGACTGTTCTCCTTGTCTTGACCGCAGGGCTTCAGCCCTGGATCTCGATGCCCATCGAGCGGGCGGTCCCCTCGATCGTCTTGATCGCGGCCTCCAGGCTGGCCGCGTTGAGGTCCGGCAGCTTCGTCTTGGCGATCTCCTCGACCTGCGCCCGCGTCACCTTGCCGACCTTCTTCTTGTTCGGCTCGCCCGACCCCTTGTCGATCCCCGCCGCCTTGATCAGCAGGATCGGCGCCGGCGGCGTCTTGGTGATGAACGTGTAGCTCCGGTCCGCGTAGACGGTGATGACCACGGGGATGATCAGGCCAGACTGCGACGCCGTCCGGGCGTTGAAGTTCTTCACGAAATCCATGATGTTGACGCCCGCCTGGCCCAACGCCGGGCCCACCGGGGGCGCCGGCGTCGCCGCGCCGGCCGGGATCTGCAGCTTGATCTGTCCAACGACTTTCTTGGCCATCGAATCAACCCCGTTTCAGGGCGGCCACACAGGGCCGCCCCTACAGTTTCTGGACTTGCGAGAAATCCAGCTCGACCGGCGTCTGCCGGCCGAAGATCGTCACCATCACCTTGAGCGTGTTGCGGTCGAGGTTCACCTCGTCCACCACGCCCGTGAAATTGTTGAACGGGCCGTCGGTGATCCGCACCGGCTCCGCCTTCTCGAACATGTACTTGGGCTTCGGCTTCTCCTTCGCCGTGACCACCTGCTCGAGGATGTTGTTCACCTCATCCTCCGAGAGCGGGGTCGGCTTCTTGCCGGTGCCCACGAAGCCCGTCACCTTGGGCGTGTTCTTCACCACGTGCCAGGCGGCGTCCGACATCTCCATCTCGACCAGGATGTAGCCCGGGAAGAACTTGCGCTGCGTCTCCTTCTTCTTCCCCCCCTTGTACTCGACCACCGTCTCGGTCGGGATGCGGATCTCGCCGAAGGCGTCCCCCATGCCGAGCGCGTCGGCCCGCTGGCGCAGGGTCTCCTTCACCCGCTCCTCGAACCCGGAGTAGGTGTGGACGATGTACCACTTCCGGTCGGGGCTCTTCTCGTCGGTCATCCAAACACCTTCACGATGCCCTGGTACGCCCAGACGATGATGCGGTCCGCGGCGAACAGGTAGATCCCGAAGATGACGCTGGTGATCAGCACGATGACCGTCGTCCCCACCACCTCGTCGCGGGTCGGAAAGCTCACCTTCCGCATCTCGGTGCGGGTCTCCGACAGGAATTCCTTGGTCTTCGTCCACCAATTCATCGCTCTGGGCCTCGCGATCTCAAGTGCGCAAAAAACTGAAAAGACTGGCAGGGCAGGAGGGACTCGAACCCCCAACATTCGGTTTTGGAGACCGACGCTCTACCATTAGAGCTACTGCCCTGTACGGCAACTTCTATGTCAAAACGCGTCCGGGGAGGGGACACGAGGCCCCTCCCCCCACGTCGAACATC
>Ga0308176_10001220_pt1 | contig 16117 bp, 16 predicted proteins | sample PhyCR2_3_FD_203890 | JGI IMG/M metagenome (GOLD analysis project Ga0308176, IMG submission 203890) | Soil microbial communities from UC Gill Tract Community Farm, Albany, California, United States - DLSLS.C.R2 | ecosystem: Environmental > Terrestrial > Soil > Agricultural land | place: USA...
GCCGACGGCCCTGTCTCGCCGCGAACGGCAGGTGATGGACATTCTGTACCGCCATGGGGAAGCCACGGTCGCCGAAGTCATGGCCGACCTGCCTGACCCGCCGACCTACTCAGCGGTCAGATCCATTCTCCGTATTCTCATGGAAAAGCAGCTCATCACGCATCGCGAGGATGGGCCGCGCTACGTCTACCTGCCCGCCGTCAACACCGAAGCGGCTCGCGACGACGCACTCAAGCACGTCATCAGAACGTTCTTCGACGGATCGGCGGAACAGGCGGTCGCCGCGGTGCTGCGGGTATCCGACGCCAAGCTCAGCGACAAGGAGATCGAGCAACTGCGCGATCGCATCAAACAAGCTCGCGTGAGCGGGAGATAAGCCATGACACCGATCGCATTGCCGTTCGCCGGCGTGCTTCCCCTCGTGCTGTTCCTGGCGAAGGCGACGCTCCTCCTCTGTGCAGCGTTCGCGGGTACCATGTGGCTTCGCAACGGCACTGCGGGTTCGCGTCATCTGATCTGGCTCGCCGCTCTTGTCGGCGTGCTCGCGCTTCCATTGCTCTCACGAATTCCGGCGCTCCACTTCGGTATTCTTCCAGAGGTGCTGGCGCCGAGCGGCGACCTCGCGATTACGCCGCCGTCCACCGTCATCATGAGCGCGGACGCCCGCGAGAACACCGTCATCGTTTCGGCCCCGCCGGCTTCAGCGACGACCATCGCGATAGCCAGCGATGCCATCCCCGCAGCGCCGCCGGTCATCGTCGGACCGAATGAGGTCGACATCGCGTCGCCGCCGCCCGGCGGTCTGGCATCGATCGTCGCGCCATTCGGCGAGTCGTCCAGCGCACGTGTCGTCGAGACGCTCGCGGCGGTGTGGGCGATCGTTGCCCTCGTGCTCGTCGGATGGCTCGTCGCGGGAATGTTCTTCGTTCGCCGTATCGTCACCCGCGCACGTGAGTTGACCTCACCGGATTGGACGACGCCCCTCTGCGAGGTCGCAGACCGATTGGACCTCGAGGCGCCGCCGCGTCTGGTCATCAGCGATCGCATCGAGATGGCGTTCGCATGTCGCGCGACGGCGCCGACGATCGTGCTGCCCGCAGCGGCCGAGTCGTGGAGCGACGACCGCCGGCGCGCGGTGCTGTTCCATGAGCTCGCACACGTGAAGCGCCACGATCTCGTCGGCCACATGCTCGGCCGGCTGGCCTGTGCGCTGTACTGGTTCCATCCACTCGTGTGGAGCGCGGCGAAACAGCTTCGCGCAGAGAGCGAGCGCGCGTGCGACGATCTGGTGTTGAGCTGCGGTGCGCGCGCCAGCGAATACGCACAGCATCTGCTCGACATGGTCACGGCCGTACGCGATCACGGCGCACCGGTCATGGCGTTGCCCATGGCGCGGAAGAAGGAATTCGAGGGACGCATGCTCGCCATTCTCGATCCAGCGATTCGTCGTGCGTCACCGGGACGCGTGCAGGCCGCGGCCGTCATCGCGACGATCGGCGCGCTCTCGCTGACTGTTGCGGCAGTGGCGCCGGCGTCGGCCCGTAGCGCGCCGGCGACAGCGACGATGATCCAGGCAGTGCCGCCCGCGCCGGCCGCGCAGCTCGGCACGCCAGCGCCAAGCGTCGAGGTGCCGCCTGCAATCGCGTTGCCGCGGCCGGCGACGCCGGCGCCTGATTCCCCACGGGTCGTCCCGTCGATACGCACGGACGTGCAGACAGCGACGTCCACGACCACATCGACCTCAGTCAATACCGCGATCTCGAGCTTCATCAGCGACGTCGCATCCGCCGCCGCAAGCGGAACGGTCAAGGGACTCGTCGGCGCGCTCAAGCAAGGCATTCGTCAAGGCCCGGACTCGACCCGGATACAAGCACTCATTCGCATTCTCGAAACCGACACGGATGCGAGCGTCCGGCGCACCGCGGCCTGGGGGTTGAACGACATGCAGTCGCCCAGTGCGCGCGCGGCGCTCATCAAGGCCGTGCGGCAGGACACCGACGCGTCGGTGCGTGAGATGGCTGCATGGGCGCTCGCCGACTACGACGGCAATGCCGACGTGGCCGTGACGCTCGTGGACGCGCTGAAAGACAAGAACGTGAAGGTCCGCGCCACCGCCGCGTGGGGACTCGGCACGATCGAGGCACGGTCGGCCGCGAACGCGCTCGAGGGGCTGATGAACGATCCAGAGGGTGAGGTGCGCGAGGTCGCCATCTGGTCGTACGCGCAGCTCGATCAGCACACGGCGCCGCCGGCGATCGTGAGTGCGCTCAACGACGCGCAGCCGCGCGTCCGCCGCGTCGCCGCCTGGGCCCTCGGCGAGATCGCCGACAAGTCGACGGCCAAGACGATCGCGAACGCATTCGGCAAGGAGCAGGACAAGGACGTTCGCATCGCCGAGATTCACGCCCTCGCCGAGATGGGCGAGACGTCGCCGGATATTCTCGAGGCGGCGCTCAAGTCCACCGATCCCGACGTCCGTCGCCGTGCGGTGGGGATGCTCGCGGGGAACGGCGGATCGTGGCCATGGCCGTGGCCGTGGCCCCGTCCGCGCCCGAATCCCTGATCGATCTCGCCGGTGTCCGCGCATGCGCGAGGTCGCATGCGTGAGGACACCGGCGTTTCTTTTGGTCGTAGGTGCTGAAAAATCACCATCATTGGGACGAGCTGCTCATGTATACGAGATCTCTCATCGTCGTTGCCGCGCTCTCATTGAAGAGCGGTGTGATTGGAGTGCTTCCGCTGCCCGTGCAGCAGTCGCGGACGGCAGCCGGCGCCGCCGATGTTCGCAGCCTGCTCGACTCCGCGCGCGGTGTGGCACCAGCGATGTGCGCCCTCGCAGCCAACGGCGCGTCGAACGGATGGGGCGGCGGCTGGGACGCGCCCGACCTCGCGGTGCGCGCGGATCTCCGCGGAATCACCGGACCGCGCGGCGCGAGCCTGACCGACGCCGATGCACGCGCGCTGCTCGACGGACTCGGCTCCGACGACGCATGCGTTCGACATCTCGCGGGAACGCTCATCGGACGGCTGGGGGACCGCTCGCTGGTTCCGTCGCTCACGGACAAGCTGCGCGCGCCATCCGCCAACGAGCGCGCGAGCGCCGCTCGAGCACTCGGACTTCTTGGCGACGCGAGCGCAACGGATGCGATCGTCCGCTCGCTGCGAGACGCCGCCGCGCAGGTGCGCGCGAACTCCGCCTGGGCGATCGGGCGAATTGGTGATCGTCGCGCACTCGACGAGATCGTCTCACTCGTGCGCGATGATTCCTCACTCGTGCGCGTTGCCGCCGTGACGGCGCTGGGTCGTCTGCACGCCGCCGACAATGTGGAGACGCTGCTTCGCGTGCTGAAAGGCGACCAGAGTGCGGAGGTTCGCCGAGTGGCTGCGTGGGCGATCGGCCAGCTCAATGCGCGCAGTGGCGCCGAAGGATTGGCGTCGGCGCTGCGTGGTGATCGTGACAGCGGTGTGCGAGAGATGGCCGCGTGGGCGCTCGCCGAAGTCCACGGTCGCGATTTCGTCGACCCGTTGCAGTCGGCCCTTCACGACGACGCAAGCGACGAGGTTCGCGAAACCGCGGCCTGGGCGTTGGGCGAGCTCGAGGTCAAGCGTGCCGCTGATGCGCTTGCGGCCGCAACGGGATCCGACAAATCGACACGCGTGCGGGGCACCGCGGCGTGGGCGATCGGGCAGGTGAATCCCGGACGCGCGCCGCGTCAGTTGCTCATGGCGCTTCACGACGCCGACGACGATGTGCGGCTCAAGGCTGCGTGGGCGTTGAGTCAGATTCGCGATACGGAAGTCGTGCCCGATCTCACCGCGGCGATGAAAGCGGAGAAGAGCGATCGCGTTCGCCAGGCGCTCGTGCGTGCGTTGCTTCAGTCCGGCGGCGAGCGCACCGCGGATGCGTTCAACGAGATGCTCGATGCCAAGGATCAGCAGACGCGCGAGATGGCGGTGCGCGCGCTAGCGGGGCATCGCGGTGGCTGGCCCTGGCCGTGGCCCTGGCCGCGTCCCCGCCCCAATCCGTAACGCGAGCACCGCGGCAGCGATCGTGGGAAGCGCCATGATCACGGTCGCGCCGCGGAGCCCGAGGACGGACGCGAGGCCACCGTCGATGAGTGCCGCAATCGGCCGCGTCCCGAGAAACGCCACGCTCCACAGCGCCATGATGCGGCCGCGCTCGCGATCCGCGACGCGAAGCTGAAGCAGCGTCGTGGCGCTCGTCTGCCCGATGAGGTAGCCGAAGCCCGCGAGCGCGAGCACGACGAGCGATGGGACGAGCGACGGCATCAGCCCGAACGCGATCATCGCGCACGCGAGAATGCCGATCATCAGCGCGATGCGGCGCTCGGGTCGCTCGGTGTCGTCGTGCAACGGGATGATCGAGCCGGCCACCGCGCCCGTACCGAACGCGCCGATGAGGAAACCGGCAAACGTGTCGGGCTTGTGGAAGTAGCGTGTGGCGAATGCGGGCGTGAGCGTGCTCACCGGATCCATGGTGAGCGACACGGCCGCGACGACGACGAGTAGGATCGCGAGCGAGGAATCCTGTCGAAGCATCGCGATGCTATCGCGAAGCCGCGCGCGTCTCGCTTGAGTTTCGCGCGTCTGGTCGAGATGCAGAAACAGCATCGCGGCCGCGAACACGGAATATGACACGGCGTTGATGCCGATGGCCCATGGGATGCCGAACCGCGCTACGACGAACGCGCCGGCAACCGGTCCGACGGCGCGCGCGAGATTGAATGTCACCGAGTTCATCGCTACGGCAGCGCCAAGATCTTCGCGCGGCACGAGCGCGGGAATGATGGCTTGCAGCGCAGGCGTCGCGAATGCCGTCGTGGCGCCGAGCAGCAGGGCAAGGCCAAGCACGATGGGCACGGTGCCGAGCTGCACGGCCACGAGCCACGCGAGCACGGCGCTGACGACCGTCGCGCCAAGCTGCGTCGCGATGATGAGCTTTCGCCGATCGAAGCGGTCGGCGGCGTGTCCGGCCCACGGCGCGAGCACGACGACCCCGATGAATTGCGCGAAATTCACCGCGCCCACCCAGAACGGCGACTTCGTGAGTCGATAGACGAGCAGCGCGAGCGCGATGTTCTGGAACCACGTTCCGCAATTCGACAGCAGGTTGCCGACGAAGTACACCGCGAAGTCGCCGTGCCTCAACGCGCGCAGCGACGAGCGCCGTGTGCGCTCGCGATCAGCCATGCCCCTCCACGCCACCAGCAAGCGAGATGATGTGCGCGAGCCGATCGTCGATCGGCACGCTTGCGATCGATTCGTGATGCACGATGCCGTCTCGCACGGCGATCACCGCGTCCACGTCACTCACGAACGGCTCGATCTCGTGTGTGGCGACGAGTACGGCGGCACCGGCGGCGCGCCGCTCGCGCACTAACTCGTGAATGAACGCGCGCATCTCCTGATCCATGGTCTCGAGCGGCTCGTCGAGAATCAGCACGCGCGCATCGCCGATGAGTGCCGTCGCGAGCAACGCGCGTCGACGTTGGCCCATTGAGAGTTCTCTCACAGTCCGGTGTGCGAGCGGCAACACGCCTGCACGGTGCAGCGCGTCCACCGCCTCGAGCGGATCGACGCCGCGAAGCCCGGCAACGAGGAGCGCCGTATCGCCGATTGTGGCGTACGGCGTCAGCTCGGGATGCTCCGGCACGTACGCGAGCCCGCGGCGGGCCGCCACTTCTTCCGTCCACAGATCGTGTCCCTCGATCCGAACCGTGCCCGTCGTCGGTCGCTCGACACCGGCGATGAGACGCAGCATCGTGCTCTTGCCCGCGCCGTTCGGTCCGACGACGAGTGTGAGACCGGGATCGATCGTCAGACGTGGAATCGTGATCGCTATCCCATCGGCGACGTAGGAGAAGCGCACGTCGTCGAACGTGATCATGCGCGGGAGATCCACATCGGGTCGCCCGTGGCCGAATGCCGAAGCTCCGCGAACCGCGTCGCGCGCGGATCGCGCTCGCGTGCCGCTGCCCAGCGCAGAAGCGCTGGCGTGATCGCCAGCACGACAACGGCGAGCATGGGCCAGATCGCGACGAAGACGCCGACCGGGATGCTGATCGCCAGGCACAGGCCTGCTGCGCCGAACTGCTTCGCTGACGCCCCGCGCAACGCGCCGGCGCACAACGCGCCAGTGAACGGCACCATACACAACATCACCAACGCGCTCGGCCAATGCACCGGTGCCACGGCCGCGACGACCACGATCAGCGGTGCACCGAGCACGATGGCGTCCACCATCACACGATCGAGCGCCGACCACGGCAGCGATCGCGCCCACGGCCACGGCTGTCTCGACGTGAGCAACGCGTTCGTCTCACTCGCGGCGAAGAAGGCAAGCCCGGTTGCACAACAGATGCGAGCGACGCGTTGCACGGTCGCGATCGGAAGCTGTGGGTTGTTGCGCGTGATGAAGTAGGCGAATGCGCAGGGAATCGCGGCGGCGAGCGCGGCGTCCGCCATGCGCCGCATGCCGATGGCGCGCCACGTCGTCCGCAGCCACAACGCGCGCGGCGAGCGTACGCGCTGTGATGCGAGGGCCACGGGCGCCGACGCAGCTTTCGGCACGGCGGGCGCGTCGATCACCGGTCGAAGCGTGTTCGATATAAGAATGAGAATGAGCGCCACAAGCACCGTCAGTCCGGTGCCCCCGATCGCGGCGGCGATGGCGATCGCGTCGAGCGCTCGCATCATGATTTGTTGGCGCGGCAGCAGTGTGCCGGCGATCGCCACCATCATGATGGGAATGCCAATGATGCGCGGCCAGTCGAGCGGATCGTGCAGCACGCCGCGGACGATGATCGCGAACACCACGAGCGAGATCGCGATGACGGACTGCGCGGCGGTGATCGCGGCCACGGCCGCGCGACGACGCGTGCGTGCATCCACCGGCAGGCTTCGCATCCAGCCAGAGGTGCCGAGCATCACGCGTGGCACCGCTGTGGCGCCCAGCCCGGCCGCGATCGCGGCGAAGAGCATGCGTGGACCGCTCGTCGCGGAGCGTGATACGATCCCGATCATGAATCGCTCGAACGTGAGCAGCGCGTCCGGCGCGGGCGCCTGCCCGAAGATGAACGTGACGATGCCGAGGAGTGCCGCGTTGGCGCGAAGCGCGACGCGTGCACCTGCTCGAAGGTGGAATCGCGTCAGCGCCAGGACCGGCGACATCAGCGACGTGGCGGCTCCAACGGTAATCGCCGAAGGTCGACGGCCTCGACGGAGCTCGACGAGAAGTTCGTGAGCAGCAACGTGCTGCCGTCGCTGGTCACGCGCAGCTCGCGCGGAAATCCGCCGGCCGGGATCGAGCCGAGGATCGCGGCGTCTCCTGCATCGATTCGCGTTGCGTCGACGACGGTGAGGTACTGGCGATCGTCGCGTCCACCAGCGAAACGATTGGAGTTGGTCACGACGACTTTCCGCCCGTCGTCGATCACAGCGACGCCGACGGGCGCCGTACCGACCGAAACGTGACCGAGAAGAGCATGCGATGGATCGTCCCGCAGCTTGCGTGCGTCGAACACGAGCAAGGCGTTGCTGCTCCGCGCCGTGACGTATGCCCGATCGCCGGTCGGCGACAGCACGAGCCGCACGGCGCTGCACCCCGCCGCGACCGATCGCACGATCGAATGCGCAGGATCGACGATTGCGCGGGCGACGTCCACGACGTGGATCACACCCTCGGGATTCACTGGCGTGTTGTCGCCCGCTGGTCCACTCTCCCGCCGGCATGCCGCCGGCCAGCCAAAGTTTCTCGGCGCGATCTCGCTCGTGACATAGAGCGTCGATTCGTCTGGCGACAACGTGACCGCGATCGGTGCGCCGCCCGTGGGAATCTTCCCGACGATCGATGATCGGTCGAAGTGCGATGCACGAGCTTTCGCCAGATCGATGACGGTCACCGTCTGCGCATTCTCGTCCGAGACGAACGCGAAGCGATCGTCGCGCGTCACGTTCGCGTAGATGCGGCCGATTCGCGCGATGTTCGGTTCGTCGAGATATCCTTCGGCGACGGCGTTGCGTCCGGACGTCAGCCGCGCAACATCCAGGAACGCGATCCGCGGCCCGCCGGCGACGATGAGTGTTTTCGCATCGTGCGTCAACACCATGCCCGTAGGGCTCGCGTCGATGTGCGCGACGTGCGCGAGCTTCAGCCGGCCGTTCGCGCGGTGAAGCACCGCAATGCCACCCGTTCGGCTCTGCTGCCCGGACGGCATGGATGCGAACACCCAGCAGCCGTCGGCACTCGGCAACGCTTGAAACGGGCTGCCAGGAAGATCGACGACTTGGATGGAGTCGGCGAGCGGCGCGTTGCACGCTGCGCTCGTCTCTGGTGCGCCAGTCGTCGTGCCGGTGTGCTGACTCGCGCACGCGGTGAGCATGCCGCCGAAGGCGAGCAGCGCGACGTTACGCGAGCGCCGAGATCCCACGGTCATGTCTTCGGATGCAGCGCGTTCCAGTGCCGCCGCGTCGCCGACGCGAGCGATTCAGCGAGTCCCAGTGCGGCGAGTCCGATGACGAGATGTGCGACGCGAATGACCCAGTGCCCGGCGCCGACGACGAGCGTCGTCTGCGCCATGCCGAGCCAGAGCACGGCGGCGCCCCAGAGCAGCGTGAAGAGGGGAAGCCCACGCCGTGGAAGCGCGAACAGTGCGATCACCGCGATGACCCAGATGACGAGCACGAGCAGCGAGCCAAGCGCCGCATGCAGCGGCACCGAGGAACGCGCCGTTCCAATCCAGATGGCGATTCCGAGAACGATCTGCACGACGCCGAGGAGGCGTGTGAGCATGATTGCCACGCGAAGGGTCGGACGCATGGCGAGAAGTTAATGCCCGCTGGCGCTAGGTGCGCGTGCGGCCCAGGTGCGCGACCATGGCTTTGCGGGCGGCGTCGAGCGCGGCTTGCGGCGTGGCGGCGTGCGCCTGACAGATGCGGTGAATTCCGACGCGGTACGTCGAGGGCGACTGCGTGGGACGCAGCCGCGTACTGAACTCGCAGGCCACCATGCGGCAGGTCTCGTCGACCTTCACGACCCATGCTCCGCGGAGATAGTCGAGCTTGTCGTCGAGCGTGCGCTCGACGACCTCTGGCCCGAGCCCGAGCTGCCAGGCGTCGGCATCGCGCGCGATCGGCTTGCCCATCACGCTCAGCGATTTGCCGAGCGCATAGCGTTCGACCAGAAGATCGCGGTAGCGCGCGGCGCCGGTCTCGGTGGAGAAGATGCCGAGCACGGCGTCGTGCGGTCGGCCGTCGGTGGTGAGCCAGATTTTCTTCACGGTGCTATCCCGAATAAATCCCGAAGCAAGGATAGCGAAAACCCGGCCACGCGCGCTAGTCGGCCCTTCGGCCGTTGGAGCTAGCGCTTGGTCTTACAGATGTAGTCCAGCGCGATCTGTGTCATCGATCCGCCGATGGCCGGGCCGAACCCCGGCTTTGCGTTCACGGTGTGCTTGATCACCTTCGTGCCGGCGGCGTCGGAGTAATAGGTGCTCTCCTTGTTGGCGAACAGCGACTTCGTGCAATCGAACATCGGCGAGTGCTGCGACAGCATCCATTTGCCTTCGGGTGCGTCGACCGGCGTGACGAAGCGCACGCGAATGCGCGCATGAACGATTCCGTTGACCGTCTTGATGGACCTGGGGTCCACGTAGACGATGTTGCCGGTGGAGGTCTTGCCGATCTCCTGCCACCGGCTCTGGTGCAACGCGTGTGCGGGCGACGGTGCTCCACCGGATACGATGACCGCCGCTGCCGCGATGAATGTATGGAGGCGCATTGATACACTATGCGTCATCTGCGAGCGTCACGCTATGGTTTGCGAATCGTCCTTGACGACAGCAGCAGAGGCGTAACGTTCAGGCCATCCATCGTCGCGTTAACAATCGCGATGTCTGAGCGTCTTTCCTCCAACGCGCGGTGCGGCGCGGTTCGGGTGACGGACGTGAGCGAGGTCACTTCGATGCAGGCAGCCCGCCGGCATCGTGCACTGCTGAACGCAGAAATGCAGATCGGCTCTCTCGCAGGCGAGGACTAACGAATGCGGACTTCTCCGCTGGCATCCGCGCAGCCCCACCCGTCCGATCACTCGGATCACTCGGACCACTCCGGGCACGAATCTGAAGCGCCGCAGGAGAAGCCTTCGCGCCGATCGTTCTTTTTCTTTGGCGCGCTCGCCGCGGCCACCATGCTTCCTCGCGCCGCGAAAGCGCAGCGAGCGACTCGCAAGCGACGCGTCGCCGAGGCGCCGTCGGACACCGGGGAGTCTGCGCTGTTCGGGGTGAACGAGAACGTCGCCTCGTTCGGTGAGTGGGCGAGCAATACCGGTCGCCTCGTTCGCCGCACGACGCTCGGCATCACCGCGCCGGAGATCGCACGAGCCAATCAGCTCGGTTTTCAGGGTTATCTGAATTACCAGCTCAATTACTCGCGCATCAATGACGACGCGGTCGAGAACACCGTGCTCCAGAAATGGCCGTTGACGGCGCAGACCGCGGATCAGCTCTTCAGCGCGGACGCCGGGCAGGTGCGGACGCAGCTTCAGGAATCGACCATCTATCGCGCGGCGTTCTCACAACGCCAGCTCTATCATCGCATGGTGGAGTTCTGGAGCGATCACTTCAATCAGGACATCGACAAGGTCGGATACCTTCTGATTCCCGATCAGAATGATGTGATTCGCAAACACGCATTGGGCAAGTTTCCCGATCTGCTCAAGGCGAGCGCGCACAGCGCGTCGATGATGATCTACCTCGACCAGAACACGAGCCGGAATACCGCGCCCAACCAGAACTACGCGCGCGAGATCATGGAGCTCCACACGCTCGGTGTCGACGGCGGCTACACGCAGGACGACGTCGCCGAGCTGTCGCGGGTGCTCACCGGGTGGACGGTTACCGGGCGTGGTCAGTTCAGCTTCAACCCGCAGATTCACGACTGGGGACAGAAGACGGTGCTCGGCGTGACGATTCCCGCGGGCTCGCCGTCGCAGGGCGCCGCTGGGATCAGCGAGGGCGAGCACATGCTCGACGTGCTCGTGAATCATCCGAGCACGGCGCGCTTCATCGCGACGAAGATGCTCAAGTGGCTGCTCGACCCGAATCCATCGGCCGCGCAGATCTCGACGATCGCGGGCGTGTATCGTGCGACGGGCGGCGACATCAAGGCGATGGTTCGCGCGATTCTCAACGACGATTGGCTGCCCGCCTCGCCGATGAAGCTGAAGCGTCCATTCCATTTCGCGGCGTCCGCGTTGCGCTCCACGGCGCCGACGGTCAACGCGATGGCGACGATCAACAGTCAGCTCGCGGTGCTTGGCCACCAGAGCTACACGTGGGACACGCCCGACGGCTATCCCGACAAGGTCGAGTACTGGGCCGGGAACATCGTGCCGCGGTGGAACTTCGCGTCGGTGATCTCGAACCTCAATTCGGCGACGACGCTGCAGGTGGACACGACGCCGTATCGCTCGGGGTCGCCCGCGGCCGCGATCGATCTGATCGACACGAACTTCTTCGGTGGCGAGATGCCGCTGACGACGCGCAACGCGCTCATCGCGTACGCGGGCACGGCGACGCTGACGGACGCCAAAGCGCGCGAGCTCATTGGCTTGGCGATCGCCGCCAACGCCTTCCAGTGGTACTGACCCGGAGCGATCCGATGGACGAACTACACGACGCTGATTGCGGCTGCCAGGAATATCAGGAGCTGTCGCGCCGCCAGTTTCTCGGAACCGCCGCGGGCGTGTCCGCCGCTGCGTTCTTCCCGTCATGGCTGCCGAAGGTCGTCATGTCGCAGCACTTCGCATCGAATCGCGACATCATCGTCTCGATCTTCATGCGTGGTGGCGCGGACGGTCTCACACTCGTACCGCCGTATGGTGATCCCGCGTACTACACGTCGCGGCCGACGATCGCCATTCCGCGTCCGGACGCGACGTCGGGGACGAAAGGCATCGATCTCGATGGATTTTTCATGCTCGCGCCGGCGATGGCGGGACTTGCTCCTGCATTCGCGGCCAAGGACCTGCTGATCACACACGGAACCGGGCAGACGTTCGTCTCACGCTCGCACTTCGATGCGCAGCGCTTCCTCGAGTCGGGCAAGCCGAACGATCCGTCGGTCATCACCGGATGGCTCGGCCGCCATCTGTCGACCATGCCGCCGCTCAAGACGGCGGCGCCGCTTCGCGGCATCGGCGTGGCGAACGGTCTTCAGAAAACTCTCGTCGCGCCCGTCGGCGGTCCGTATCCGCCCCGTGTGCTCCCGATCGCCGATCCGACGAACTACACGATCGGCGGTGCGGCAACCACGCAGGCGGCGCGCACCGCGTTCCTCCAGTCCGACTACACCACGTCCGACGAGCCGCTGCACTCCTCGGCGCTCGACGCGACGAATACGCTTGCGCTGCTCAAGACGGTGAACTTCTCCGGCTATGTGCCGGCGAACAGCGCGAAGTATCCCAACTCCGCGTTCGGGCGAGCGCTGCGTTCAGTCGCCGTGTTGATCAAGAACGACGTTGGCATCGAGGCGGCGCAGGTCGACATCGGCGGCTGGGACACGCACTCGGCGCAGGGCCCGATCACCGGCAGCATGGCGAACACGATGGCCGACTTCTCGAACTCGATCGGTGCCTTCTACGCGGACGTCATCGCGACGGGCTACACCGTGACGCTCGTGGCAGTGTCGGAGTTCGGCCGCAACGTGCGCGAGAACGGCAGCGCGGGCAACGATCACGGTCGTGCGACGACGATGTTCGCGATGGGCAAGGGCATCTCGGGCGGCCGCGTGTTGACGAAGAACTGGGTGGGGCTGGCGCGCGAGAATCTCGAGGCGGGTCAGGATCTCAAGGTGACGCTGGACTTCCGCGATGTGCTCGCGGAGATCGTGCAGAACCGGTTGGCGAATCCGAATCTGTCGCTCGTGTTCCCGACGTGGACGCCGACGATGCTCGGGGTGACGCGGTAGCGGACGAGGGGCGATGGACAACGGGCGACGGGCGATGAACGGCGCTCACTGCACCTGGACGTCACCGGACATGCCCGGGTGAATGGTGCAGTCGAAGTGAAAGTTGCCTTTCGTACTGAACACGCGAGTGATCACGCCGGTAGAGGTCGGCTGGATGTCCGCCGGCGCGCCCGCCTGCTTGACGAAGATCACGTTGTGGGGTTCGCCGTTCTGCGACGGCGTGATGTTGAAGCGAATGGTGTCACCCGCTGACAATTGCACGACGTTGGGGCTGAACGCCGTGCTGAGCGTGAATACGTCGACCGTTTTGTTGTGGGACGATGGTGGCGTCGTGGTCGAATCGGAGCCGCCGCAGGCGACGATCCACGACGCGAGTGGCAGCAGGACGACAAGGCGAATCACACGCATGGATGGACGGGGCCGATGAGAGAATCGCGCGAAGCGCATCGCTGGGAGCACGCTACATCACGTTGGACGATCGCGCGAGCGCGACGTTCACTCGCCGGGCTCGCGATTGCCGTGGCGGCAATCACCGCCTGCAGCGGCGATTCGCCCACGGGTCCGGGCGGCTCGAGCTCCCCGGTCGGCAACTACACCCTGTCGACGATGAACGGAAAGAGCCTGCCGTTCACCTGGTTCTCGGACACCAACTACAAGTACGAGGTTACCGCGGGGTCACTCGCGCTCACTGGTGACGGGAAATTCTCGGTGGTCACGACGTATCGGCAGACGGTCGCATCGAACATCGAGACGTTCGTCGACAGCTCGGGTGGCACGTGGACGCAGTCGGGCGGGAATCTCACCTTCGTGGCGCAGGACTCCACGACCAACAGCGCGGCCTGGGCCAACAATCGGCTCACGATCACGCAGGTGGACGGGAATGTGACGACGACGGTGGTGTACGCGCTGAAGAAGTAGCGCTTCGCCTAGACGCCCCCGTACCACTCATACCCGCGATCGCTCCAGTACCCACCAGTCCGCTCAGGCAGGAAGAGGATCTTCGTCAGGTATTTCGTATTCTTGTATCCGAGCTTGACGGGCGAGTAGACGCGCGCCGGCGCGCCCCACGCCGCGTTCAGGTAGTGGCCGTCCTGCGCGTAGACGACGAGCGTCTGCGGATGCGTCGCGCTCTCGATGTCCCAGCTCTCGTGGTAGTCGTCGTCGAACGACTGGAAGTCCACGTATCTCGCGCCGGGCTGCACGCCCGCCAGTCGCGCGATGTCCGTCAACGCGACGCCGGTGCGCGTCGCCACTGCCGTCCAGCCCTCGACGCAGTAGTGGTCCAGGCGGTATCCCGTTCGTGGCAGGGAGGCGAGATCTTCGAGCGAAAGCTGGAGCGGCTGACGCACCATGCCGCTCACCTCGAGCCGCCAGACGCCGCGCACGGCGGGATCCCAGACCGGCACCTTGTTCGACACGAAGTACGACGGAAAGTGCGATCCCGCCGCCATCGCGCCGCGCGGCGGCGCATCCATCGAGGTATGGCGCAACAGCGCCCGCTCGATCACTTCGTTCTTCGCTTCCGCGTACTGTAACACACGCTGCGCGGAGCGCGGGCCCATCGAATCACAGGCGGCCAGCGCCAGCGCGCCGAGCGACGTCCCCGCCGCCGCGAGAAAGCGTCGCCGATCGACAGCGAGTCGTTCGGCCGCGTGCCCGGGCAGGATGATGCGCTGCGCGGATGAGTCAGGATCTGGATTGCGCATCGGTATGCGGTGTGGCCGCGCGGCGACCGGGGAGCAGATGAATAAAGGGCCTGGCGTTTCGTGCCTCGGGCGAGAGATCCTCGCGATAGCCGCCCGTGATCATCGACGGAATCGAATAGGGATCCACGGTGAAGACCATGAACACGTGCACGACGCTGAGCAACACGAGCAGCAGCATGGCCCAGAAATGCCAGTAGCGAGCCCAGACGTAGCCGCCCATCGCGTGCGCGAGCGGCGCCAGCTCCACGGGTTTCCAGATTGCTAAACCCGTTACGACCGCCATGATGCCGACGATCGGCATCGCGAAGTAGGCGAGGCGTTGCAGCGCATTGTGCTTGCCCTGTCGCGGATGATCCTTACGCGCCGCCACGTAGAAGCGAACCATCTGCCAGGAGTCGCTCACGATGCCGCGACGCGGAACGAGATCGCGCCACTCGCCATGAAGATAGATGAATGCGAGATACACGAGGCCGTTCACTACCAGAACCCACATCATCGCGAAGTGCCAGTTGCGCGCGCCGGCGAGCCAGCCGCCGAAGGTGAGCCACGCGGGAATCGGCCGATGCTCGAACGGATAGCAGCAGAAGATCTCGCCCTTGCGCGCGAACGCCGGGTATGCGTTGAAGATCCGCAGTCCGCTGCCGATCATGATCGTCAGCGCGATGACGTTCACCCAGTGCGTGATGCGAACGATGGGATGGTGGCGCTTCATGGTTGGGTCATCCGGCGCGACCGTAAACGAGACCGTAGAGCAGGAGCGCGAGCACGATGAACGTGATCAATACGTACATGCGGTCTCGCTGGATGGCGAATGCCACGAGCGTGAACGCCACGCGCACCACCGGCGTCGCGATCAACAGGACGAGTCCGAGCTGCACGACAAACGTGCTCTGGAGCGCAAACGCGCCGCGAACGATGCTGCCCAGCGATCGCAGCGCGTCCGGCTCGCCGCGGAAGACCCGATAGTCCGCCGGCATCCCGCCATGCGTCGCCAGCACGAGAACGCCGCCCACCAGCGCGACGAGCGCGGCGAGCAGCACTCCGAACTGCAGCAGGCGCCCGATGAACTGCTCCACCTCGTAGTCGCTGAACCGCTCCGGCGTCTGGCTCATATCGATCCCCTGAAGCCTTTGTACAACATCTGGAACGCCATCACGACGACGACGACGGTGAAGAGCCGGCGCAGCAGCGTGGTGTTCGCCGTTCCGAGGATCCGCGCCCCGAGGAGCGCGCCGGCCAGCACGCCGAGCATCACCGGGAATGCCAGGGTAGGATCGATCCAGCCGCGATGCAGGTACACGCCCGCACTCGCGGCGGCCGTGACCCCGATCATGAAGTTGCTGGTGGTCGTCGAGACCTTGAATGGAAGCTGCATGAGCTGATCCATCGCCAGCACTTTGATGATGCCGGAGCCGATGCCGAGC
>Ga0308176_10001221_pt1 | contig 16116 bp, 12 predicted proteins | sample PhyCR2_3_FD_203890 | JGI IMG/M metagenome (GOLD analysis project Ga0308176, IMG submission 203890) | Soil microbial communities from UC Gill Tract Community Farm, Albany, California, United States - DLSLS.C.R2 | ecosystem: Environmental > Terrestrial > Soil > Agricultural land | place: USA...
ACCCGTCAACCATGGCTCAACACAAAGCGGGTATGTCCCACGGTGTGCCTCGCACGTCGTGTTGCCGCGGGACGAGACCTAACGGCGAGCTAAGCATGTAGTGCCGGGCATGGAGTGCCTTCGGACGGCGGTTCGATTCCGCCCACCTCCACCAAACAAGACGTGATGCAGACGATCGGCCGGAATCATCGATTCCGGCCTTTTCGTTTCCGCCAGCGGCTTGCTCAGAGCGGATGCAGCGCGCTGGCGACGGCGGCGATCAGTTCGTCCTCGTCGACCGGCTTGCCGATGTGCAGCTGGTAGCCGGCATGCAATGCCCGCTGGCGATCGTCGGCGCGCGCGAACGCCGTCAGCGCCACCGCCGGCGTCTGTCCTCCGCGAGCCTCCGGTAGTGCGCGGATGCGGCGGATCAGCGCGTAACCGTCGACCTCGGGCATGCCGATGTCGCTGAGCAGCACGTCCGGCGGCGCGTGGTCGAAGACTTCCAGTGCTTCGGCCGCCGAACGCGCCGAGCGCACGTCGGCGCCGGCATCGGTGAGCACGCGCACCAGCCATTCGCGCGCGTCGTTCTCATCGTCGACCACGAGGACCTGCAGGCCGGCAAGCGGCAGTTCACCCGGCGCGCGCACCACGGATCCGCCCTGCGCATCGGGCTTGTGCACCGGCGCCGATGCGTGTCGCGGGATCGGCAGGCGGACGACGAACGTAGCGCCCTGCCCCAGGCCGTCGCTGCTGACGCCGACGCTGCCACCGTGGAGTTCGACGATCTGCTGCGCGATCGCCAGTCCCAGGCCAAGCCCGCCATGCACGCGCGTGACCGAGCTGTCGGCCTGGCGGAAACGTTCGAAGACATGCGGCAGGAATTCCGTGGCGATCCCCTTGCCGTTGTCGGCGACGGCGACTTCCACGCTGTTGCCGTCACGTCGTACGTCGACGCGGATCCTGCTTCCGTCGCTGCTGAACTTGATCGCGTTCGACAGCAGGTTCCACAGGACCTGTTCGATGCGGAGCCGATCGCCCGTCAACGGCGGCAGGTCCGGCTGGATGCCGACATCGATGGAGATTCCGGGAGGCTCGGCGACGCCGCGCACGGTTTCGATGGCGGCCTTGAGCGTCGCGGCGATGTCGAAGCTCGCCATCTCCAGGCCGATCTTCCCCGACATGATCCGGCTCATGTCCAGCAGGTCGTCGATGATCCGCGTCTGCGCCAGTGCGTTGCGCTCGATCACATCCGCCGCCTGCAGGATGCGCGGGTTGCCCAGCGCGATCCGCTGCAGGATCTGCGCCCAGCCGAGGATCGGCGTCATCGGCGTGCGCAGTTCATGCGACAGCGTCGCGAGGAACTCATCCTTCATCCGGCTCGCACTCTCGGCCTCGGCGCGCGATGCCTTGAGATCGACGTCCTGCTGCTGGATCTGCGTGAGCATCTCGTTGAACGTGTCGGTGAACGCGCCAATCTCGTCGTCGCTGAACTTGCGCGCGCGCAGGCCGTAGTCCCGGGTTTCGGACACGCGCTGGGCAGTGCGTGTGAGGCCGGCGAGCGGCGCGATCACCACGCGCGTGGCACGTTGCGCCGCGAGGAACATCAATCCCAGCGCCGCCAGCGAAACCACCGCGGCGATCGCGATGCTTCCCCACAACTGCTGGTGCAGGCCGCTGGCGTCGTAGGTCACCTGCAACCGCCCGAGCGGCTGGCCCTTTTCCTGCACGGAAATGACCGAAACGATGTCGCGGTCGCGCACGCTGATGCCGGGGGGATACGCGAGCGGTTCCGGCACCACCATCGGATCGCGCAGGTAACGCGCGAACGCCGTGCCATCCAGCGCGAACAACGTCGCCGACGTCACGCTGGGCATCGCGCGCAACGACGCCAGGACTTCGGTGGCGTTGGCGCGATCGCCGAATACCAGCGGCGCGCCGCTGTTCAACGCGACGATCGCCGCCTGCGCCTGCAGCGAGTCAAGCGCGTTGCGCCGCAGGTCACGGCTGTTGATGGTCGCCAGCGCCAACGACACCGCCACGATGGCGAATGCGCCCGTCAGCGTCACCAGCCAGGTGATCCTTCCCGCGAACGAACGCACGGCGAAGCGCCTGCGCGCGATCATCGCGCCGCTCCGCGCAACGTGGCGAGCTTGAGCACCTTGGCGCTGACCAGCAGGCCGGCATCATGGATGGCAGCGGGATCGGCTTCGAAGCCCAGGCGCGATCGCGACTGCACCAGGCCGAGCATGCCGCCCGACGCCGCAAAGCCGGGGATGTCCGCCACGGTCAGGATCGGCAGGCCACGGACGATGTCGAGGACGGCATCGACATCCGCCCGTGCCGACGACTCGACGAAGACGAGATGGCTGCCACGCAGAAGATCGCTCGCCGCCGCGCGGTCGGCGGCAGTCGCCATCGAAGCGCGCCGCACCAGCACGTGTCGCCCGCGGATGTCGCCGGCCGCGGCGGCGACCGCCGCCACTGCGTCGGCAGCGTCCTGCGAACCCACCACGGTCACCACGTACGGGGCCGACGATGCCGCGAAGCGTTGCGGCGGCCAATCCGTGTATCGCAGGAAATTGACCAGGAACGCGCCCTCGACCTGCAGCAATCGCGCGTCCGTCGATGGCGACGCCGGCAGTGCGATCGCGGGCAGGCACGCCAACAGCGCGAGCAATGCCCACGGCCACATGCGCCGTCCCCGGCGCGACCGGGGTCCGACAGTCATCGCGGGAACGGCGCGATCAGTGGCCAAATGCGAAGGCCGCCTGTGCGAAGACGCTGCGCGGGATTTCCGCGCCCGTGACCTCGCGATGCTGCGCGTGCAGCAGGTTCTGGCCGGTGACGGACAGTGCAAGGCCGTCGCGTGGACGCCAGGTCAGGCCGAGATCGGCACGGGTGTAAGGATCGATCCCGAGGCCCGGGATGCGGCTGACGTAATAAGCGCTCGCATTCACTTCGACATCCGCGCCGATATCGAGATACGAATGCAGCTGCGCGAGCGTGCGCGGCGTGTTGGTCTCGTCGAATTTCAGGACGGGCCCGTCGATGCGCGTGACCAGGCGGCTCCAGGAACCCTCCATCCGCCACCGGTCGGTGAGCTGCGCCGATGCGGTGAACTCCAACCCGTAGGTCACACCCGACGCATCGCTGTTGAACGTGCCGAAGATCCCCGGCGGGACGCCGACGAGCGTGCGGTAATCGTTGTAGAACAGCGACGTGTCGAACACCCAGCCGTTGCCGACCTGCAACCGGTGGCCTAGCTCGTAGGCCAGCAGTTTTTCGGGGCGCAGGGATTCGGTGCCGGACAGCCCCAGCGGCACGATGACACCGCTGGGCGGGCCTCCTGCAATCGCGCCGGTGTCGACGTAGGCGAACACGAGCTCGCCGTTCTCCTCGAAACGCGACGGCACGCGCACCGGCCGCGAAACCGCCGCCCACAGCGTCTGGGTCGGCGTCGGCGTCCACCACACGCGCACGCTGGGCTGCGTCTGGAAGCCGACGAAACTGTGGTCGGTGAACTTGGTGCCGACCATCGCGAACAGGGTGTCGTCCACCAGTTCCGTGGTGTTCTGGACGAAGGCGTTGATCGAAGTCCAGGAGCGTGCCGAAGGATCGAACAGAAGGACCGGGCCCGACGCGATGTCGTCATGCGTCCAGTCGTACTGCAGCCCCCAGATCAGGTTGTTGCGATCGCCCCAGTCGAGCCAGCGGCGGTACTCGACGTCCGCCGTGCGCCGACTGACACCGAAGCGGGAGGTGTCGCGCTGCGTCTGGTCGTAATAGGTGCGCAGGAACCAGCCGCGCGGCTCGTTGTAGCCATGGCGGATGCGGAACAGCAGGTTGCCGCCACGCACGGTGTCGTTGGTGGTCTGCCACTGGAACTGGCGATCTTGCCCCGGCACCGGCAGCAGCACGGTTTCCATTGCCTTGGGTTCGTTATAGACATCGCCCTGCAGGGTGAAATCGGTCGTCGGCGTGAACACGCCGTCGTAGCGGAATCCCGCGCGGACGCTCGACCATTCATCGCCGATCGATGCACCGGCCGCGTTCTCGAAGTCGCCGTGGTCGGCGTACTTGGCCCATACGCGCCAGGCCGTGTTTTCATCCTTGGCGGCGCCGTAGCGCATGACGGCCTGCCGTTCGCCATCGTTGCCCACGCCAAGCTCGACCAGGCTGCCGACGGTATCGCTCGCCCGCTTGGTGATGATGCTGATGACGCCGTTCATCGCGTTGGCGCCCCACAGCGTCGCGCCGGGGCCGCGGATGACCTCGATGCGATCGATGTCGGAGAGGACCGTGTCGGCGGTGTCCCAGAACGTGGTCGACACCAGCGGGTCGTAGACCAGGCGCCCGTCGATCAGCACCAGGTAGCGCGTGGCCGTCAGCGAGGAACCAGTCAGTCCACGCGCGCCCACGACCCAGCTGCTGGAATTGACGCGCCCGACGAACATGCCCGGCACCAGCCGCAGCGCCTCGGCAACGTTGCGCGCACCACTGCGCCGGATGTCTTCCGCCGTCAGCACCGTCACTGCCGCCGGCGTCGAGATGCGCGACGACGGCCTCCCCGAGACCGTCGTCACCCGGGTTTTCATCAGGTCTTCCAGGCTCATGTTCGCGAGCCTGCTCAGGTCGGTATCCGCGCCGGCGTCCGCCTCGAACGCGCCTGCCTTGCCCATCGCCGCGAGCAGCAGCAACGCCGCTCCGATCGCCCATCCCCAATGCTTCACCGGTGCTCCTTCCGTCAGGCGCTGCGGCAGGCAGGCGATCTGGCCATCGCCGGTGCTGCTGGAGCGTGAAGTCGCAAGGATAGCGTGGGGCGCCGACGCCCTTCACGGCATTCAGTCCACCACGCGCCGAGGGTCGTCGATTGCGCGGGGACTCTGCTCCGCATCGGTGGTCGCGCGACGCGACCGGTCGCCACGGCGACCGGAATCGCGCGCCGGATCAGGCCGCCATCTTCGTCTGCAGCTTGCCGACGATCTGCTGCAACGCGTTGTCGAAGGCGCTGCCGGAGGGGCGCACGTGAACCCGTCCCTGCTTCTCCATTGCGGCCAGCTCCTCGGCCGACGCGACGAGCACGCGTGCGCCGCGGCGATTGACGAAGAGGAAACGTGAGGAGATCGGGCTGATCCACGACACCTTCGCCGGCTCGCTGCGCCCGGATTCGCCGGTGAGCTGGACCCACGTGTCGATCGCCAACGCGCGCATGCGCTCGGCGACCTCCGGGTCGTAATCGAGCTGGTCACGGCCGCCGACCACCTCCAGGACCGGCGGTGACGCCGGCGCGGCCGCCACGACGGGAACCGGCAACGACGCCGTCGATGCATGCGGTTCGCTCGTCTTCGCCAGGCTGCGTTCGATCGCGTCGATCGCCGCGTCCGCCTGCGTGCCGACGCAGCCGGAACTGGCCAGGATCTCCAGCAAGCCCGGACGATCGATCACGGCCGCCTCGTTCACGCCGGCGTCGCCGCGATCGGCCACTTCAAGCAAGCCGTCCAGCATCGACAGGACGCTGACATAGGGCTCGGCGTCCGCGCCTGCGCGCAGTGCGAGCTGGGTCAGGTGGTGGATCGCATAGCCGGACAGCAACTGTTCCAGCGTTGCTGGCAACTGCCGGGTCGACAGGCGCACGCCGATATCGGCAGCGGCACGCGCGCGCGCCGCTTCGAGGCGTTCGCGGCCGCGCTGCGTTTCGGCGGCACGCCGCTCGGCGATCTCGACGCGCAGGCGCTGCTGGGTCATGAAGCCGCGCAGTTCGTGTTCGAGCACCTCGAAGATCGCGACGTCCTCGTTGAACTCCGCCACCAGGCGGTCGATCGACGCATCGACGTGATCGAGCAGTTCTTTTTCCTGCGGCGCGTCGCCGTGGTTGCCTTCGCAGGCCTCGGCCACGGCATTGAGGAAGCGTCGCGCCGGATGGCCCTTGGACACGAACATCCGGCGATCCTTCACCGCCACCTTGACGAACGGCACCAGCATCCGGCCGATCTTGCAGCGGATGCCCGGCTCGAAATCCCGCTCGTCCAGCAGCACGTCGAACAGCATGCCGACGAGGTCCACCGCGTCCTCCTGGATCGTGGACAGGTTGAGATCCTCGCCTCCCATTCCCAGCCGTCGGGCGCCAGCAAGCACTTCGCGACGCAGCAGATCGCCCAGCGACAGGCCGCGATCACCGATCGCCTGGTCCAGCATTTCGGGCGGCTCGCGCTGCAGCAGCGACAGCGCCGACATCAGTTCCGGCACGGCCAGCTGCGCACCGTTCGCGCGCGACATCGCGCCGACAGGCAACACGTGCTGGCGCCAGGACTGGAGCATTCCGATCAGGCTGGAAAACAGCGCGTGGTCCTGCGCCGTCGTTTCGCCCGTTTCGTGCACGTAAGCGGCGTCGATTCCGCCTGAAGCCGCCGGCTGCGATGGCTCGACCGTCGGCGTGGATGGGAGCAGGCGCGGCAGGATTCCGGCTTCGCCGAGGCGCGCGTTGATGCGATCGTACAGCGGCGTCAATGCAGTCCCGAGCTCGCGCTCCATGAACTTGTACATCGCGATGCGCAGCGCCGTGGACAGCTCCACGCTGGCCAGTGATTCGCGCATTGCCTTCGCCAGCGCCTGCGGGCCGATGGGATTGGCGCCGGCCGTCAGCACCGACCGGTCGGCGACGACCGCAAGGCGCTGGTCAAGCAACTCCAGCGAAGCGGCGTGGCGCCGCAGCAGGTTGTCGACCATCTGCTCGGACGCCAGCTGTTCCTCCAGCGCGTCTTCCGACAGCAGGTTGAGCACGTGCTTGACCGCCGTCGTATCCGGCTCCTGGAACAGCGTGGCGAAGGCGGCTTCGACGGATCGATCGAAGGCCTGCCGCAACTGCGCGCGCGCCCTGCGCAGGTCGCGCAGCGCCGTCAGTTCGGCGCCGTCGGCGGCATTGGCGGAGCGGTCGAAAAGATAGTCGTCGGTCCGGCGCATCACGGCTTCGTGGGCGATGCCCAGCCGTTCCAGCGCGCCTTTCCTGATCTCTTCAAACAGGGGGCGCATCTCCAGCGCTCGCGCTGGCGCCGCCCCGGGAAGCATTCCGTTGTTCATGTGGATCGTCCGGCCAGGCCCCCCTGCCGAGCGCTTTATCCCATGAACGCTTCATCGAAACAGCAAATCCAAGGCCCAGTTGAACGATCTGGGCGGTGCGTCACTTTTTGCCGCCATCCGTCAGCAACCGACCCATGGCGGCCAAACCTGACCCGCGATCAGGGCGGCCCCGGATGCCCGGTCGATCCGGTCATCACCGCCGGATGGGTATCGTCGGTCGGCCGCCGGAGCGCCCCATGCCCTACCGTCCCGACTACGCCACGGCCGAACCGCCGCGCACCACGATCGACGCACTCGAAGGACCGACGGTGCTGGAGTTCGGGGCGCCATGGTGCGGCCACTGCATCGCAGCCCAGCCGGCCATCGAGGCCGTGCTGGCCACGCAGCCGCAGGTGCGGCATTTCAAGGTCGAGGATGGCCCGGGCCGTCCATTGGGCCGCAGCTTCCGGGTCAAGCTGTGGCCGACGCTGGTGTTCCTGCGCGACGGCGTCGAGTACGCACGGGTCGTGCGGCCCATCGATGGCGAACCACTGCGGCCGGCGCTCGCCGGGATCGTCGACGACGCGGGCAGACCGCCGCAAGCAACGGCATGAGCGCGACGGTGCCCAGACGCGCGCTGCTGGTGATCGACGTGATCAACCCGCTGGATTTCCCTGGCGGCAAGCAACTGTTGGCGCACGCTCTGCCGGCGGTGCGCAACATCGCGCGGCTCAAGCGCAGGCTCAAGGCGCGCGATACGCCGATCATCTACGTCAACGACAACTTCACCCACTGGCTGTCCGATTTCCGCGAACTCGTTGCCATCTGCAGCCAGCCCGACGTGCTGGGCGCGCCACTTGCACGGACGCTGCCGCCCGAGCATGACGACTACCTCGTGCTCAAGCCGAAGCATTCGGCCTTCTTCGCCAGTCCGCTGGAAGTGCTGCTGCGCCAGCTGGAGGTGGCGCACATCGTCGTCACCGGCATTGCCGGTGATGGCTGCGTCCTGTCGACCGCCACCGACGGACACATGCGGGACTTCGCGGTGTCGGTTCCATCGGACTGCTGCGCGTCGATCACGCCAACGCGGAACCGCCAGGCGCTGGCGCTGCTCCGGCAATCGCTCAAGCTCGATACCCGCGCCTCGCGGCACCTGTGAAGCACGCCGCCGCCAAATCCGGCTCCAGGCTCGTGGTGTACGCCGCGCTCGCCGGCAACCTGGCGATCGCCATCACCAAGTTCATCGCCGCCGCGATCACCGGCAGCTCGGCGATGCTCAGCGAGGGCGTGCACTCGCTGGTCGACACCACCAACGAAGTCCTGCTGCTGTACGGGATGTCGCGCGCGAAGAAGGATCCCGATCGCTCGCATCCCTTTGGCTACGGGCGCGAGTTGTATTTCTGGGCCTTCATCGTCGCATTGCTGGTGTTCGCGCTTGGCGCCGGCGTGTCGATATACGAGGGTGTCGTGCACCTGCTGCATCCCGAAGCCATGGTACGGCCGCTCGTGAACTACATCGTGCTGGCCGCATCGATGGTCTTCGAAGGCGGCTCATGGCTGCTTGCGCTAAGGGACTTCCGCGCGCACAAGGGCAAACTCGGCTACTTCCAGGCATTCCGGCGCAGCAAGGATCCGACCACGTTCACGGTGCTGTTCGAGGACAGCGCCGCATTGCTCGGACTGCTGATCGCCCTCGCCGGCGTGGCCGCGGCACAATGGCTGCAGATGCCGCGCCTCGACGGCGTGGCATCGATCGCAATCGGCATCGTGCTTGCCATCTCGTCGCTGCTGCTCGCGCGCGAAACCAAAGGCCTGCTCATCGGCGAATCGGCGCATCCGCAGGTGCGCGACGCGATCCTGCGCATCGCCGGTGACGATGAGGACGTGCGATTCGCGAACGGCGTGCTGACCGTGCAGATGGGCCCGGACCAGGTCGTCGCGGCGCTGAGTGCGGAGTTCCGCGACGGGCTGGACAGCAACCGCATCGAGGCCTGCGTCAACCGCGTCGAAGCGGCGATCAAGCAGGCGCACCCCGTCGTCTCCGTGCTGTTCGTCAAGCCGCAGACGCGGGCGGTCTGGGAACGGCGCACCTCTGGGCTGCACGACGACGGTTGACGGTCGCATCGCGGCGACCCGCGAGTCACTGCAACATCATGGCGCAGCGCGCATCATCCACGCATCGAATCGACGGGAGGCAGCGATGGAACTGGGCATGATCGGCTTGGGACGCATGGGCGCCAACATGGCGCGACGCCTGATGCGCGGCGGCCACAAGGTCGTCGGGTTCGATCCCAAGGCCGAGGCGCGCACGGCGCTCGAAGCCGATGGCGGCGGCTCGGCGGATTCGCTGCAGGCATTGGTCGCCGCATTGCCGACGCCACGCGCCGTCTGGATGATGGTGCCGGCTGGCGCGATCACCGACAGCACCGTCGAAACGCTCGCCGCGTTGCTGGCGCCCGGCGACGTGCTCATCGATGGCGGGAATTCCTTCTACAAGGACACGCTGCGCCGCGCGGCGCAACTCGCGCAGAAGAACGTCGCCTACGTCGATGCCGGCACCAGTGGCGGCGTGTGGGGACTGGAGGACGGCTACAGCCTGATGGTCGGAGGCGACGAAGCCGTCGTCGCAGGATTGAAGCCGATCCTCGAGACGCTGGCGCCGGCGCCGGACAAGGGTTGGGGACGCGTGGGTCCGGTCGGCTCGGGCCACTTCACCAAGATGGTCCACAACGGCATCGAGTACGGAATGATGCAGGCCTACGCCGAAGGGTTCTCGATCCTGCAGCACAAACAGGAATTCAAGCTCGACCTGCACCAGGTCGCCGAAATCTGGCGCACCGGCAGCGTCGTGCGTTCGTGGCTGCTGGACCTGACCTCCGATGCGCTCGGCAAGAACCCGACGATGCAGGGCATCGCGCCCTGGGTGGCCGATTCCGGCGAAGGCCGCTGGACGCTGCAGGAAGCGATCGACCTCGACGTCCCCGCTCCGGTGATCGCGCTGTCGCTGATGGCGCGGTTGCGCTCGCGCGACAACGATTCGTTCGCCGACAAACTGCTGGCGGCGATGCGCAACGAGTTCGGCGGGCACGCCATCAAGAAGGAGTGATCCGGCCCGAATCCGAGCAACGGGCGCGCCCAACGTCATGGCATGCTCTTGCCGATGACTCCTGCAGGACGCTGCCCACCTGACACGACGGACCGCACTGCGTGAGCGGCGTTCCGGCGGCGTATCTTGCGATCTGGTCGATCGCCATCGTCTCGGTGGCGGGTGTCATCGTGCGTCCGTGGCAGATACCGGAGGCCGCGTGGGCCGTGGGCGGCGCGTGCCTGCTGGTCGTGTCCGGCCTGCTGCCCTGGCACGACGCGATCCGCGCGGTCGGCAAGGGCTTCGATGTGTACCTGTTCCTGGCCGGCATGATGCTGCTGTCCGAACTCGCACGGCGCGAAGGCCTGTTCGACTTCCTCGCCGCGCATGCGGTGCGGCTTGCGCGCGGCTCGCCGCGGCGGCTGTTCCTGCTGACCTACGTCATCGGAACCGTGGTGACGGTATTCATGTCCAACGACGCCACCGCGGTTGTGCTGACGCCCGCCGTCTATGCGGCCGCACGCAAGGCACGCGCCGATACCCTTCCCTACCTGTTCGCGTGCGCGTTCATCGCCAATGCGGCGAGCTTCGCGCTCCCGATCTCCAACCCGGCGAACCTCGTGATCTTCGGCAGGCACATGCCCCTGCTGTTGCAATGGCTCGCGCAATTCTCCGTGCCTTCCGTGCTGGCGATCGTGGCGACGTTCGTCGTTCATCGCTGGATCGAACGCGACCACCTGGGCGCAGGCATCGATTCCGGAATTGCCGTTCCGGCCTTGTCCCGCGGCGGCGCGATCACCGGCTACGGCATCGTGTTCGTCGCGTTCGCGTTGCTCGTCGCATCGTTCGGCGGCGTCGCGCTCGGCCTGCCGACGCTGCTGGCGACGGGAGCGGTTGCAATGGTCGCGCTCGTCGCCAAGCGCGAAGCCCCGTGGGCAACGCTGCGCCACGTCTCCTGGGGCGTGCTGCTCCTGGTGGCTGGCCTGTTCGTGCTGGTGCAGGGCTTGCAGGACACCGGCGTCGTGGCGCGGCTGGCGACCTTGTTGCAGTCGGGCGCGCGCATCGCACCCGATGCCACCGCCTGGAGCGCAGGCGTCGCGCTCGCGCTTGCCTGCAACCTGGTCAACAACCTGCCGCTGGGATTGATCGCGGGCTCAGCGGTGAACAGCGTGCACGTCGACCCGCTCCTTCGTGGCGCGGTCACCATCGCCATCGATGTCGGCCCGAATCTTTCTGTCACCGGTTCCCTGGCGACGATCCTGTGGCTGACCGCGATCCGCCGCGAAGGCGAGGACGTCTCGGCGCTGAGCTTCCTGCGCCGCGGCGCGCTGGTGATGCCGGTGGCGCTGCTCGCCGCGCTGGCCGCCCTGTGGCTGATGCAGGGCGGCTGAGGCGCGCGGCGTCAATCGATGCGGTGCAGTGCAGAGCCCTTGTGCGCGGCGACGTGGTCGGTCTTGTCGCTCTTGATCTCGTACTGCGGATCGTCGGCGCTGGCGTGGTGGGTGTGGCCCTTGTAGTCGAAGTCGCGCGTGTGCACCTTGATGACGTGGCCGCTGACATGGCCGGCTTCGGAGTTCCAGCGGACGTGGTCGCCGACCTTGAACTTGGCGGTGGACGCGCTCATCGCCGTGCGGCCGCCGTCGCCGAGGAAAGCACGGCCTGCGCGCGCCGGCAGACCTCCTCGACGGTGAAGCCGAATTCGCGCAGATTGACGTCGCCCGGCGCCGATGCACCGAAATGGTCGATGCCGATGACATCGCCGCTGTCGCCGACGTACTTCGACCAGCCCTGCGTGGCGCCGGCTTCCACCGCGAGACGCGCACGGACGGTCGGCGGCAGCACGCTGTCGCGATATTCACGCGGCTGCGCATCGAACAGTTCCCAGCTCGGCATCGACACACAGCGCACCGCGAGGCCGGTTTCGCGCAGACGCTGCGCCGCATCGACGATCAGGTGCACCTCCGAGCCCGAGGCGATGAGGATGACGGCCGGATCGGCACCGCCATCGTCGAGCACGTAGGCGCCGCGGCGCAGCCCGTCGGCGGCCGCCATGCGCGTGCGATCCAGCGTCGGCACCGCCTGCCGCGTGAACACCAGCGTTACCGGCGCATCGCAGTGCTCGATCGCCACGCGCCACGCCACCGCGGTTTCGTTCGCATCGCCGGGGCGGATCACGGTCAGGTTCGGGATCGCGCGCAGTCCCGCGAGCTGCTCGATCGGCTGGTGCGTCGGCCCGTCCTCGCCCAGCGCGATGCTGTCGTGGGTGAAGACGTGGATGACATGCAGCTGCGACAGCGCCGCCAGCCGCATCGGCGGGCGCATGTAGTCGGAGAAGATCAGGAACGTCGCGGTGTACGGAATGCAGCCGAAGTGCGCGGCCATGCCGTTGGCGATCGCGCCCATCGCATGCTCGCGCACGCCGAAATGGAGGTTGCGGCCGGCAAAACTCCAGCCGCCGCCATCGGATCCCTGCGCGTCCTCGCCAGCCCGCAGCGGCGGATTGAAATCGCCGAGCCCCTTGAGCGCAGTCTTGGTCGAGGGATCCAGGTCGGCGGAGCCACCGGTAAGCGCCGGCAGCTTCGGCGCGATTGCATTCATCACCTTGCCCGACGCCTCGCGCGTCGCCATGCCCTTGGCGTCGGCGGGGAACACCGGGATGTCGCTGTCCCAGCCATCGGGGAGCGCGCTGTGCAGGCTGCGTTCGAGTTCCGCGGCCAGCGCCTGGTTCGCCTGCGCGTAGCGTGCGAAGCCGTCGTTCCATTGCTGCTCGAGTTCGGCGCCGCGATCCACCGCCTTGCGCATGTGCGCGAGCGCATCGTCGGGCACCAGGAAATCCGGTTCGACCGGCCATCCCAGGTTCTGCTTGGTCTTGCGCACGTCGGCCTCGCCCAGCGGCGAGCCGTGCGCCTTGAAGCTGTCCTGCTCCGGCGAACCGTAACCAAGATGGGTACGCACCAGGATCAGCGACGGCCGCGAGGTTTCGTCGCACGCTGCCTGCAGCGCAGCATCGATCGCGTCGATGTCGTTGCCGTTGTCGACGTGCACGATGTGCCAACCGTAGGCCGCGAAACGCGCGCCGCGATCCTCGGTGAAGGTGATGTCGGTGCCCGCCGCGAGGGTCACGTAGTTGTCGTCGTACAACACGTTCAACTTGCCGAGCTTCAGGTGCCCCGCCAGCGACGCCGCCTCCGAGGCCACGCCTTCCATCAGGTCGCCGTCGCTGGCGATCACCCAGGTACGGTGGTCGATGACGGCGTGATCGGGACGGTTGTAACGCGCCGCGAGCTGCGCTTCGGCGATGGCGAAGCCGACCGCATTGCCCAGCCCCTGCCCCAGCGGACCGGTGGTGACTTCGACACCCGGCGTATGTCCGCGCTCCGGGTGCCCGGGCGTGCGACTGTCCCATTGGCGGAACTGCTTGATGTCGTCCAGCGACAGGTCGTAGCCGGTCATGTACAGCAGCGCGTACAGCAGCATCGAGCCGTGTCCGGCCGACAGCACGAAGCGGTCGCGATCGGTCCAGCCCGGATTGCGCGGGTTGTACTTGAGGTACCGATCCCATAGCACGTAGGCCATCGGCATCGCGCCGAGCGGCATCCCGGGATGACCGCTGTCCGCCTTCTGCACCGCGTCCACCGCGAGGAAGCGCATCGTGTCGATGCAGCGCTGGTCGAGTACGGCGGACATGCATGTCTCCTTGGCGTGGCGGCCGCGACGGCTCAGCGTGGCGTGCGACGCTCGCGGTAGCGGGTGATCAGGGCGTTGGTCGAACTGTCGTGCTTCAGGTCGGGCGCACCGGTGCTGGCAATTTCTGCTTCGGTGCGCTTGGCGAGCTGCTTGCCAAGTTCGACGCCCCACTGGTCGAAGCTGTCGATGTCCCAGATGACGCCCTGCACGAACACGCTGTGCTCGTACAGCGCGACCAGCGCGCCGAGCGAATGCGGCGTGAGCCGATCCGCGAGGATCGTGGTGCTCGGCCGGTTGCCATCGAAGACGCGATGCGGCGCCACCGCGGGCTTCGTGCCTTCGGCCTGCACCTGCTGCAGCGTCTTGCCGAACGCAAGTGCCTCGGACTGCGCGAACAGGTTCGCCATCAACAGGTCATGCTGCGCGTCCAGCGGATTGAGCGGCTGGCAGAAACCGATGAAATCGCAGGGCACCAGCCGCGTGCCCTGGTGCAGCAACTGGTAGAAGGAATGCTGGCCGTTGGTGCCGGGCTCGCCCCAATAGATCGGGCCGGTCTGGTAGTCGCAGCGGCGCCCGTCGCGGCTGACGTGCTTGCCGTTGCTCTCCATCGTCAGCTGCTGCAGGTAAGCCGGGAAGCGCTTGAAATACTGCGCGTACGGCAGCACGGCGACCGTGCCGGCACCGAGGAAATCGTTGTTCCAGATCGCCAGCAGCGCCATCAGCACCGGCAGGTTCCGTTCCAACGGCGTGCGACGGAAATGGGTGTCCATCGCGTGGAATCCGGCGAGCATGTCGCGGAAGTGCTCCGGGCCGATGGCCACCATGGTCGACAGGCCGATGGCGGAATCCATCGAGTAGCGCCCGCCGACCCAATCCCAGAAGCCGAACATGTTGTCGGTATCGATGCCGAACGCGCGCACGCCATCGGCATTGGTCGACACCGCGACGAAGTGTTTCGCGATGGCGGCGTCGCCCAGCGCCGCCGTGCACCAGTCGCGCGCGGCATGGGCGTTCGTCAGAGTTTCCTGCGTGGTGAACGTCTTGGAGCAGACGATGAACAGTGTTTCCGCCGGATCGAGATCGCGCGTCGCCTCGACGAAGTCCGTGGGATCGACGTTGGAGACGAAACGCAGCGTGAGCTCGCGCTGGCTGTAATGACGCAGCGCTTCATAGGCCATCACCGGGCCGAGATCGGATCCGCCGATGCCGATGTTGATCACGTTGCGGATGCGCTTCCCGGTTGCTCCTGTCCAGCGGCCGTCGCGCACGCGCTCGGAGAACGCGGTCATGCGCGCCAGCACCGCCTGGACTTCGGCTACCGCATCGACGCCATCGACTTCGATGCGTTCGCCAGCCGGCGCGCGCAGCGCGACGTGCAGTGCAGCGCGACCCTCGGTGAAATTGATGTGCGCGCCAGCGAACATCGCCTGGATGCGTGCTGGCACACCGCAGGCCTCGGCGAGTTCGAACAGCAGGCCGAGCGTGTCGTCGCCGACGCGCTGCTTCGAATAATCGAGGTAGAGGCCGGCGGCTTCGAGCGCCAGTCGCGTGCCGCGCTGCGGATCGGCACTGAACCACTCGCGCAGCTGGCGATCGCGCACCTGGCCTGCGTGTTCCCGCAGCGCCTGCCATTGCGGACGGGACGTGAGCACGCTGCCCTGCGCCGGATTGGCCGTATCCATCATGCCGGGCTTACCTGGGCGGCCTTGTCGGTGATGCGCTTCATCAGTTCGCGCCAGGATTTGACGAAAGCTTCCGCGCCGTCCTGCTGCAACTGCGTGGCGAGCGCGTCGATGTCGATGCCGGCTTGACCGAACCGGGCCAGCGTCGATTCGCAGTCGCCGCCATCCGAGCGCATCGGCCCCTGCACCTCGCCATGGTCGGCGAAGGCCTTGAGCGTCTTTTCCGGCACCGTGTCGATGGTGTCGGGCGCTGCGAGCGCGCTGAGGTACAAGGTGTCCGGCGCCGACGGATCCTTGGTGCTGGTGCTGGCCCAGAGCAGGCGTTGGGGTCGCGCGCCCGCGCGTTCCAGTGCCTTCCAGCGCGAAGAGGCGAGCACGTCGCGGTAAGTGCGGTACGTGCGCTGCCCGATCGCGATCCCGAGCCGGTTACGCAGTTCCGCAGGCACCTTGTCGGCGATCGCCTTGTCCCAGCGGCTGACGAACAGCGACGCGACCGACCCGACCACCGGATCGCGCCCGGCCTCGAGGCGGCGCTCGATGCCGCGCATGTAGGCCTCGGCGACGGCCTGGTACTGCGCGGCCGAAAACAGCAGCGTCACGTTGATCGGCACGCCGTTGAAGATC
>Ga0308176_10001223_pt1 | contig 16113 bp, 14 predicted proteins | sample PhyCR2_3_FD_203890 | JGI IMG/M metagenome (GOLD analysis project Ga0308176, IMG submission 203890) | Soil microbial communities from UC Gill Tract Community Farm, Albany, California, United States - DLSLS.C.R2 | ecosystem: Environmental > Terrestrial > Soil > Agricultural land | place: USA...
GCGCGCCGATCACACCGAGCAGTCCGGCGCCGACGACGGCGGCGATCACGATCAGCAGGCCGGGCAGGTCTACCGAGCGCGACATCACCCGCGGGTAGATCACGTAGTTCTCGAACTGCTGGTAGGCCACGTAGAAGACCAGGCAGTAGAGCCCGGTGTCGACGCCGGTCGCGAAGCCGATGGCGGTGACGACGACGGCGCCGAGGGTGGCGCCGATCATCGGGATCACGTCGAGGATGGTCACGACGGCGGCCAGCGCCACGGCGTACTCGCTGAGCCCGACCACGAACAGGAACACCAGCGAGCTGATCCCCGCGGCCATCGCGACGACGAACGCACCGGAGACGTACGCCCCGACGTTGTGCAGGATCTGGTCGCCGAGGTCGGTGACCCGCTCGCGGCGGCTGGCGGGGGCGAGCCGGTACGACGCGCGCTTGACCTTGGGCAGCGTCGAGAGGAAGTACAGGGTCAGCACGACGACGATGAAGGTGTTGGCGAAGAACGACAGCAGCTTCAGCCCGACGCCGACGACCCCGCCGAAGACGGTGGAGCCGAAGCTCTTCGAGGTGACGAAGCCCTGGACCTTGTCCAGGACGTGGTAGCGGGTGTCCAGCCTCTGGATCTGGCTGTTGTGCTGCAGCCGCCTGAACCAGGTCGGGGCGTGCTCGACGATCAGCGACACCTGGTCGGCGATCACCGGGACCAGCGCCACGAGGAACAGCGCCACCGCGCCGAGGAAGACGAGCACGACGACCAGGACCGCGAGGCTGCGCCGCAGCCCCAGCCGGCCCAGCCACTCCACGGCCGGGTTCAGCCCGACGGCGAGGAACATCGAGACGACGACCAGGACCAGGATCGAGCCGATCGACAGCAGCACCCCGCCCAGCCACCAGGCCACCAGGGCGCCGACCGCCCCGAAGAACCCGATGCTGAACGGCGTGCGTCGATGCAGCGGCGTGTGCGGGCGGGCGGGCGCCCCGGCCGCGGGGGGGACGCGGTGCTGCGCCTGCCTGGTCACCCGCCCGGGCCGAGTGGCCGGCACGCTCACCCCTGGTGCTGGTCGGTGCCGGCCGCCGGCCCGTCGTCGCCGAAGCCGGAGATCACGTCGCGCAGCGCGCCGAGCTGCGCCACGATCGAGTCACGGCGCTTCTGGTAGCGGTCCACCTCGGCAGTGAGCCGGGCCAGGTCGCGCTCGGCCTCCGCCTGGCCCGCGGCCACGAACGTCGCCGCCTGGGTCTGGGCCGTCGAGACGATCTGCTCGGCCTCGCGTCGGGCGTGGTTGAGCAGCCGCTCGGCCTCCTCGTGGGCGGCGGCGCGGTGCTCCGCAGCGGTCGCGGTCGCCTCCCGCGCGCGCTCCTCGGCGGCGTTCGCCCGCTGCTCGGCCTCGGCGACCAGCCGGGCGGTCTCCGAGGTGGCGTTGGAGTGGTGCTCGGCCGCCTCGCGGGTGAGCCGCTCCTTCTCGACGGCCAGCGCCCGGCGCGCCTCCTGCACCTCGCGCTCGGCGACGGCGCGGGCCTGCTCGGCCTCGCGCTTGGCACTGGTGCGCAGCGCGTTGGTCTCCTGCTCGGCGGCCAGCCGCAGCTGCTCGCTCTCGCGGCGGGCGGACGACAGCAGGTCGTCGGCCTCGGCCTGCGCCCGGCCGCGCTCCTGCTCGACCTGCGCCATGGTCCGCGCCCGGGTCTCGTCGAGCTCCTTGAGCTGGACCATCCGCATGTCCTCCGCGTCGCGGGCCGCCTGGGAGCGGAGGACGTCGGCGTCCTTGGCGGCCTGGCGGCGGATCTCCTCCGCCTGCGCCTTCGCCTGCACCAGCACGTCGTCCGCCTGCTCCTCGGCGAGCCGGAGCATCTCGCTGGCCCGGCCGCCGAGCCCGGCGTAGGTGGGGTTCTCGTTCTCGGTGACGCGCTGCTCGAGCGCGGCGATCGTGGCCTTGGCCTCCTGGAGGCTGGCGATCAGGCCGGCCTTCTCGCCGGCGAGGGCGTGCAGCTGGCGGTCCACCGCGGCCGTGTCGTAGCCGCCACGGCGCACGACGGGGAACCCCGGGCGGGGCGGGGTCGCCGGTCGCTGCGGGGTCGCCGGTCGCTGCGGGGCCGCGGCCGCCGCGGGAGCCGGACGCGCGGGGGCCGGAGCCTGCTGACCCTGCTGACCCTGCTGTGGGGCGCCCTGGCCCTGCTGGGCGGCGCTCTGGCGCTGCTGGGGTGGCGCGACGGCCTCGAACACCTGGGTGGCGTCGTCCGCGCCGGCGACGGTGGCGCCGGCCTCCGTGCCCCCGGACTCGTGGTGGAAGATGGACAGTCCGGATCGGTCGCTCATGGGGTCCTCCGTCTCGTACGGCGTCGGGCAGCACCCGCACGCCCTCCTCGCCGGCTCACAGCGGCGTGCGCCCAGTGTCCCCGATGACCCACGCTAAACACGGCAGGCGCCCCGGCGGGACGGCTCACGTGTCGGAGCGGCCCGCAGCCTCAGACGCCGCGGAACCGGTTGATCGCGCTCAGGTGCCGGGCGCGGGTCTGCTCGTCGCGGACGCCGAGGCCCTCCTCGGGCGCCAGGCACAGGACCCCGACCTTGCCCTGGTGCAGGTTCCGGTGCACGTCGTACGCCGCCTGGCCGACCTGGTCCATCGGGTAGGCCCGGGACAGCGTCGGGTGGATCCGCCCCCGGGCGACGAGCCGGTTCGCCTCCCAGGCCTCGCGGTAGTTGGCGAAGTGCGAGCCGACGATCCGCTTGAGGTTCATCCACAGGTAGCGGTTGTCGTACTCGTGCAGGTAGCCGCTGGTCGAGGCGCAGGTGACGATCGTGCCGCCCTTGCGCGCGGCGTACACCGACGCGCCGAAGGTCTCCCGGCCCGGGTGCTCGAAGACGATGTCGACGTCCTCGCCACCGGTCAGCTCCCGGATCCGGGAGCCGAGCCGGCGCCACTCCGACGGGTCCTGGGTGTGCTCGTCCTTCCAGAACCGGAAGCCCTCGGCGCTCCGGTCGATGACCAGGTCCGCTCCCATCCGCCGGCAGATGTCCGCCTTCTCCTGGCTGGAGACCACGCACACCGGGGTGGCCCCGCCGTTGAGGGCGTACTGCGTCGCGTAGCCGCCGAGGCCGCCGCTGGCCCCCCAGACCAGCACGGTGTCGCCCTGCTTCATCCCGGCGCCGTTGCGGCTGACGAGCTGGCGGTAGGCCGTCGAGCTCACCAGGCCCGGGCTGGCCGCCTCCTCCCAGGTGAGGTGCGCGGGCTTGGGCATCAGCTGGTTGGACTTGACCAGCGCGACCTGCGCGAGCCCGCCGAAGTTCGTCTCGAAGCCCCAGATCCGCTGCTCGGGGTCGAGCATCGTGTCGTCGTGGCCCTCGTAGCTCTCCAGCTCGACCGACAGGCAGTGCGCGACGACCTCCTGGCCCGGCCTCCAGGTGTGCACGCCCGGGCCGGTGCGCAGCACCACGCCGGCGAGGTCCGAGCCGACCACGTGGTAGGGCAGGTCGTGCCGCTTGGCCAGCGGCGAGGTGCGGCCGTAGCGCTCGAGGAACCCGAAGGTGGACACCGGCGCGAAGATCGAGGTCCACACCGTGTTGTAGTTGATCGCGCTGGCCATCACCGCGACGAGGGCCTCGCCGGGTCCCAGCTCCGGCAGCGGGACCTCCTCCACGTGCAGCGACCGGCGCGGGTCCCGGTCGGCGGTGGGCGTCCCGTCGAACATGCCCGCCTCGTCGCGGTGCACGGTGACCGCCCGGTAGGCCTCGGGCAGGTCGAGGGCGGCGAGCTCCTCGCCGGTGTCGCCGGCGAGGATGGCGTCGAGGATCTGCTTCACGCGGGGCTCCTGCCGCTCCGGGGCTGGGTGCGGGGACAGTACCGAGGCCGCTGCACCGGTGTCAGCCGCATGTGACGTATCTGGCGCCGACGGTGCCGGGGTCCGGCTCAGCCGGCCCGGGCCGGCTCGACGAGCTCCACGAGCACGCCGCCGGCGTCCTTGGGGTGCACGAAGTTGACCCGGCTCCCGGCCGTGCCGCGCCGCGGCTCGTCGTACAGCAGCCGCAGGCCGCGCTCGCGCAGCACCGCGGACACCGCATCGACGTCGCGGACCCGGTAGGCCACCTGCTGCAGGCCGGGACCGGAGCGGTCCAGGAACCGCGCGATCGTCGACGACGCGTCGAGCGGGGCCAGCAGCTGGACCCGGGCGTCGCCGACCACGGGGTCGCCGGGGCTGCCGGGTCTCCCGGGTCGGCCGGGGGCGAGCATCGCCTCGCGCACGCCCTGGTCCTGGTTGGTCTCCCGGTGGGTCACGCTCATGCCGAAGCAGCGCTCGTAGAAGGCGATCGCCGCGTCGAGGTCGGGGACCGCGACCCCGACGTGGTCGATGCACTCGAAGAGCGGGTCGGGGATCTCCAGGTCGCCGGTCATGCCCCCATCGTGTCGCGGGGCGCCGTCCCGCGAGCGTCGGGGGGCGGTGCCGGCCTGTGACGCGTTCCTCACGGCGGCGGGCCGCCGGCCCCTGCCGCCCGCGGCGGCCGGTGGGTATCGTCGATTCCACGCCCGTCCCGCGCCACCTGGAGGACCGATGTCCGGATCCGTGATCGTCGCCGGTGCCCGCACCCCGATCGGCCGCCTGCTCGGGGGGCTCAAGGACCTGTCCGCCGCCGACCTCGGCGGGGTCGCGATCAAGGCCGCCCTCCAGCGGTCCGGCGTCTCGGGGGACCAGGTCGACTACGTGATCCTGGGCCAGGTGATCCAGGCCGGCGCCGGTCAGATCACCGCGCGTCAGGCCGCGCACAAGGGCGGCATCCCGCTCGACGTCCCGTCGATCACGATCAACAAGGTCTGCCTGTCCGGGCTCAACGCCATCGCGCTGGCCGACCAGCTGATCCGCGCCGGCGAGCACGAGGTCGTCGTGGCGGGTGGCATGGAGTCGATGACGAACGCCCCGCACCTGCTGCCGAAGTCCCGCCAGGGCTTCAAGTACGGCGACGTGACGCTCGTCGACTCGATGGCGTACGACGCGCTGTGGGACGTGTTCACCGAGCAGGCGATGGGTGCCCTCACCGAGCAGTGCAACGTCGACGGGGTGCAGCTGACCCGCGAGGACCAGGACGCGTTCGCGGCGGCGTCGCACCAGCGCGCCGCCGAGGCCTGGAAGAACGGCGTCTTCGACGAGGAGGTCGTCCCGGTCGACGTCCCGCAGCGCAGGGGCGACCCCGTGGTGGTCTCCCAGGACGAGGGGATCCGTGGCGACACGACCGCGGAGAGCCTCGGCAGGCTGCGGCCGGCCTTCTCCGAGTCGGGCACGATCACCGCGGGCTCGGCCTCGCAGATCTCCGACGGTGCCTGCGCGGTCGTGGTGATGAGCAGGGCCAAGGCCGAGGAGCTGGGGCTCACGTGGCTGGCCGAGATCGGCGCCTCGGGGCAGGTCGCCGGCCCCGACTCCACCCTGCAGATGCAGCCTGCCAACGCGATCGCGAAGGCCTGCGCCAAGGAGGGCATCGAGCCGTCCTCGCTGGACCTGGTCGAGATCAACGAGGCGTTCGCCGCCGTCGGCATCGCCTCCTCCCGCGAGCTCGGCCTGCCCGACGACAGGGTCAACGTCAACGGCGGGGCGATCGCGCTCGGCCACCCGGTGGGGATGTCCGGCGCCCGCATCGCGCTGCACCTGGCCCTGGAGCTGCGTCGTCGCGGCGGCGGCACCGGTGCGGCCGCGCTGTGCGGCGGTGGCGGTCAGGGGGACGCGCTGATCCTGCACGTCCCGAGCAGCTGAGTGGTCCCCACGGAGGTGACCGGCCGCGGCATCGGCGGCCGGCGCAGCCGCGTGGCGGTGCCGGACCTGGTCGCCGCGGCCCGTGCCGGCGACGCGCGGGCGGTGGCCCGGCTGATCTCGCTGGTCGAGGACGAGTCCCCGCTGCTGCGGGAGGTGATGGCGGCCCTCGCGGCCCACACCGGGCACGCCCAGATCGTCGGCGTCACCGGCTCCCCGGGCGTCGGCAAGTCCACGTCGACGAACGCGCTGGTCACCGCGATGCGGGCGTCGGGCCGGCGCGTGGGCGTGCTCGCCGTCGACCCGTCCTCGCCGTTCTCCGGCGGTGCCCTGCTCGGGGACCGGGTCCGGATGCAGGACCACGCGCTCGACCCCGAGGTCTACATCCGCTCGATGGCCTCACGTGGCCACCTCGGCGGGCTGGCCTGGTCGACGCCGCAGGCACTGCGGGTCCTCGACGCGGCGGGCTGCGACGTGGTGCTCGTCGAGACCGTCGGCGTCGGCCAGAGCGAGGTCGACATCGCCGCGCTGGCCGACACCACCCTCGTCCTGGTCGCGCCCGGGATGGGGGACGGCATCCAGGCCGCCAAGGCCGGGATCCTCGAGATCGGCGACGTGTACGTCGTCAACAAGGCGGACCGCGACGGAGCCGACCAGGTGCGCCGGGACCTGCGGAACATGATCGCGCTGGCCGAGCGCACGGAGGACGGCTGGCGGCCTCCGATCGTGCAGACCGTCGCGCAGACCGGCCAAGGCGTCGACGAGGTCGTCCGGCGCGTCGAGGAGCACCGCGCCTGGATGGAGTCGTCGGGTGAGCTGCGCCGCCGGCGGGTGCGGCGCGCCCGCGACGAGATCGAGGCGATCGCCGTCACGTCGCTGCGCAGGCGGTGGGGCGACGTCCACGAGCGCACCGAGCTCGACGCGCTCGCCGAGCAGGTGGCCTCCGGGGAGGGCGACCCCTACACGGCCGCGGACACGCTGCTGGCGACGTACGCCGACTAGCGGGCCGGCGGCCGCCGACCCCTAGCGGGGGCTGTGCCCGGGGTGTCCGTGGGTGCGCCGGTCCTCCTTCATCTGCGCCTCGTGCAGGTGCCGGCGACCGTCGGTGAGGCTCGTCCGGGCCTGGCTCTCGACCTCCCGGAACAGTGACCAGTACGTCTCGTCGTACTCCTCGACCAGCTGGAACGTCCAGTGCCCGGGGACCACGTTGCGCCCGACGAGGTCGCGCTCGATGCGTTCGGCGAGGGACGTGTGGCCGGCGGCACGCAGCTGGTCGCAGGCGTCCCCGAGCTGGAGGTCGGCTGTGCCCGTGAGCTGGTGGAAGCTGTAGAGGTGCCCGCGGGCCCGCTCGGTGGTCTCGAGCGCCTCGCTGATCCGACCGACGGCCTCGACGGTGGCCTCGTCGAAGCCGTGGTCCGCGCGCCGGTCGCTGCTCTTCTCCTCGTCCATGCCGTGCACTACCCACGCCGCGCGCCTCCACCACTCCCCGGCGTGGTTTTGCTACGAATGGACGACACGCCTGCCCGCGGGCAGGCAACCTCGACCCACCCCGGACGGAGTGCGGCCATGAAGAAGCTGCTGGGCGTCGTCGTGATCGCCTTCGCGGTGTTCTACCTGCTCACCCAGCCGCATGCGGCGGCGGACGCCGTGCGGGGGGCCGTCGGCGTCATCGGCGACGCCTTCGACGCGCTGGTCACGTTCTTCACCGCGCTCGTGCGGCACTAGCCGCGGCAGCCGTGGCTCGCCAGCCCGCCCGCCGGCCCTCGCGTGCACCGTTCGTCGGGTGGCTGCGACGCGTCCGCGACAAGCGGGTCCGGCGCAGGCTGCTCCGCGAGGAGGACGCGCGCGAGGACATCGTCGACGAGGTCCACCACCACTGGGTGGTCCACGTCCTGCCCGGGCTGGAGGCGGCCGCCGCCGTCCCGGTGCTGTGGCTGCTGCTGGTCTCGCCGACGAGGTTCGGCTGGCTGCTGCTGCTCGTGGCCGCGGCCCTGCTCGCGCACGCCGCCTGGAAGGCGCTCGTCGAGTTCATGGACGTCTTCGTGATCACCAACATGCGGGTGTTCCGGGTCAGCGGGGTGCTGACGAGCAAGCACGCGACCACCCCGCTGGTGCGCATCCTCGACATCACCGTCGACCAGACGTTCCTCGGGCTGCTGCTCGGCTACGGCCACTTCACGTTCGAGTCCGCCGCGCAGGAGCAGGGGCTGCGCGACATCCGGTTCGTCGCCAGGCCGCTGGAGCGCGACCACGTCATCCAGCGACACGTGCAGCTGTCCGGGCTCAGGAGCCCGCGGGGGTACGACCGCAGGCCCTGAGCCCGGAACCCGTCAGGTGCGCCGGGTCACGGGATGTGACGCTTGACCTCGCACGAGGTGGAGTGGTCGTGCCCGGTGCCGCCGTAGCAGTGGTCGCGACCGCTGTTGCCGGCCAGCGAGTCCCGCCCGGAGTCGCCCCAGATCGTGTCGCGTCCCGGCCCGCCGCGCAGGTCGTCGCCGCTCGAGGAGCCGTGCAGGTGGTCGCGACCGGAACCGCCGAACACGGTGTCGTGACCGGTCCCGCCGGTCGCGGTGTCGTTGCCCGGGCCGCTGTAGACCAGGTCGTTGCCGCCGCCGCCGCGGATCGTGTCGTTCCCGCTGTCGCCGCAGATCACGTCACGAGCCGACGTGCCGCGCAGGACGTTGTCGCCGCCGTCACCGGCGACGGTGCAGACGGGCGCCACCTCGACGTCGTCGACGATCTCGATGAGGCTCTTCGGGACGCCGGCCGCGTCGACGTACTGGAAGACCGCGCGGTTGAACAGCCGTGCGCCGGAGTAGGAGACCGTCTGGTTCATGACGTCGTCGGCGTTCACGTTCGCGTCCACCGTGTCGACGAGAGCGGCGCCCCGGTAGAGCCTCAGCTCGGCCTGGTCGGTGGTGTCGGTGAAGCTCGGGTCGTCGTTGCCGAAGGCCAGCCGGATGCCGGTGGTCGGGCCGCTCAGCCTGATCTCGAGCGCGCTGGCGTCGTCGGAGTTCACGGCCAGCCCGAGGCCGTGGCTCTGGATGCCGTAGTCGCCGACGACGAGGTCGGCACCGGAGGTGTCGTAGAAGTGGACGTCCGGCTGGCCGGCGGTCGCGTAGCCGTTGGGCTTCGCCCCGCTGGTCTCCCCGTCGAAGCTGACGGTGGTGGGGGTCGGGGTCGTGGCCATCGCCGCCATGGGGGTGGCGACCACCCCGAGCGTGAGGACCGCTGCGCTCCCGAGGGCCCCCAGGACACCGAGCGTCCTCCTGTGGGCCTGCACCTGCATCTGCATCTGCTTCTCCTCTCGACCGGCAACCGCGCGGTCGCGGCTGCGCCGGATACCCGGGAAGGAGCCGCCCGGCCGACCGGCGATACCCGCGACCGGACAGCCGGTCTAGGGTCCACCCATGTCCAGGGCCGCGCGGAGGAAGCTGGCGTTCGACCCGATCGACGAGGCAGCGCGCCAGTGGGGGCGGCGCTGGGACGCCGTGCCGCAGATGCACGCGGTGACGTCGCTGATGCGGGTGCAGCAGCTGGTGCTCGCGGAGCTCGACGACCTGCTGCGGCCGCACGGCCTGACGTTCGCGCGCTACGAGGCACTGGTGCTGCTGGTGTTCTCGCGCAACGGGGCGCTGCCGCTCGGGAAGATGGGGGAGCGGCTCCAGGTGCACCCCACCTCGGTCACCTCCATCGTCGACCGGCTGGAGGCGACCGGTCACGTCGTGCGCCGCCGGCACCCCGAGGACGGCCGCGCCGTGCTGGCCGAGATCACCGCGGCGGGGCGTGCCGTGGTCGAGCGGGCCACCGCGGACCTGGTCGACGCGCGGTTCGCCTTGGGCGCGCTGCCGGCCGAGGACCTGTCGGCGCTCTCGGAGCTGCTGCGACCGGTCCGCAGCGCCGCCGGCGACTTCTGAGCCGCGGGTTCGACGCACGATAGTAGGACGTCCTACTATCGACGTCGACGACCTTCTGGAGGCGACATGGCTCAGGACAGCGCGCGCGAGCGCTGGCAGCGGCGGTACGACGCGTCCCGCGTGCGCACCGCGGACTTCACGACGCTGTCCGGTCTCGAGGTCGACCCGGCGTACGGCACCGACACCTCGGAGTGGCCCGGGGAGTTCCCGTTCACCCGCGGGCTCTACGCGACGGGCTACCGCGGGCGCGCCTGGACGATCCGCCAGTTCGCCGGCTTCGGCAACGCCCGGCAGACCAACGAGCGCTACAAGATGATCCTCGGCCGGGGCGGCGGCGGCCTGTCGGTCGCCTTCGACATGCCGACGCTCATGGGGCGCGACTCCGACGACCCCAGGAGCCTCGGGGAGGTCGGTCACTGCGGAGTCGCCGTGGACACCGCCGCCGACACCGACGCGCTCTTCGACGGCATCCCCCTCGAGGACGTCACCACGTCGATGACGATCTCGGGTCCCGCCGTCCCGGTGTTCTGCATGATGCTCGTCTCCGCCGAGCGCCAGGGCGCCGACCTGTCCGCGCTCGACGGGACGCTGCAGACCGACATCTTCAAGGAGTACATCGCCCAGAAGGAGTGGCTGTTCGGCCCCGAGCCGCACCTGCGGCTGATCGGCGACCTGATGGAGTACTGCGCCGCCGAGATCCCGGCGTACAAGCCGCTCTCGGTCTCGGGCTACCACATCCGCGAGGCGGGCTCGACGGCCGCGCAGGAGCTCGCGTTCACGCTCGCCGACGGCTTCGGCTACGTCGAGCTCGGCCTCTCCCGCGGGCTCGACGTCGACGCGTTCGCGCCGGGACTGTCCTTCTTCTTCGACAGCCACGTGGACTTCTTCGAGGAGATCGCCAAGTTCCGTGCCGCCCGACGGATCTGGGCGACGTGGCTGCGCGACGTCTACGGCGCCAGGACCGACAAGGCGCAGTGGCTGCGGTTCCACACCCAGACCGCCGGGGTGTCGCTGACCGCCCAGCAGCCCTACAACAACGTCGTGCGCACCGGCATCGAGGCCCTGGCCGCGGTGCTCGGCGGGACCAGCTCGCTGCACACCAACGCCCTCGACGAGACCCTGGCGCTCCCGTCCGAGCAGGCCGCCGAGATCGCCCTGCGCACGCAGCAGGTGATCGCCGAGGAGACCGGGGTCGTGAACGTGGCGGACCCGCTCGGCGGCTCCTGGTACGTCGAAGAGCTGACCGACCGGCTCGAGGCCGACGCCTACGAGGTCTTCGACCGCATCCTGGCGATGGGCGGCTCGACACTCTCCGCGCGCGACCACGGGGGCCTGGCCGCCGCGGTCCGCGAGAGCGCCGGTCGCCCCGTCGGGAAGTGGCCGATGACGCGCGGGATCCTGCGTGGCATCGAGGACGGCTGGTTCATGTCGGAGATCGCCGAGGCGGCGTTCCAGTACCAGACCGCCCTGGAGAAGGGCGACAAGCGGATCGTGGGGGTGAACTGCCACGAGGAGTCGGTGACCCACGACCTGGAGATCCTCCGGGTCTCCCACGAGGTCGAGGTCGACCAGGTCCGCGACCTGGCGCAGCGGCGCCGGGAGCGGGACCAGGGCCGGGTCGACGAGGCGCTGCGCCGGATGCTCGAGGCGGCGCGGTCGGACGCGAACATGGTGCCGGCGATGCTCGACGCCTGTCGGGCCGAGGCGACGCTCGGCGAGATCTGCGACGCGCTGCGCGCGGAGTGGGGGGAGTACCGGGAGCCCGCGAGGTTCTGAGCCCCCGCCCCGGCGGCGCCGAGGCGATCGGACAAGATAGGACCATGAGCCAGCAGCCGTTCTCGCGACCCGGTGCCGTCGACCTGTCCGGACTCCGGCGTCCCGCCCCTGCGGGCGGCCCGCCGGCGGCAGGAGCGCCGCCCGCAGGCGGGCCGTCCCCGGCCGCGGGCACCGGCGCCTACTCCGTGGACCTCGACGAGCAGAACATCGCCGGTCACCTCGAGGCCTCGATGGACGCCCCCGTGGTCCTCGTCGTGTACTCGCCGTCGCAGTCGCCGGCCAGCGCGCAGCTGGCGGCCGACCTGGACGGGATCGCCGACGAGCTCGAGGGACGGATCCTGATCGGCAAGGTCGACGTCGACGCGAACCCCCAGCTGGCGCAGGCGCTCCAGATCCCCTCGGTCCCGCTGGTCGCCCTCGTCGTCCAGGGCCGGATGATGCCGCTGCTGCAGGATGCGCCACCGCGCGACCAGCTCCGCGGCATCGTCGACCAGGTGCTGACCCAGATGGCGACCCAGGGCGTCACCGGGCGGCACCAGCCACTGGCCGCCCGGGCGCCCGCCGACGGCTCCCTCGACGCCGAGGAGTACGTCGACCCGCGCTACGCAGCGGCCGAGGACGCGCTCGCCGAGGGCGACGCCGACCGTGCCGTGGCCGAGTACCAGAGGCTCGTCGACGCCAACCCCGCCGACGTGGAGGCCGCGGGCGGCCTGGCCATGGCGCGGATCCTGCAGCGGACGCAGGGCGTCGACGTCACGGCCGCGCGCACGGCCGCCGCGGAGCACCCCGACGACGTGGACGCGCAGACCCTGGTGGCCGACGTCGACATGCTCGGCGGCCACGTCGACGACGCGTTCAACCGGCTCGTCGAGCTGGTCCGTCGTACGAGCGGAGCGGAGCGGGACGCCGCCCGCACCCATCTGCTGGGCCTCTTCGCGGCCGTCGGCAACGACGACCCCCGGGTGCTCAAGGGCCGGCAGCAGCTGGCGTCCGCGCTCTTCTGACCCTCTTCCGGCCGCTAGGCGGAGGCCTTCCGCCCGGTTACGATCCGGGCGATCCGCTCCACCGGCAGCTTGGGCGTCCCGTCGGCCGTCAGCAGGCCGTTGGTCTCCTGCCCGGTGTCCATCAGCTGGGTGTAGCAGAAGCCGACGACCTCGGGGCTGGACCGCAGCGCGTCGAACAGGCCGGTGAGGATCTCGGCGTAGTCCGACACCGAGGCCGCGTGGCCGTAGCCCCAGTCCTCGCCGGCGTCGGAGAGCGAGATCCCGCCGAACTCCGTGATCATCAGCGGGGCCCGGCCGTCGAGGAACGCTCGGCCCTGCAGGTCGTTGAGCACCGGTCGCCGTCCCTGCGGACCGTGCCCGGACATGACCATCGCGCGCGCCGCGTCGCGGTCGGCGTAGCGCCTGCGCAGCTCGTCGGGGTCGACCGTGTAGTCGTGCAGGCCCACGATGTCGCTGTCCACGTGCTCCCAGCCCTCATTGGACACCACGGGCCGGCTGGGGTCGACGGCACGGGTCAGGCTGGCGAGCGCCTGCGCGAGCTGCTGCTGGGCGGGCACCCGGGCGATGTCCTGCACCCCCCAGCTCTCGTTGACCGGGACCCACGTCACGATGCAGGGATGGCTGCGGTCCCGGCGCAGCAGCTCCAGCCACTCCGCGGTGATCAGCGCCACCGCCGGCGCGGAGAAGGCGTAGGCGCCCGCGGTCTCGCCCCAGACCAGCAGCCCCAGGCGGTCCGCCCAGAACAGGAACCGCGGGTCCTCGGCCTTCTGGTGGACACGCACGGCGTTGAAGCCCATCGCCTTGATCACCTCGACCTCGGCACGGAGCTCGTCGGAGCCGCGTGAGGCCAGGTGGGTCTGCGGCCGGTAGCCCTGGTCGAGCACGGACCGCACGTAGTAGGGGCGGTCGTTGAGCTCGAACGCACCCCCGCCGACCGACGCGGTGCGCAGTCCCAGGTACCCGGCGACGGTGTCGAGCCGGTCCCCGGTGGCGTCGTCGACGACGACGGCCTCGGCGTCCACGAGCACGGGGCTCTCCGGGGACCACAGCAGCCGGTCCCGGTCCTGGCCGTTGCGCAGGGCGGGGACCGCGACGTCCACGGCGGTGACCCGCGTCGTCGCCAGGCAGGACACCCGCGCGAGCAGCTCCTCGTGCAGGCGCAGGCTGACCTCCAGCCGCAGCGGGCGCGACGGGGTCCGTGCCAGCGTGACCTCCCCACGCACGAGTCCGGCAGCGACGTCGGGCGTCCACGCCAGGTCCACGACGTGGTCCTCGGGCACCGTCTCGGTCCAGACGCTCTGCCAGATCCCCGAGGTGCGCTCGTACCAGATGCCGTGCGGCCGCTGCCGCCAGTCCTGCTTGCCCCGCGGCTGGTCCACGTCGAGGGGGTCGTCCTCGGCCCGGACCACGAGGACGTGCTCGCGTGGGCTGCCGGCGACGACCTCCGTGACGTCGGCGGTGAACGGCGTCTGGCCGCCCACGTGCTCGGCGACGAGCTCCCCGTCGCACCAGACCCGGGCCCGGAAGTCCACGGCGCCGAAGTGGACGAGGACCCGGCCGCCGTCCTCCCCGGCGACGAGGTCGTCGTGCGGGACGCCCCGCCGGTACCACACCACGGGGTGCATCCCGCGGTCGCCGATACCGGAGGCCGGCGACTCCGGCGGGTAGGGGACCTCGATCTCGCGGTCGAAGCGGTCGCGGGAGGACGGGTCGAACCAGCGCTGGGCCAGGCCCACGTCGCCGTCGTCGTGCGCGAAGCCCCAGGGACCGTCGAGCCCGGTCCACCGCTCCCGGCGCATGGTGGGGCGCGGGTACGAACCGTCCTGCCGAGTGGCTCTCACCGGCGGATCGTCGCGCACCCCGCCCGGCCGGCGCAAACCGGTGCCCGACCCCGGCGCCCCGCCCGGCGCGCGTCCCGCGAGGTCGTTGCGCAGATGGGACAGGTGGGGCAGGGTGGGTGAGGCACCCCACAGGTCACACCTTGCAGCAGGAAGCGGGTCCCGATGGCCGGTCTGTCGCGCCGCAGGTTCCTCGCCGCCGCCGGCGGCCTCACGGTGGCAGGCGGGCTCAGCGCCTGCGGGTCGCCGGTCGCGACCAGCTTCACCGGGGGGCAGCCCGCCACCGCCGACGTCATCTACTGGCACCTGTTCGGTGGCGGCGACGGCGCGAACATGGCGACGATGGTGCAACAGTTCCAGAAGCGCACGGGGCTGTCGGTCGAGGCGACGCTGCTGGCGTGGGGGAACCCCTACTACACCAAGCTGGCGCTGTCCGCGTCGAGCGGCCGGCCGCCCGACGTCGCGATATCGCACCTGTCCCGGCTGCCGCTGCTCTCCGAGGCGGGCCTCCTCGAGCCGGTCGACACGCAGCGCTTCCAGTCGGTCGGGATCACCCAGGACAAGTTCACGCCCGCAGCCTGGAACAAGGCGACGGTCGGCGACCGCGTCTACGCCGTGCCGCTGGACACCCATCCGTTCGTGCTGTTCTACAACGTCGCGCTGGCGAAGAAGGCCGGCATCGTGGCCTCGAACGGCCGGGACCTGCAGCCGATGAAGGGCAAGGACGACTTCCTCGCGGCGGTCAAGGCGATGAAGGACGCGGGTGGCCAGTACGGCGCCGTGTGCTCGATCACGACGGACCCGTCCACCTGCTGGCGCCTGTTCACCATGGTCTACTCCGGCCTGGCCGGTCCCATCGTCTCCGACGGGGGGACCCGGGTCACGATCGACCGCGGCGCCATGGAGGAGAGCTTCGCCTTCCTGCAGAGCCTCACCGGGAGGCTCGGCCTGATGCCGAGCCCCTCCACCAGCACGACCGCGAGCACGCTGTTCAGCCAGGGCAAGGTCGGCTTCCTCTTCGACGGCGAGTGGCAGATCCCCACCTACCGGGGGGTGAAGCTGCCGGACGGGAAGGCGCTCGACTTCAACGTCGTCCCGTTCCCGGCTCTCCTGGGGCCGAAGCCGGTCGCCTACGCGGACTCGCACTCGCTCGTCGTGCCCAGGAGCACCGCGCGGTCCGCCGGGCGGGAGGCCGACGCCGTACGGTTCGTCAAGGGGCTGCTCGACGAGAGCGCGGTGTGGGCGGGTGGCGGGCACGTCCCCGCGTGGCTCCCGGTGCAGAGGAGCAAGGCCTTCCTGAAGCAGAAGCCGCAGAGCAACTACGTCCAGGCCGCGTTCCACGCGGTCTACGACCCCGTCGCGTGGTACACCGGGGCCGGATCGGACTTCCAGACGGCGATGGGCTCGGTCATCTCCGGGGTCCTGGCCGGCCAGACGACCCCGAAGGGCGGCGTCGACGCGATGTACACGAGCCTCAAGGGCTTCTCCACCGCGCGGCCACCGGTGTGAGGAGGCTCAGATGACCACGAGTGCACTGGCAGCGCCCGCCACGGGGGCGCGCACGGAGCTGCGCGCCACCGGCGGCCGGGCCCCCAAGGGGGAGAACCGGGCGGGCTGGCTGTTCGCCACCCCGTTCCTGGTCCTCTACGTGCTGTTCCTGATCGGCCCGGTCCTGATCGGGGTCGCGATCAGCCTGTTCAACACCACGACGGTCACGTCGGGGGTGGGCAGCTGGGTCGGCCTCTCCAACTACGCCGACGTGCTGTCCAGCGGGGACTTCTGGGCGTCGATGTGGCACTCGGTCCTGTTCACGCTGCTCACCACGCCGCTGCTGGTGCTGCTGCCGCTG
>Ga0308176_10001224_pt1 | contig 16100 bp, 18 predicted proteins | sample PhyCR2_3_FD_203890 | JGI IMG/M metagenome (GOLD analysis project Ga0308176, IMG submission 203890) | Soil microbial communities from UC Gill Tract Community Farm, Albany, California, United States - DLSLS.C.R2 | ecosystem: Environmental > Terrestrial > Soil > Agricultural land | place: USA...
TTTACGAGCTGGTACTGAAGAGCGGGGAGATCGGGGAGGCGATTGCGAAGGTCTGGGGGGGGAAAGACACGGGCGGGCCGCCCGTGCCACAGCCGCTTACGCTCCGGGAAGTGGCCGAGGGGTTTGATGCGCTGGCGGATACGGGGGTGGTGGAGGAGAAGAAGTCGATCCTCCGGCGGCTGTTCGGCCGCTGCGCCGAAGGCCGGGAGGCGGCGTACGTGGCGAAGATCATTTTCCGCGACATGCGGACGGGCGTGCAGGAAGGGGTGCTGCGGGCGGCGGTTGCGGAGGCATTTGGCAAGAAGCTCACGGAAGTTCAGCGCTGCCAATTGCTGGTCGGGGACCTTGGCCGGGTGGCGGTGATGGCGCGGCACGATGCGCTTTGCGAGGCGCGGTTCGAGCTGTTCCACCCGGTGCAGTTCATGCTGGCGTCGCCGGAGGAGACGCCGGAGGACGCCGCCGAGCGCCTCGCGGGCCGGGCCTACTTCTGCGAAGACAAGCTGGACGGCATTCGCGCCCAGGTACACAAGGCGGGCGAAGGCGGCGCGGCCGTCGTCGCGATCTACACGCGGACGATGGAGCGGGTGGAGGGGTGTTTTCCCGACGTGGTCGAAGCGGTGCGGCGGCTGGCGGGCGAGTTTCTGCTGGACGGCGAGATCGTGCCGTGGAAGCAGGGGACCGTGTTGCCGTTCGGGGTCCTTCAGCGGCGGCTGGGGCGGAAGTGCCCGACGGCGGAGGTGATTCGCCAGAATCCGGTGACCTTTGTCGCTTTCGACGTGCTCTACCGCGACGGCGAGCTGACGCTGGAGCGGCCGCTCGCCGAGAGAAGGGCGGCGCTCGACCGGCTCGCCGCGGGCGGGGGGTTGGAGGTGACGGCGGTGACGGAGGTCGTCACGGCGGCGCAGGTCGCCGCGGCGTTCGACGCCGCCCGGGCGCGGAGGAACGAGGGGATAGTGCTGAAGGACCCCGGGTCGGTGTATTCGCCCGGCCGGCGGGGATTGGCGTGGCTGAAGCTCAAGACGCACCTGCCGACGCTGGATTGCGTGGTCACGGCGGCGGAATACGGGCACGGCAAGCGCCACGAGGTGCTGAGCGATTACACGTTTGCCGTGTGGGACCGCGACCCCGCCGAAGGAGGTGCGCAACTGGTCAACGTCGGTAAGGCGTACACGGGCCTCACGGACGAGGAGATCGCCGGGTTGACCGAACTGTTTCTCACGCTCTCGCGGGCGCAACACGGCAGCGTGCACGTGGTCGAGCCGCGGGTGGTGCTGGAGATCGCGTGCGACCAGATCCAGAAGAGCCGGCGGCACGCGAGCGGGTTCGCGATGCGTTTTCCGCGGATCAAGCGGATCCGGTGGGACAAGCGGCCTGAGGATGCCGACAGGTTGGCACGGGTGGCCGAGGTGTACGAAAGCGGGGCGAACTTTGCGCGGCGGGACCCGCAGGAAATATCCGGGGATGAGCCTGCGGCGGCGGACGAGCCGGTCGTGCGAGCGACGGTGCGGCCGAGAGGGAAGTCGAAAAAGAGGAGGGCAGATCAGCCGGGGCTCTTCGACGGGCTGGGCTAGAACCGGCTTACGCGGCTTTCTTCATTTTCCGCGTCTGGCGGGACTGACGGATCAGCTCTTTGCGGCGTTGTTTTTCCTCGCGCTTCGCCTGACGCGCCGATTTGCGCCCGGGGGCAGACCCGGCGAACAGCGAGCGGAGTGATCCGATCACGCCGGCAACGTACGAGACCGGCCGGACCAGCCATCGGGAAGTGGCGGAATCATTCGTTGGACGAGCGGTGGTGCGAGCTTGCTTTGTCACGAACAACATAGATGCAAGGGGCGTGCCGGGTGTTTGGGCCGCGACGCGCCGGCCTGGCGGCGATCCGCATGTCGGGTCGGGGGGAGGCGCACGGCAGCGGTACGGCAGCGCACTGCAGCGGTACGGCAGCGCACTGCAGCGCTCTGCAGCGCACCCGTTGAACGGCGATTGGTCCCGCCCTAGAATGCCCCGCCTGAAACGAAGCGCGCCGTGCCCGGCGTCAGGCACCTTTAGCTCAATTGGATAGAGCGTCGGTCTACGGAACCGAAGGTTGAAGGTTCGAGTCCTTCAAGGTGCGTTGAAGTAAAGATGGCTGGACGCATGTCTTGCGTACCTGTCGCGCGTGCGGCAGAGCGGCCCCAATGACCCGGTTATTCCGGTAACTACCGGATTAACTCCCGTTGGAGGTCCGCAATGCCCCGTCCCGTCGGCAGCACCGTCACTCCCTCTTACCGTCACCACAAGCCCAGCGGCCTCGCGGTCTGCACGATCGATGGCCGCGATGTCTACTTGGGCCCGTGGAAGTCCAAGGCCAGCAAGATCGAGTACGATCGGGTTATCGGCGAGTGGCTGGCCAACGGCCGTTGTCTGCCCACCGACAACAACTCCGATCTTCGCATTGTCGAGTTGGTGAAAGCGTACTGGCGGCACGCGCACGGGTATTACTTCCGCCCCGGTGAGAACAACGGCGAGCTCGGGTCGATTAAGCTCGCCCTCCACCACCTCAAAAAGCTCTACTCCCAGACCCGCGCCACCGACTTCGGACCGCTGGCGCTGAAGGCGGTGCGTCAGTCGATGGTCGATGCAGGGTGGAGCCGGCGGTACGTCAACTGCCAAGTGAACCGCATTCGGCGGGTGTTCAAGTGGGCGACGGAGATGGAGATGGTCCCGCCGTCGGTGCACCACGGGTTACAGGCTGTGGCCGGATTGAAGGCGGGCCGGTCGGATGCGCCGGAGTCCGCGCCGGTGCTGCCGGTCCCCGACGCCACGGTTGACGCGACCCTGTTGCACGTGTCGCCCACGATCGGGGCAATGATCCAACTCCAACGCCTCACGGGCATGCGCCCCGGGGAAGTCTGCGCCATGAGGACCATGGACCTGGACACCACGGGGAGGCTGTGGCTGTACAAGCCCGCGTCACATAAAACCGCGCATCACGGGCACGAGCGGACGATCTACTTCGGCCCCCAAGCTCAAGAGGTGGTCGGGCCCTACATCCGTCCCAACCTGAAAGAGTACCTGTTCCGCCCCGTTGACAGTGAGGCATGGCGGCGGGAGCAGGCGAGCGCGGCGAGGAAGGCGAGCGGGACGCCGCTGTCATGTGGCAACCGTCCGGGCACCAACCGCAAGGCCAAGCCGGGTCGCAAGCCGGGGACGCGGTACACCGTCGATGCCTACCGCCGCGCCATCGCCTACGCGGTCGAGAAGGCGTTCGGGATGCCCGATGAATACAGGCGCAAGCCGGGTGACACCCCTGAACAGCAGAAGGAAAAGGCGAAGCTCCGCTCCGACTGGCACGCCGCCCACGGCTGGCACCCGCACCAACTCAGGCACAACGCGGCAACCCGTCTGCGGAAGGACTTCGGCTTAGAGGCCGCGCAGGTGATCTTGGGGCACCGCACCTTGACGGTGACGCAGGTGTACGCAGAGAAGAACATCACGGCGGCACAGCGGATTATGGGCGAGGTCGGATAGGTGAGGTGAGCCCATGACGTGGCGGCCCGTACCGGATAAAATCGCGCTGCTCGATCGAATCGCTCGCTTCCGGAGCGAAGCAAGTGCAGCATGCCGGTGCCCCGTCCGACGCCAATCCTTCGCTTCATCCACGTGGACAATCTGGAAACGTGCCTGCGTCGCCGTGCACTACACGCGGCGAACTCCATCCCATCAGACGGGTTGCCGTGGAAGGCCATCCACGATACCGAAGTTCAGCGCAAGCGCGGCAACGTTGCTATTCCATGCGGTCCTGGTGGCTGTGCCCTCGATTACGTTCCCTTCTATTTCGGTTACCTGTCGCCAATGCTCCTACGGCTGAAGACTGGCCGCGTCGAAGGGTATAACGAGGGCCAGACGCCTCTGATCTACCTCGTGGCAACGGCTCAGGCCGTGAGGGCCAGCGGCGCGCGATTCGTATTCGCCGATGGCCACGCGCTCGCGGGTTACACAAGCTGGTTCAGTGATTTGCAGGACTTGACCGAAGTGGACTGGGCTGCCGTCAATATGCGGTACTGGACGGGGACCGCAGAAAACGACATGGACTTGCAGCGGCGGAAGCAAGCGGAATTCCTCGTTCATCGCCGCTGCGACTGGTCGATTATTCAGGAGATTGCCGTTATCGACGATCGAATGCGGGAGCGGGTGGAGGGCATTCTAGCTGACTATCCGCAGGGGCTCAGACGGGTGGTACGAGTGCAACGTGGCTGGTATTATTAGGTGTTTGGACGGGTGCATGATTGACGAAGCAAAGGGCAACCTGCTGCTTGCTGACGCCGAAGCCCTAGTCAATACCGTGAATTGCGTCGGATTCATGGGCAAGGGCATCGCGCTCCAATTCAAGCAGGCGTACCCCGAGAACTTCCGATTTTACGAGCGCGCGTGCCGAAACGAAGAGGTTAGGCCTGGGCGCATGCTCGTATTTGATGCGGGGCAGATGTTCAAGCCGCGCTACATCATTAACTTTCCGACCAAGCGCCACTGGCGCGGCAAATCACGGATCGAAGACATTCAGTCTGGACTTGATGCACTAATTCACGAGGTGAAGCGACTTGGAATTCGCTCCATCGCGGTGCCTCCGCTTGGGTGTGGTCATGGAGGTTTGGATTGGTTGGTTGTCCGGCCGATGATCGTTCGAGCATTCGAGGCCCTTCCAGAGGTCAAGGTTTTGTTGTTCGCCCCAGTAGGTACGCCCGATGCCAAAACAATGCCCATTCGAACGGCCAAGCCGAACATGACGGCGGCTCGCGCCTTGCTCTTGAAGCTGATGCAGCAGTACCTTCTGCTCGCATATCGGCTGACTCAGCTTGAAATTCAGAAGCTTGCCTATTTCCTGCAAGAATCGGGTGAGCGGATGAAACTCAATTATCAAGCCGGACGGTTCGGTCCGTACGCACCCAACCTCAGCAAGGTACTGGAGCGAATCGATGGTCATTTCATTCGCGGATTTGGCGACGACGCTAAACCCGACCGAGAAATCGAGCTCGTTGCAGGTGCACCCGAAGCCGCAGATGTCATTCTCGCATCACATCCTTCGTCGATAGAGCGGCTGCATTTGGTTGGCGAGTTGATCGAGGGATTCGAAACTCCGTATGGGATGGAACTTCTTGCCACGGTGCACTGGGTGGCGGTTCACAGCGAAAAGCCTGCACGCGACGCCGATTCGGCAGTCAACGCAGTCCACACCTGGAGTGATCGCAAAAGACAAATGTTCAGGCCCCAGCATATACGCTTAGCTTGGGACCGACTCGTCAAGTTGGGGTGGATAAGCGGTGAATCAAGCCACGCCGACGCAGCGGCCAAATGCGAGTAGCAACTCGCAGCTACTTAGATCCCGATCTCTTCCAACTCCCGCTCAGTCCGATCAAGATCCCGCCGCCGACCTGCGGGCGTGCGCGCAGGAGCGCCCGCAGGGCCGTTGGCTAGCCCTTCGAAGAAGTCGAGCACCCACTGCTCCGTGGTGCTCTTTAAGCCCCCGACGCTAACTACCCGTAGCCGCCGGCCCCGCACACCCTTCTGAGCCCACCGAAATATCGTGCTCAATGAGAGCCGCTTCTCCCCCTTGCGCCTCGGCAGCCACGGCAGGTTCCGGACTTCGCCCAAGGGGATCAATCTGCCGGGGAGGTCAAGGGGGGTGGTGTCACCCTGCTGATTCTCATTCGCGTGCATGGACTCGCGTGTACCGCGCCCCACTCTCGCCGTGCGCCCGTCGCGGCGCGTTCGTGGCGATGCGCGAACCGCGGGGAACGGCGTGATGATGCGCCCTCGCCAGCCGACATTGACAACGCGTGGCGTGGAATCGATGCTTTGTTGATGCTTACGCGAAAAGCCCTCTGTGTCGCTTGGGTGCTGTTCCCAATCGTAGCTGTAGGGGCGGATCAATACCCGCCTAAGCCAGCAAAAGGCCCCGTGATTCTAGAGCACAATGTCCACCAAAATGTACCGGGCGAGCGGGATGTGGGGCTGAAAGATGTCGTGGCGGTGAATACCAGCCAAAAGAAGTACCGCATCATCGTGGAATGTTGGAACAACGCGAAGCGTGAAAGGGTCGAAAGGCGAACGATTGATTTGGATCCGAGAAAGAAAGAGGGCGTCGGCGTTGTGGGGGGGACACTGACTAAGGACCTCGATTACACGATCACCAAGCAAGAGGAGCTTCCTACGCCCGCGCCGGTCTTGAGAGTCAGTCCATGAGGAGTTGTTGCCGAAGGTGCTCCGGCCGCACCCAGTGGTTCTGCGCATAGACTTGAACATCCTTCCCCTTCGACACGTTGCGGTACATTTGAGACCCCAGCCCGGTGTTGTTGGCCCACTCCACCGTATCCCCCACATCGAACGCGGCGATATCTGTAACCTCGATGATCGTGAACCCCATCGCGCCCGTGTCGATCGCGATCATTCCACGTCGCGGGTTGGCGGCGTGGACCGTTCCCCGGATTGACATGACTTCTCCCGTCCCCCGCGCGCCCACCTCATAGCCCGACAGCCAAAGGCTACCGATTACGTCAGTGGGGGACAAAGCGTGGGGGCGCGTGCGTCAGGTCATCCACTAGTATTCACGTAACTAGTTCTATCAAAGGCAGTTAGGCGAACTGGAAGATACTGTCCGGGAAAGCGGGCTTCATGCATAACACCCGTGTACCCGAGGATTCCTGGCACTTTTCACACTCCGAATCGGAGTCCGGGATGAACCAAAATCACGCGGCGGGCGATGTTCTAACGCGAGGGCGCAGGGTCGAGATTTTTCCCGGCCTGCAAACCATTTCGGGGATCGGGGTATTTTCCCCTAATTAAATAGGTCATTTCCACAAAGTGCGCCATGTACGGGCTAATCATCGGCGCTGCTTGTGTTTACGAGCGATTCTATTTCCTACAATAACGGTAGGGAATTGCGAACCATGGACGCACCTCTCGCAAGTGCTGTCGCGAGTGTTTCGGGTCTGAGGAAATCCGAAACGCAGGGTGTGGAGGGGCCGGGGACGGGCGGTGGATGAGTTGGGGGAAAGTCGGTGGGCCTGCGGAGCAAAGGCGGGATTTTGTCCGATAAATTTTGCCACGCGTGCGTATGCGTGGGGCTACCCAATCGAATTCCAGTTGCCTTGGTCAGCCGGCGGATCGTCGGCGCGGTGCGCGATTCCACAGACTCAGGTGATTGGCTGCGCCACAGTGCGAAATGATGTGAGTCGCTGTGATGTCGTCCAGTCCGTACAGACCGGCATAGCCCGGGAAAGGCGGTGAGAGGTGAGCACGATCATGGCGCAGTCGAATGGCGGGGTGTACGTGACGGAGGAAGTCGCGAAGCGGGTTCGGGACGCGATCGGGGTGGGGTCCGCGGCTTCGATCTGGCGTTGGGTTGCGGCCGGCAAGTTCCCGCCGCCCTTGCCTTACGGACGTGGGCTGTGGGCGAAGGCTGTAGTCGAGGCGTGGCTTTCGGACGTTCTGGCCGGGCGGTCCGGTCAGTTCGCAATGGTTGGGTAGGGCGCAAGGAGAGGGCCAGGTCGGCGTAGACTTTTCCAGAGGCTTGCCGGCCCGGCCCTATGAGGCATGAACTGTACTCGGTTAGATGGCACATTTCAACTACTGCGGGACCGTCTCAGGCCCGAAGTGGCGGCGGTCGTCGGGCGGCTGGTCGAGTTCGGCCAGCGTAGGCGGGGCAATCGGTGGGTTCACTACGAAGATGCAAAAAAAGACTTGGGGCGGGTCTGTCACTCTTCCTCTGAATTCGAGAGCGCAATCGCGGAGTACATGCGGGGGGTGCGGCTGTGAGTCGCGAAAAGAAATGGCCCCCGGCCACACGCGAGCGCCCGTGCCCGAACTGCGGAAGCGCGAACAGGTGCTGCGTTGCGCCGGATGGAACGGCGGCGGTCTGCTGGCGCGACGGCGGCAAGGTCGTGCAATGCGGCCGGGGCACCAACGGGCATTCGCTCGCCAAGTTCAAAGACCCCAAGCCCAAGTCCGATTACCCCGGCCGGACCTACGGCACCGCGGCGGATGCAATCCGCGCGGCTGCACGATCGGTTGCCGGTGGGGTGTTCAGGGGGGCATGGCCGTATCACGCGCCGGACGGCGCGGAGGTCATGCAGGTTGCGCGGTTTGATCTGCGCGAAGGCGGCAAGGAATTCCGGCCCGTTCACCGGTCGAAAGGCCGCTGGAAGGTCGGGGACCCAAGCGGGCCGCTACCCCTCTTCCGCGGCAACGAGCTCCCAGCAACCGGCCCGGTGGTTGTCGTTGAGGGAGAAAAGGCGACGGAGGCGGCGCGCTCCATCGGCTTGTCGGCGGTGACGTCGGCGCACGGGTCGTCATCGGCCGGTAAATCGAACTGGGCACCGCTCGCCGGCAGGGACGTGATTATCCTGCCCGACGCGGACGAACCCGGTCGCAAGTATGCGCGGGACGTGGCCCGAATCCTCATGCGGCTTGATCCGCCGGCGCGGGTGAAGATTGTCGAGCTTCCGGGGCTTCACGATGGGGAGGATATCGTTGAGTTCATCGCCGCGAACCCCGACACGCCGCGGGAGGACGTGGAGGCGCTGGCGTCGGTGGTGCCGTTCATCGACCCGGCAACCCTCATCGGCGGTCCGGTGCTCACGTGCATGGCGGATGTTGAGCCGTGCGAGGTCAAGTGGATGTGGCCGGGGAGGATCCCGCTCGGTCGGATTTCTCTGCTGGTCGGAAGGCCTGGGGAGGGAAAATCATTCGCAACGTGTGATTGGGCGGCGCGGGTTTCCACGGGTACGCCGTGGCCGGACGGCGAGCCGTGTGAGCGAGGGTCGGTGCTGCTGATCTGTGCGGAGGACGATGGCGGGGACACGATCCGCCCCCGGCTGGACGCGCACCACGCCGACGCGTCGAGAATTCATTTGCTGGCGATGGTGAGGTCGGTCAATGACGAGGGGGAGTCGCGCGAATTGGTGTTCACCCTGTCAGACGTGGCGGCACTGGAAGCCGCCATGCGCAGAATTCCCGATTTGCGGCTGGTGGTCATCGACCCCATCGGTTCTTACCTCGGCGGGCGGCTTGACGCGAGCCGGGATAACGAGGTCCGGTCAGTGCTGGCACCCATAGCGGCGCTTGCGGCAAAGTACGGTCCGGCCGTTCTGGTGGTGGCGCATGATCGCAAGTCCAGCGCGACCCACGCGGACGATCTTGTCATGGGCTCGCGCGCGTTCACGGGGATCGCCCGCGCCGTGTGGCACCTGCGCCGCGATCCAGAGGACAAAGCCCGTCGGCTGCTGCTTCCCGGGAAAAACAATCTCGCGCCGGAGGGGGATGGGCTGGCGTTCACCATCGTCGGGCCGGGGCAGCAGGCGGCGATCTTGTGGGAGGATGGGCCGGTCGAGATGAGCGCCGACGAAGCCTTGGCCGCGGAGGTCGAGGGGGAGGCTGAGACAAAGCCCGGACCGGACCCAGAAAAACGCGAGATGGCCGAAAAGTGGCTGCTTGAGGAACTGGCAGACTGGCAGGAGCATCCGGTTGCGGTCGTGAGACAAATGGCCGAGTTGGCGGGCGTCGGATCATGGAAGACGGTGCAACGCGCCGCGACCAAGATCGGTGTCCTGTCCCATCGCGCAACATTCGGCGGGGGCTACATTTGGAGACTTCCCAAGCCGGGCGCTCCCATGCAGGACAACATGCAGGACAGCCCAACCGAAAAACAGGGGACCTGTCCACCTGTCCCGCATGATGTAAGTCCAGCAAATACAACGGCCGGAGCGGGACAAGTTCCCCTTGTAGGACAGGATATTTTCTCTGTCCCGCTCGGTGAACCCGTGGACGTGTACGAGTTGGCGGAACGGGAGGCACTTTCGGAAGTGGGGATGTGATCCGTGGGTGCCTGGACGATCCGGGTTGAGCCGGTGAATGACGAAATCCCCGCGGTCGTGCGCGTGAGACGAGCTTTGAAGTACCTGGGCCGCGCGTGCGGTTTGAGATGCGAGCGGGTGTCTGAGGGGGAGATGGAGAGTAGCGCGATGTTGGTTCGATTGGTTGACGTGGGCGATAGTGAGATTGTTCCGGCGCAGGAGTACGGCTGTCTTCCGCCGGCATCTTCACGGATCGCCTGGGCAGGGAAGCTCTACGAGATTCTGGACCACCCGCCGGAGTTCCGGCGTCGGGACGTGGGCAACGGCGTCCGATGGGTCGCAACCCTGCGCGCGGCCGAGGTTTCGGGCGATGACGGCTACGGCGCGGGGCGAGTGCAAACCCCGCCGCCGAGTTTCGTTGCGACCGCGCGGGAGCGGCGCGCGGAGGTCGCGGCGACTGCGCCGATCGCCGAGCCGGAGGCGGCGCGTCGGGGATGCGGGCGGGCGAAGGTGATGGAAACCGCGAGCGTCTAAGAGACTAAATCCCCGCCGCCGCGGGCGGGGCACTGCGGTTTGCTCCCGCAGTGCGATCCGTGGCGTTCGTACCCCATCCTCTCTGCCGCGTCCGGCCCTCCTTCCCGGCGCGGCTTGGGAGGGCGGGGCAGACAGGAGATTCTTTGACGGTGGAATTCTATCAAGCCGGCAGGCGCATCGCGGGCCCGCTCCATTCCGAGAGGGTGATCGAACCGGACGCGCTGGTGAATCTCGACGGCGCGCTGTACCGCGTGCGCGCAGTGTCGCCGAGCCGGACGGAGTTCCGCAGCAGCGGCGGGAACCTCTTCGCGGATGAGTCGGTGGCGGTGGAGGTCGTGAGGGTGGAGGCGGTCGAGTTCAACAGCCGGGGGCGGCGGAAGGAAATGATCTGTGGGTGAGACGGGGGACGCGACAGGGGCGGCGAGGTAAACAACGATGAACATAAACGCAATCAGTGAGGCATTGGTGAAGCGGCGGGAATTGAAATTCGGGGGCCGATCCGTGCCGGTCTGTTCGCGCGCCGATGCCGCGTGGGCGGCGGTGATGATCGAATCGAGCTTCGCGGCGCTGGGCCCGGCGAAGCGGCGGGCCTGGATGGAATTCTGGGACGGCGCGGAAGTGCCGGTCAGGTCGGACCCCGCTGCGGAGGGCGTGCAAATCGAATCCGATGGCACCGTGATTGTCGCGCCGGGGCTGCTTGACCAGGGGCCGGCGGCCATCACGGCGGCGTTTCGCGCGGCGCTGGCGGGACCGGTGCCGGAGCGGGATGAACTGGAAATTCCGCCAGCCTTGCGGAACTACAAGCGGGACAACGGGTCGGATTTCCCGGTCCCCGCGGCGCTTCGGGATTATGGCAAGTCGAAGTAACTGCAACTAAACAGGGGGATGAAGGAGTACGAGATGAATCGTACGTGGTCAATTCAGCAGTCCCGCCGAAGCCGATCGGGGTTCTGCGGCATCACTGGTGAGCAGTACGACCGGAGCAATTTACGCCAGTGGGTCTGCTGCACCGGCAGTTCCTACGGCGATTGGAGCGTTGTGCCGGATGACACGGCATCGCGCCACGCCCCCGTCGCGCTTCTGGCAATTTTGGAATCACTCAACAGCGATCCCGAGTTACTCCCGACTGACGCGGAAATTTCCATCGTCGATTCCGAGCAGCCGAACGTAGCCAGGCACTACGGCGCGAAGTTCGAGGATGGCGCGAAGCGCGGGCGGTGGGAGCTTGGGTACATCGGCGGGAATGGTGTGCCCCAACTGCTCCCCCACGCCGCCGCCGCAGAGTTAGCGCCCGCACTTTCCCGGTGGTTTCACGACCACTACGGGACGTCCTGGGCACCCCCAGCGCCGCCGCCCCCGCCGGCTCCCGTGCCCGACCCGGCGCTCCTCAAAGAAGCCAGGTACTACACGACCATGGCGGAAGCGAAAACCGCGCTTGCGAAAGTCCTCTCTGAACGGCCGGACATCGCTACCGCTACGGAGGCCGCATCGGAGTTCGTGAACAAACTTTGCGAGATATTCGCGCGGACATAGCGGCATTTGCCACGGGCTTCGCCGGTCCCGGAGGGCTCAATCGACACAGCTGCTCAGGTCGTCGCGCGGTTGCGGCAGTTGTTCGCGGCAAGGTTGTAACGGCAGCCTCTTCCGCAGAAATCTATCTAATTTACTGGACATGCCGGCTTTATCGCGGTAATCTTAAGTTTCGTGTGGGCTTGCGCCGATATTTTTTCGGGCGTTTTTCAACCTTCCCCCCGTTGTATCGTATGAGTTACGGTGTCGTGGCATCGACTGCTTGCGCGAGCCAAGGCCTGAAACGGAGGCGGTTTATGAATGATAAAGATATACGCTTGTTGGCTTCGCCGGACCAAAGCAGACCCCTCCCGAATGACGGCCGGACTCCTACGCCGATAACCGGCGCGACTCTCAAACAAGCATTGCCGCAGAATCCGCCAGTCGATGCTTCCGCACCCTCTACGCCTGTCGGACCGCGCACGTTCAGGATGGCCACTACTCATCTGTAAGTAAGTGGTCCGACCAGTTGATTTGAATGACGCGGCTTATTTTTCGCAGGCTCACCTCGTACGCCCTGCCTTGGGTGAAATGGCCGACAGTCGGAGGGTTGCTGGATTCCATGACTGCCCTACCGAACGTAGCGCCGTTTTCCCGCAAGCCTAGCAGGTCGTAATTCCCGGCAGCGTCCCGATAGATACAGGGTACGTGCGTCGCGCCCCGCTGCCGCATCCCATAGGCTCGATGGAACCCGTTATTTAGAAAACATTTCCCGTTGCACCGCACCACTTGCACCAACGGCAATGCGGGCCCGACCACAATCCCGATTGCTCCGCCAATTCCGGGAATTGTGCCTTGCTGAAGCAGTCGAACATTCAGATCTTCCGAGCGAAGAATAATGCTCTGCCCCTGGATACTGGCGAATGGCTCGCGTAACTGAGCATCCACCGGAAGGCATACGTTCAGGAGCTCGTCCGTCGAGGGTGCGCCCTTCCGCTGTGCGCAGTGCTCGTCTGCCCTTGGAATGCTGACATGATGTTGGTACGCCAACAGTCGATCGATCTCAACCAAGCGAAACTCAAAGCCCTGAGCGTTGGGACCTAGCCACTTTGCGCGCACGCGATCAAGGTAGCCGGAATGACCGGCCGGGATCGCCGTCATCTCCGGATGACCGCCTTTCTCGATCGGATCGCCGAGCCTGGCCCGAGCCGTGTTCCATTCCGCCGCGAGGGCTCGGGGACTTGCGTCGGGTGGTATGCAAGCCCTTTGCAAGTACTGTTCCGCTTGGGGAAATTCCATGAATCCGACCAACGAAAGACCGCGTATGGGCATAAAGACTTCCCTTACCCGGAGTCTGGGCTGGGAATCTTGCGCCGCGATTTGAGTTGCGGATTCGGGGAACGCGCGGGTAAAATGCTCGCGCGTAGCCCCGCACAACAACGCGGTGGACCTCGCCTGGGACTCCGATTTTTGGCGGGCTACGAACTCGGGGCTGAGAGCGTCACCAGCGCTCCAGCCCGCTTTCGTTTACCCAACCAGCGTTAAATGTGGACCTATTTCCTCAACACGTCTCCTGTACACGCTCGCACGCTTGCCGGACCCGGCTTCGACAAGGTCCAGCTCAATACCGGTGAGCCGCTTCAGTGCGGCCGAGACTGACGCCGGCTTAATCCAATCACTCTGCCGCGGGTGCCGCTCGCGAATCGTCGCGAGCACGTGGTGGAGGGTGAAGTCCCCGTCCAGCGCCTTCATCGCTTCTTGCACTCGCGCCATCAGTTCGCCGTGTCGCCGTGCCTCTTCTTCCACGTCCTGCTCGCCAGGCACTTCAATCTTGGCCAATTCCCAAACTTTCTGAATTGCGTCAACACGGTCCCGGTATTTCTTGTCAGCGGCGGCCACTTCCCGCGCGCGTTCTTGCACAGCCACACGCATCAGCCTTTGGAAATCGCCACTGTCCATTTCGGGCACACTACCAAAGGTCCTGATAAAAATCGACGAGTAAACATGGTTTTCGCGCGCCAACCCACTACCTGTGGGGATATTGCCACTACAGATTGTGGATAACCTGTCGCGAATGTTCCCCTGGTTAGCCATTTTACCGGGTGAACAGGAGCCGAAGGAGGTGTAATTCGCATAACGCTGGCCGGACCTGATCCCCAGCCCTTAGATCCTCGGCCATTCATTGTGATGCTATCAAAAACATCTACTTCCTCATGGCTATTGTGGGGGCGGATGGTACACTCTCCATGCAGGGTGGGACACTTCCGAAAGGGGCATGAGGCTATGGCGGCGTACAACCGGTGCACGAACTGCGGATGGAACATGACGCTCAGCACCCGCGAATGCCCGCGGTGTGGGATGCCGGTACGTATGGGGGCTCGCCGATCTGGCGGCGCTGGGGCGTTGATCCTGGGCTTGCTCATCCTATTTCTGATGTGCGGCGGCTTTATCCACCTGATGGAAGGTAACGGTAGGAACCGATCCGCGGACATCAACGCAGCCGCCAACCGACCAGCGCGAAGCGAAGTCCCAAGAACCCAAGTTGCTGACGAGGAGCCGGACCAGAAACAGATACTCACGAAAAGGGCGCACAAAAGCGCGGCGGATGCCGCCGCCGCGAACACCCGCCTAGAAGAGGCGAGGGCGCGCGTCTGTGAGCGGCTGCTGCTCGACGCCGCGTACAAGCTGCTCGTCGCGAAGGTAGACATCGACGCGCGGGCCCTACAAGAGGCGCGCGAATTCGGCACGGACGACGCAATCCGTCAAGCCAGTACAAAGTGGCTCCAATCCAAGAACGCAGTGACGGAGGCGGAAAACAAGGCGTGCGCCGAAGATCCGGAGGTGCAGACCGCCGAAGCGGATTCCGTCACCGCCGCCACCACGGCGAAAGCGGACGTCAAGGCGATCGCAGAATTTCAAGCCGCGGAACAGCAGCGACAGCAGCAGGAGGCGCAACAAGCATCGGCGCGGCAGAACCAGTCAGATACCGTCAGAAATGCGGGAAGCGGCTCGGGTGAAAAGACGGTTCACGTGAACGGTTACACGCGCAAAGACGGCACATACGTCAGACCGCACGATCGTAGCGCCCCGAGCCGAAGCGGAAGAAGGTAATCAGAGGGGGGGACCCAAGTAGTAGCCCCATCGCTCACTCATTTATGGATTACAGGGTCGAAAAGGGTCTGGTCGGTAGGCCAAGAGTCACATATTCGTGCCCGCGCTGCCAAAGCCCGCTCGAATCGCCGCTCGAAGAGGCGGGGACAAAGCAGCCCTGCCCGACTTGCGGTGTCGGAATAATTGTTCCCGGTATCAAAGAAAAGCTCGTGGCGGATCAGGAGCGGCGCGGGGCAGAGGCTCGTCGGAAGGCCGCAGAAGATGCGGAACGGCAGAGGCAGGCAATTCAGGCGCGTGCGGCTACTGAGGAGAGGGAGCGACGCAGGCGCGAGAAATTACAGCGACGCGCCAAGGGAATTCCGCCCGCGTGGGTTAAGGCTTCCGATTCCTTCCTCGCCTGGGCTTTTGCGTTTGGGAAACTGATCTCCGTGCTCGTTGTTGCGGCGTGCTTCCTAACTATCCTCCTGGCGGCTCTTGGACTAGCGACCACGTGGGAACGGGAGCCGCAAAACAATCCGATTCCGATCGTTGCTGCACCGACTATAACTCGGTACTTGGAATACCACTCGGCAAGGCAGAATGCGGCGAAAGAGAGTCGGCCAGCTGACAGCGCGGGCATCCAGCAAAGCTCGCCTCAGCCCACGAATAGTCCGCTATCACGACTGAAGGCGGCGCTCGCCGCACCATATCTTTCGTATGTCAGCATGCAACCAATTTATCAAGCTCTTGACGAGTGCCGTTCCGACGAGCGGGAAGCGTTTGTCGGTTCGGTAGAAAAGTTCGTTTCTGACCTTAACTCAATGCACCGAACTGACCAAGACAAGGTTGAAGCGATGCAGTGGTTCGCCTCGGAAATTTCCTTCCAATTACTCGATCGACGGATTGCTCGCGAATCGGCCGCGAGCGCGAGACAGTTAGAGTCACTGCGCGTGTCGTCGCGTCGATACGTCCTCCTTGGTACGCTGGGAACGGCCTTCGTAAGTCTTCTCGCCTTCCTGTTTCTGCCCTTGCTGATTCAGATCGAGCAGAATACGCGCAGACTGGTTGACCACACTCAAAGAGAAGCCGCTCCTGCCGACTCTTCGGGATAAATCGCGACCCTTCGTTCTTGATGAGTGC
>Ga0308176_10001225_pt1 | contig 16093 bp, 9 predicted proteins | sample PhyCR2_3_FD_203890 | JGI IMG/M metagenome (GOLD analysis project Ga0308176, IMG submission 203890) | Soil microbial communities from UC Gill Tract Community Farm, Albany, California, United States - DLSLS.C.R2 | ecosystem: Environmental > Terrestrial > Soil > Agricultural land | place: USA...
CGACGGCATCCTCTGGTTCGCGGAAGTGGACCTGGTGCACCAACCCCGCGAAGCCAAGACGCCGTTCCTCGGCGGCGGGCAGTTCTTCTACCACCTGGTCGGCAACGTGGCCGAGTACGTCTGGGACCCCGACGCCGCGAAGCCGTACGTGATCGGCGGTTCGGCGATGTCCCCGCCGGGCCCGGAGTTCGCGTGGAACAAGCCGCTGGAAGTGGACGAGAAGGAAGCCGCCGCCGGGTATTCCGACGTCGGCTTCCGCCTGGCCTTTCCCGCGCCCATTCCCGACGCCGAGCGGGTGAAGCTCATTCTTTCCGGGCAGCCGTACCTGAAAGGCGGCGGCCCCACCACCGCACCTGCGGACGGTACGGCAAGAGGGTAGAGTTTTTGCGCCTAACCCCCCGCTCGCCGACCCTGACACCACCGCCGCCACATTCTCCGGTAAGCGTCTTCGATGCCACGTGCAAAACTTTTCGAGTCGGTCAGCGGCGACCGGAGCAACCGTTCGCGCAACGTGGACCTCAGCCTCGCCAGACGCGGCAAATCACCTGCCAATGTGGTTGCAATGGTGACGAACTGCTCGGGGGTCTCGGCAGCGAGTTCCGTCAGGCCGAGGTTGGAGAGGTGGCTGAACCCGGCCCGCGACACGGCCGTTGGTCCGACCAGCGTCACGACCGGCGCGCCCATCCACATCGAGTCCAGGCTGGTCGTGTGGCCGTTGTAGGGGAACGTGTCGAGGCCGATGTCGATGCGGTTGTACACGCGCAAGTAATCGTGGCGGGGCTGCGCCTGGACGAACTGCACGCGCTCCGCCTCCACCCGTTCGCTCGCGAGCGTCTGGAGCACGCGCTCGCGGCAGCCCCCCTCCGGGGCGAGGAGGATGAGCCGCGAGTGCTCGACGCTTCGCATCACTGCCGCCCATCGCTGGACGAGCGGCTCGTTCACACGGGAGGCGTGCGCCAGACAGCCGAACGTGACGAAGCCGTTGGACAGAGCCGGCAGCGGCCCGACGTCGGGCGTGGCCTCCGGCGGCTCGTAGCACCAGAACGTGTGCGGCAGCCGCAACGACTGCTCCACGTACCACCGATCGTTCCCAGGCGGGTCCAGGTAAGGGTCGGTCAGCCGGTAGTCGATCGCCTTCAGGCCGGTCGTGCCGGGGTAGCCGGCGAAGGTCACCTGCACCGGCGCGGGCTTACGCGCGAAGACCAAGAGCCGCCGGCCCGTGTGCAACGCCAAGTCCACGAGGACATCGATGCGGTCGTCCCGGACGAACTGGGCGAGCCGCTCGTCGCTCCAGTCCTTCACGTCGCGCCATCGTTCGGCGTAGCCCTGGAACCGCCGCGTGATTTCGTCCGCCCGCTCCGCATCCCCGTAGCAGAACACCTCCACGTGCCGCTTGTCGTGCTCGCGCATCAGCGGCAGCAGGTTCAGACCGACGACGTGGTCGCGAAAATCCGCCGACACGTACCCCACCCGCAGCCGCCGCTCCGGCGACGGATCGTTGCCGTGCGGCGGCGCAGCGTCGGTAAGTGGGTCGGCATCGCGGAGGGCCCACTCCGCGTGCTCGCGTAAGATCGTCTCCGGCGAATAATCCGGGTGGAGGAGAATCTTGAAAAGAGGCGACCCCGAGGACTGGCGGCGGGCGTCACTCTCGATCGCGCCCTCGACGTCCCCTACCTCGATTTGCGCGGCGGCCATCCCGTACCACGCCTCGGCATCGCCGGGCCTCAATGCCAGGACGGCGCGGTAAGCTTCGATCGCCTTGTCGAAGCGGCGCAGCTCCCGGAGTGACAGGGCGATGTCGCCGAGCAACTCCGGCCACTGCGGCCGCGCCGCCAGCGCCGCCTCGTACGCGTCCGCCGCCTCCCGGATGCGACCGCTCGCACGTAGGACTCCGGCGAGGCTGTACGCCGCCTCGGCATACGACGGCCTTAGCGCCAGCGCCCGCCGATACGCGGCGATCGCCTCGTCGCGCCGGTTCGCGGCATTGAGCGCGAACCCCAGCCCGACCATGGCCTCCGCCATCCCGGGGTTGATCGACAGTGCCGTGTTGAAGGAAGTGATCGCCTGCTCGTGAAGGCCGTTCATCCCCAGCGTCGTCCCAAGGTTGCAGTGCGCCTCCGCGCTGCGAGGAGCCAACGCGATTGCGTTGCGGTAGGCCACGATCGCTTCATCCGACCGCCCCATCGCCGCCAGAACAATGCCGAGTCGATGGTGGTACTCACCCTCGGCGGGGAGCGCCGCAACGGCGCGGCCGAGCAGCTCGATCGCTTCGGCGGCCCGCCCCGTCCGGTACAGAAGCATCCCCAATAAGCCGAGCGCGGCGTGGTGGTCCGGTTGCTCGTCCAGAACCCGGCGGTACAGCGCCTCCGCCTCGCGGAGCTCCCCCCCCGATTCGTGTTTACGCGCCAGTTCCAGGACTTGGTGGGTGGTCATTTCGACGAAGGCGCAATGTCCGCGCATCGCCGCGGAAAGTCAAAGCCGCGTCCGTCCCTCGCACCACCGCCGCCACATCGTCCGGTAGGCCGCTTCGACGCCCCGGGCGAAGGACCGCGCGTCGGTCAGCGGGGATTGGAGCATGCGGCCGCGTAGGGACGCCCTCAACTCCGCCAAGCGCGGCAAGTCGCGCGCCAGCGAGACGGCCACGGCCACGAACTGTTCGGAAACTTCTGCCGCCAGCCCCGGCAGGCCGAGGTTCGACAACTGGCTCCAGCCGGCGCGCCCCACGGCCGTCGTGCCGACGAGCGTCACGACCGGCACCCCCATCCACAGCGAGTCCAGGCCGGTCGTGTGGCCGTTGTACGGGAATGTATCCAGCGCCACGTCGATGCCTTGGTAGTGATTCAGGTATTGCGGCCGCGGCAATCGAGGGACGAACCGCACGCGGTCGTTGGCGATGCCTTGGTCATAAAGCACTCCCAACACGCGATTGCGGAAGCTCCCCTCCGGCGCCAGCACGACGAGTCGCGACCGCTCGAGCGCCCGCAGGACCGCCGCCCAGAGCCGGACAACGGGCTCATTAACTCGCGTCGGGTTGATCAGACAGCCGAAGGTGACGAAGCCGTTGGACAGAGCCGGCAGCGGCCCGACGTCGGGCGTGGCCTCCGGCGGCTCGTAGCACCAGAACGTGTGCGGCAGCCGCAACGACTGCTCCACGTACCACCGATCGTTCCCCGGCGGGTCCAGGTAAGGGTCGGTCAGCCGGTAGTCGATCGCCTTCAGGCCGGTCGTGCCGGGGTAACCGGCGAAGGTCACCTGCACCGGCGCGGGCTTACGCGCGAACACCAAGAGCCGCCGGCCGAGGTGCAGCTCCAGGTCCACCAGGATGTCGATCCGGTCCTCGCGCACGGCACGCGCCAGGCGCTCTTCGTCCCAACCGGCGACGTCGCGCCACGCGTCGGAGTAGCCGCGAAACAGTTCGGTGGCGTGGTCCGGCGCGTCCACCGCCGAGTAGGAGAACACCTCCACCTGCCGGTGATCGTGCTCGCGCATCAGCGGCAGCAGGTTCATGGCAACGACGTGGACGCGGAAATCCGCCGACACGTAGCCCACCCGCAGCCGCCGCTCCGGCGAGGGGTCGTTCACGTACGGAGGTGCGGCGCCGGTCAGCGGGTCGGCGAAGCGGCTCGCCCACTCGCGGTGCTCGCGCAGGACCGCGTCGGGCGAGTACCCGGGGTGCAGCAGCATCGCGAACAGCCGGCGGTTGGCGCCCCCGAGCTCCGGTTTCAATGCGGCGGACCTCTCGCAACTGCCGATCGCCGCGTCCAGGTCGGCGACGGCCAACTGGGCGCCGGCCAGGTCGTTCCAGGCCTCGGCAAAGTCGGGCTTCGACGAAAGCGCGCCGCGATACGCCTCGATCGCCTCGTCAAAGCGCCCCATCGCCGCCAACGCGCGGGCCGCCCAATACAAGCCTTGCGGGTCCGACGGACTCAAATCCAGTGCGTGGCGGCTGGCGGCCAGCGCATCCGCCGGCCTTTTCTGCCGCACCAGGATGGCGGCCAGGAGGCAATAGCCCTGCGCCCAATTCGCATTTTCCGCCAGGGCGCGGGCGTACACTGCCGTCGCCTCGCGAAGTCTGCCCGCGGCTTCGTGCCGCCGCGCCAGTTCAAGATCCTGCTCGATGCTCATGCTCGATGGTCGTAATCGGCGTGGGACGCAACGTGCGGCGTCCTTGAGACGTTACGGCGCGGGCTGCGGTCGGCCGTTACCGCCTTGCGAGGCGATGAACTGCTCGGCGCGGCGGACGACCTGCTCGTCAATCGTGTAGGGAATCTGCGTGGTGAGCGGCAGCGCCTGGGGTGACGCGCGGATGGCGTAGAGCACGGAAACGGTCGGCTCGCCGGCGATCAGGTCCACCCACGCCTGGCCGCTGGGCATTCCCTCGTGGAAAAACAGCATCATCGGGGTAGCCGGGTCCAGCAGCGCCGTCAGGAAACCAACCCACACGCGCAGTGCCCGCCCGGCGGTGTCGGCGCACGCCGGGACGCGTAAGTGGCCGGGTCGGATCGCCAGGCGGTGGGGGTCGGAACGCCCCACCCGGAAACCGTCCCGCACGTACGGCTCCATCTCCTCTTCCACCCTGTAGACCACCGAGACCAGCCCCTTTCGCCCCTCGCCCATCTCCGGCCGGGCGGCAAGGTAGGCGACCGGCACAGGCTCCTGTCCCGCCGGCGCCGCCGCCGTGGCGGCGGGGTCGGGCGGCAGGGGCGGGGGGGCCGGCGCGGAGACCGCGCCGCGCAGCGAGACGCGCGCCCGGTCGATGATCGCGCGCACCTCCGCCGCGTATGCCGTTGCCGTGCACGCCGCCTCCAGCCGCTCGAGCTGGGGGAGGACTTGGGTCAGGACCCACTCCAGCGGCAGCTCGCTGCACTGCGCGGCCACCACCATGGGGTAGCGCGAGCGTCCCTTTCCGTCACGGGAGGACCACATCCGGCCGGCCACGATGTCGCCGCCATTCCCGCCGGGGGACCAGAGGAACACGTGATGAAAGGGGACCGCCTGCTGCTGCTGCTCCAGCCGCTCCCACGCGCCCGAGTCGATGTTGCCGGCGACGCCGTGCAGGTATAGCAGCCGCTTCAGTTCCACCAGGCGGTCGGTCTCCAGCCCCAGGTCGTCGATGTGGTCGTCCCACCCCGGGTGCTTGCCGAACGCGCCGACGTACACGCGCGCCGGCCCCTTGGCGGGGCCCCACTTCGACATCAGCTTCTGGAGGAAAGACGCCACACTTCTCCGATCGGGAGCGAACCATTCTCCTTGCTTCACTTCCGCAGGTCCGGCCATTCCGGCGGCAGTTCCTTCTCGAACTCCAGCCTGAGCCATACTTGTCGCTTGATGTTGTTCGCGTCGGGCAAGTTGATCTCGACGTCCCAGGTCTGGCGGCCTCCCGCGGCCTGTTGAACCCTGCGCTGCCCGACCTCCCTGGCCCACAGCAGTTCGATGCCCGGCCACGGGGCGTGGAACTCGCAGGGGTTTGGCGCGGGCGCGTTCGCCGCCGCGACGGCGTTGGTCAGCTTCAGAACGATCGGATCTCCTCGGCAGACGTATTGCCCGATCGGCTTGTCCTTCTCGCCCGGCTCGACGCGCAGGGTTTCCTGACGCTGGCCCCCCTGCTCGATGTAGATGTCGGACCAGCTCCACTCCGGCCCCTGGTCCGGCTTTATGCCCCGCTGCCGGAGGTACTGGTCGCGCTCCTTTCGGTTCAGGAGGTAAATGGTGACCTTTGACGGCGCCTGCTGGCTCAACGCGTCGAGGATTTTGCCGGCCTTGGCCAGCCAGTTGGGGTCTTGCGCGGGGACGTTGAGCCGGCGGAGCTTCTCGATGGAATCCTTGTTTTCGTACCCCTGGAGCGGGGCGCCGTCCACGATCCGCTTGCCCAGCGCTGCCCCCCCGCCACCCCCGGCCGGCAGGAACGAGGCGACGTCCACTCGCAAGTTGTCCAGTTCCTGCGTCGTCAACGGCTTCTCGCCGGGATCGGAGAAGTGGTGCGGGGCCAGCGGGAATCGGGCGAAGGGGCGGATCTTCGCGTCAAACGTATTGCCCGCCACCTGGTCGCATTTTTGCGCCAGCTGCTTCACGAGTTGTCCCGTCAGCGTCGCCCAGTACCGGCTGACGAAGCTGTCGTCGGCGGTCGTGGGCGGGACGTAGCTTTCGATGAACTGCGTGGGGGTGAGGTCGATGATGTTCGACCTCGCCTGCATCGCGTCCGGCGTATCCTTCCATGACGCGAGCACGGTCTGGCAGGAGCGGGCGAAGATCTTGTCGTCCAGCCGCTGCGAGGCCGCATCAACCACCGCCGACGCCGCCTTGACCGCCGCCGCGTCCGGGGAGAACGGGGCGAACTCCTGGGTGTTCACGCGCGCCACCGCCTGGCGGATGCGATCGCAGAGCCCGCCGAAGTTGCCGTTGATCGTCCGCGCGTCCCACGCCTGCGAATTCACCTGCACCGAATTGCGGAAATCGTCCCAGTCGTGGAATTCCGGCTGGGCCAGCTTGTTCGGCACGTCGTCGGACCAGTAGGCGAGGTAGCGACGAACGTACTGGCGGGCGGAGTCGCGGACGGCGGCGTACCTCGAGTCCAGGGCCTTTTGTTCCAGCACCTTCGGACCGGCGGCGGGGGGGGGCTTGGCACCGGCCGATCCGCCCCCGCCGGCCGCCGTCACAGGCGCCGGCTCCAGAATCGCGCCGATCGCTGCCCAGGTGCCCAGCACCTTCTGCGCGGCCGCCGGGTTGTACTCCTGCCTGAAGGCCTTGTCTTTCTGGATGCCGCTCAACGGGATCGTGCCCGGGTGGGGGACGCTCGCCTGCAACTCCTCGGCCGCCTGCGCCATCTCCTGGTCCCACCGCTCCGGCGAGTACTTGTCCTTGGGAATCGCCTCCTCCAGCAGCTTCCAGCGGCGGTAGCGCGCCGCCGATTCCGCCGCCGCGCGCCACGCGGCCACAACTTCCTTCGACCGCGCGTCGCCGTCGGCCGCCACCGCCGAGACCAGCTCCGGCTCGGCCCGTTCCGCCCCGACCGCTTCCAACCGGTCCACGACCTGTCCGAACGGCACCGTCTTTACCTGCTCCGCCTCGGCTAACTGCTGGCCGGCCATCTGGTAAATCTGGTGGTACACCGCGTACCGCGGCTGCCCGTTGAACTTCGTCTTGCCGACGTACGCGTCGATGTCCTTCAATTGCTGCGCGACGTCGGGCGCGATCGTCTTCTGCGGCGTGTTCTCCGGCACGTGCAGCCAGGTGAGCGTCTGGGCGGCGGCGCGGAGCTCGTCGTACGCCTTGCGCACGTCGGCGTTGCTCGCGTTCACCTGGCCTTCGTAGAACTTGGCGATCGAATCCCCCTCCGCCCAGCCGCGGGACGGCTGCTCGACCTCGCCCACGGCCGCGTCCACCCTGGCCTTGGCGGTGGTCAGGTTTTGCAGCGCCAGGTTCCAGGCGTTCTTCAGTGCGACGTACTCCTGCTCCTCCGTCGCGTCCACCGGGCGCAGGCGGTCGCGCTCCGCCTCGAACGCCTCGATCGACTTGCGCAGCTCGTCGACCCCGGCCACCGCGGAGTTCTTCGGCTCATCCAGCCACGACCGCCAGAACGAGTCGAACTTCGCCACCCCGGCGTTGATCGCCAGGCGAGAGCCGTCCGATCCCACGCCCATATTCTCCGGCGGCCACTTGCCCCGGCTGCTGCCGGCCCCGTAGATCAGCTTCATCGCGTCCTGGAAACTCTTCCCGTAACGCCCGCGCAACTCCTTCTGCTGCCCTTTGTAATCGCGGGCGTCGCCGAGGACGAACTCGAACAAGGTGTCCATGTCCATCGTCCGTGCGCCGGCCCTGGCATTCTCCTGCGTGTTCTTTTCCAGCTCGATCAACTCCAGCAGCCCCTTGGTGGACTCCGGCGTCCAAGGCGTGTTCGACAGGAGCTTGCCGCGGCACGCCTCCATCAGCGGCCCGAGCACGCGGGTCTCGAACATCAGCCGGTACGCCTCCGCCCGCTTCTGCGGCGAGAACCCCTTCGACAGTCCCGATTCCACCAGATTCACGGGGAGGAATACCGCGGGAACCGCCACCGGCTGCTCCGCCCGGCCCTGCGCGGCGACGAAGAACTCCCCCACCGTTTTCACACCGGGCACGTCCGTCCGCTCGAGGCCGCGGTACTTGTACGTGCCGGCGGGCCCGGGCTCCACGATCTTCCACGTGTGCACTTGCGCCTGCTCCGCCGCCGCCGTCCAGAACTGGTTCTGCCCCCCCAGGCTCTGGCGGAACCGCGTCATCCCGAAATACGTCAGTGCGAACAGGCTGAGCACGGCGATGAAGGCCGCCGCCATCACCGCCAGCTTCCGCCGCCGCTGCAGCCGCTGCGGGCTGACGGCGCGGGTCACCAGCCCCTTCTCCGGGAACACCTTCTTGAGGAACACGTCGCGCAGGAAAAACGCCCGGTCCCGCTCCCAGACCTTGCGCTCCTGGAGTTGCTGCGAATCCACCGGCACCCGCAGGATCTCGGCCAGCTCCTGGTCCAGGGCCGACCCCTCGCGCATCGAGGACGTGAAATAAATCCCCCGAAGGAACAGCGGCTTCGGTGACCACTCCCCGGCGACGAAGATCATCTCCAGATAGCGCCGCAGGCGCGGGACGATCTTCATGAAGCTCTCGGGGAACGTGTACAGCGCGTCCACCTGGTCCACCCGCCGCTCGTTGGGGTCTTCCGTGTGGACCGGGTCCATCAGCAGCGCGTACCTCCGCGACGCCAGCCGCTGCCGCACCGTGTCCATGTGCTGGTCCACCAGCTCGGGGTTGAACGCGAGGTCAAGCGGGGCGGGGTTGGACCAGCCGAGGATCTGGTCGCGGAGCTGCGGGTCGTCCAGCGCGTCGAAGAACTCGCGGAACCCGTTGATCAGGTCGCACTTGGTGACCAGGACGAAAACGGGAAACCGCACGCCGATGTCGCGCTGGATCTGGTCGAGCTGCTGGGCGATCTTGCCGGCCTTGCGCTCGATGGCGTCGGCCGTATCCAGGATGAGCGTGTCCGCCGGAATGACCAGGATCATCCCGTTAATCGGGCAGTTCGGCCTCGCGTGGGTGAGCAGCCCCAGGAACTCGCGCCATTCGCTGGTCGTCCCCGGCGGCACCTCCTTGAACATGAGCTTCCCGGCGGTGTCCAGGATGATGGCCTGGTTCGTGAACCACCAGTTCATGTTCAGCGTCCCGCCGGCGCCCTGGTTGGGGTCCTGCAGCCCCGGAGGGAACCCCACCTGCGACCGCCGGATCGCCTCGGTCTTACCGCTGCCCGGCTCCCCCACGAACACGTACCACGGCAGGCTATACAGGTCCTTCCCGGCCGCCCGGAACTTAGAGATTCCCTCCTCGAACTTTTTCCGCAGGTCGTCCAGCGCCGCCCGGCTGTTCGGATCACTCACCGCGTTGGGCGCCACGGCCGCGTTATTCAGAACCCCCCGCATCATGGGCGCAGACTTCCGCTTGCGCGACCAGGAGAGCACCGCCTTGTACGCCAGCAGCAGCAGTCCGACCAGTACCATACCCCCGACCAGAATCAGCATCGCCCGGCGGTTGTCGGCAAACGCGTAGATGATCCCCGCGACCCCCGCCGCGCCCAGGAGCGCCAGCCCCGCCTTGCCCAGCGGCGAGCCTTCCGACATTGTTGACGAACCGTTCATTCCTTTAACACGTCGCTTTCCGTCCTCCCCGGCCACTTCAAAACCGCCCGCCCTACTTCGGCGCCGCCGCGTCCGCCGGCGCAGCCCCGGTCGGCGACTCGGCCTTTGCAGTCTGGTCCTTCGCCAGTGAATCCGACTGGCTCACGATGCCCTGGAGCGATTCCGTGAGCTGCTTGGAGCTGTCCCGGTAGAGGAAGATGTTGGTCAGGAATAGCACCACCACCAGCCCCGCCAGCGCGATCCCGATCCCCGCCAACTTGGCGGCCGGCGGCTCGATCAGGTTCGACGTGTTCAGGTGCTCGTACGCCTCCGGGCAGACCCGCTCCAGCGTGCTCACGTCCACGATCCCGCGGATCCGGGACGAGATTTCCAGCATCTTCTTCCGCAGCTCCACCGGCTGCCCGATGTAAGACCCGACGAACCCCAGCCCGATGCACGTGTAAAACACCGCCAGCCGCTCCGCCCCGGCCTCCGTGCGGTCCGCCAGCGTCTCGTCCAGCAGCTCGTAGAAACGGTCCTCCCCTGCCAGCTCGTTCCGCTCGTAGGCGATGTCCTGCCAGTCCTCGGCGAACGGCAGCTTGCTCCACTTGATCATCGAATCGGCAAAGAAGATGAGCGGCAGCTCGACCTTGTCGAACTGGATCGACAGCCGCCCGTCGCCGGCGGCCTTGCGCTTCATCTCCCCCAGGATCTGCTTCACCTCGGCGCGTACCTGCTGCTGGTCGTAGATCCCGCCACCCTTGCGCGCGGACCGGTTGAGCCGGCAGATGTACTGGAACAGGGGTTCGCAAAGCTGAAGCAACGTCATACCAACCACCAAACCCGCGCGCCTCCCCACTAGCAACTAGCAACCAGCAGCAAGCAACTAGCAACTCATTTCTGCCCCGCCTCCGGAACCGTCATATACAGCGTGACGGCGAAATCCGAACTTTCCATGTCCGTCCACCGCAGCGCCACCGCCTTCTCTCGCCGAATCATCTCCCACATCCGCGTGCTGCTGGCGTTGTCCGCGCGGTTGACCCGGAAATAGTTCATCCCCGTCGGCTTGGGCAGTTGCAGCGGCGGGTTCCGCTCCTCCGTCAGCGTGACGCCCCAGATCGTCGCCCGCACCAGGCTCTTGGCCATGAATTTGAACTGGTCGTGGTCCTCCACCAGCTTGGCCACGGCGCCCGGGTCCTGCTTGGTCTTGATTCCGAGGAAGTACTCGTTGGGCCTGGTCAGGTGCTCGTCCGTCAGCGCCGCGAGCATGAGCTTCTCCTGCTTGACGAAGTCCACCTTCAACACGTCGCCGGCCGGCCCCTTCTTCAGCAGGTCCCGCAGCCGCTTTGCGATCTCGCCGAACGCGATGGCCGGGTTGTCGTGGTCGTACGCCGCGACGTCGAACGGGTCCTGCGCCGGCTCCAGCGCCGCCAGGTCGCCGATCAGCTCCCGGAATTCGAGGTACATCCGCAGCGGCGTCGTCGCCGGCGCCGCGACCAGCGCCGGCAGGCGCGCGCTGAACTTGTTCAGCGACCGCAGCTTCATCGTGTCCGCGATCTGGCCGCCGCGCAACTGCTCGACGTCGACGCCGCCGCGCGACAGCTTCGTCACCATCTCCCGCCGCCGCGCCTCCACCTGGTTCGACAGGTCCCGGCACAGCTCGCGCAGAGTCGGCGACCCGCCGATCACGAGGCACGGCGGCATGAAGGCCGGGTCCTGCCGCGGCAGCCCGCCCTCCTGCCCCGCCGTATGCGAAATCCGCAGCAGCGGGATGACCTCCATGTCCGTCGGGTCGTCCCCGTCTAGCATCAGCCGCGCGTTGATCCGCCGCACCTGCATCGGCTGGGCGTTCTCCCCGGTGTTTTCGTCCGGGCGGTCGATCTCCGCCACCTTGAACAGCCGCTTCACCCGCCAGTCCTCGTTCCGCTGCCCGTCCAGCGTGTTCGCCCGCGTCGGGTACCACAACGGAACGCCCAGGCTCACCACGAAGGACCCCCCGCCGCTCATGAACACCTGCTTGATGTCGCGCGGCGGCAAGTCGGTGGTCTCCGGGACGTTCAGCTCGACCCCGCTGGGCATAACCACCCGCAGCCGGTCGAACTGCACGAGCATGTTCTCCAGCGCGTCGGTGGACAGCTTGGCCTCGGCGACGCCGTAGGGATACTCCCACGCCAGCCGCCGCTCGGACCTGATCTGCTCCAGGAACTGCTGCTGCATCCACTGGAGGTGGTGCGGCTGGAGGAACAGGCCCTCGTGCCAATGTACGTGCCCGGTCGTCGCCATCGTGCCTACTTCCGTCTGGCCGCCCATTTAGCCGCCGGGCTTCCCCGGCGGGTGGCCCGACGATCTGAACCGTTTCTCAACGCCCGAGTCCGCGCATGAACTTCTCCGCCTCCCGCGCTATCGTCTCGCGGATGTCGCTCTCCATCGCGTGCTCGTCCATCGCCCCGGCCAGTTCCACGTACTTCCGCCAGCACGACCGCTCGAGGTTGGCAAACATCCCGACGCCTTCCATCTTCACCGACGCCTCGATCTCGGTCGGCGCGAACTTCGCGTGGTGATGCGCCGCGAACTGCCGGCCCGTCTCGCCGATCGCCGCGATGAGCGAAGCGCTGAGCTGCCGCAGCCGTTCCAGCTCCTGCGCCACCTGCTCGCGTCCGACCGTCGGGTCGCCGGCGGCGAATTTGGCGATGCTGAGCTGGAGGTTTCCCGAGACGCGAATGTCCGACCCCGGCGCCATTGTCCGCCAAGCCGTCCACGCGAGTTGGTGCAGCCCGGTCGCCAGCTCGCCGAGCATCGTCGCCAGCGCCAGCACCTTGGCCGCGTCGAGCTTCTTCCCCTCCGGGACCTTGAACTTTTGCCGGAACTGCCGCGCCGCTTCCTCGGGGAAACCCGCCGCTCCGCCCTCTTCCCCCGGCGCCAGGCCCGCGTCGCGCAGCCGCTCGATCATCGCCTGCCGCTGCTGGGGGTTGAGCGACGGCGCCAGCTCGATCAGCCGCGAGAGCAGGAAGCTTGGGTCTTTGAGTTCGCGGGCGTCCATGGGCGATTTCCCATCACCTTTAACGCCAACGGGGACCTGAACCTGACCGTCCCACGTCGGAAACCGGGCCTTGAGCTCTTCCAGAAAAACCGGCCGCTCCTCCGGCGTCACCGACGCCAGCGCCCGCTGGATCTCGTCGGCAAGGTAACCCTGCCGCGCCTGCGGGTTTTCATCCACCGTATCGATCTGAACCATCCGCAGCCGGTTGGCCGTTGCCGCCACTCGCTTGATCAGCTCCGGGCTCGCCGCGGCGCGCGTCTGCGCGGCCGCATCGCCTCCCCCCGCCGAACCCGCTTGCATTTCCGTGTCAGCCATAGAACTGAGCCCCTCCCGGCGAGGGAACAAAACCCAAATTCGTGCCCAAACCCATGCCGCAACCAATTATACCGACACCCCCCCTACCAACAAGCCGGCGCCGAAGCTGGTCACACCACGGACCGGAATTATCGGCGATTCCGTCAGCCCGTTGCGTCGCCGCAGCGCCTTTACTCTTCCGGTTCCACCGGGGTCAACAACGACACGCCATTCCGCTCGACCGAAATCGTGATCTGCTGCACGCTGTTGGCGTACCGAACTTTCTTTATCGGGACGACCAGCCGGCGCGGGTCCGCCTGGCCGGCTTGCCCTTCGCGAATGCCCTTCAGGTCCGCCAGCACGACCAGGTCGGTCTTGCCGCCGCTGGTCCACTTCTTCCAAATCGGGTCGTCCTTACCGACGGTCACCGTCGTCGAGCCGGTCCCCAGGCGCAGCACCTTGGTGTACTCGTTCGGCCGCCGCCCCTCCCCGCTGGGGCTCCAGTACTCGCTCACGGACAGATTCTGCCACCGGGGCAGTTCCACCTTGTTCACGCCGATCAGGTGCACTTCGACCACCGCCCACGTCCCGCCGTCGTTGAGGCTCTTGTCCTCGCGGACGACGACGTTCTTCGGCCAGCTCCCGCACCCCGCGCACACGAGCATCGCGGAAGCGAACCCGACCACCCGTCCAAAAACGCCGTTCAATGCTTTCATCCGACGTTCTCCTTATCCGTTATGGCAAATTCAATCCGTCCGTCCCGTCAACGCATGCCCTTAGCCAGGCCCGCCAAGCCGCCCGACGGGCCGCTCCCCATTCCGGTGAGGGACCGCCGGATCACCGAATGGATCTCCCGGTTATACCGCCAGTCGATCACGATCAGGCTGCGCGTCCGCAGCAGCAGCATGTCGATGTCTTCCAAGGCGCGGTCGAACACGACCTGCGGCGCCTCCGCCGGCGCGTCCCCGAAGTTCTTGCACCGGCTGTCCGGCCCGACACCCGGAAACATCCGCACCAGAAACGCCAGCGTGTCCCACCACACGTCCGCCGGGATCAGGTCCATCGCTTCCTGCGGCGACAGCGCCTCGTCGGTCAACCGCTGCGGTCCCAGCGACTGTGACCACCGCACGTCCTTCTCGAAGATCGCCGCGATCCGCACCCGCAGGCCAGCCGACGTGTCATGCTCCATCGCCACCTGCCGCGCGAGGCTGAGCAATTCGTCCAGCGCCACCGGCAGAGTCGTCTTCCCGTTCACTAGAAGCGTCCGCACGCCCAGCACTCCGAGCGCGTACAAATCGCAAGGCGTGCTCAGATGCGGCACCTGCTCGAATGGCGCGTTGGTGATCGGCACCCCCGCCGCCGCCTTGAGCTGCTCCACCACGTCCGAAGGCAGCCGCCGCCCCACCGTGCGGAACCGCCACTCCCCTGCCGCCAGCGCCGTCCCCACCTCCAGCCGCGCGTACAGGTCCACCGGGCCGGACCCGAGGTTTACCCGGAGCCACACCAGGTCGTTGGGACTGACGTCCAGCCGCTCGTAGGTGGAGAACGTCCCCTCCAGGATCGTCGTCCCGCCGACGTCCCCCAGCACCTGCCGAATCCGTACCGACGCCCGCCCGCGGACCGCCTGCGCCAGCGCCGGCCGGTAGATCGAAAGCCCCCCGCGCCCCGGCAGGAAGTACCGCTCGTCACTGTTCTCAACGACCCACCGGACGGCGTCTCCCGGATCAACCAGCTTCGCCCGCGCCGTCCACACCACCGGCAACCCGCGCCCCCCTTCCCCCACCGACACCCGGAAGCTTTCCGGCGACAAATTCAACAACGGCCGCTTCGACTTCCGCGCCAGCGCGTGGACCTCCTCCAGCGCGTCTGCGAGCACGCGGAGCTTGAGGTGAAACGATTCCAGCAACCGTCCCCACCGCCCGTGCTGCCCGAGGAACAGCGTCCCCCCGCCCTTGACCGCGGCACGGTGGTTCCCCGAAGGCTTGCCGGCTTCGGTCCGCTGCTTCTCCGTTTCCTCCGCCCCCGCGGCGCCGGCCGGCGCCTCCTTCGCAAGCGTCGTCAATGCGCCCACGTGTTGCTCGAAGGCCACCGGCAGATACGTGCGAACCATTGTGTACCCGCCCGTCGAATTCAGCGGCACCGAAACGCCTCTCCCGCCGAGCACCTCGGTGATTGGTTTCGTGGCCGGGCCCGCAGGCGAGTCCGGCGTCGCCGCCACGAACGCCGCCCCCTCCGCCCCCGCCACGTACAGGTACCTATATAGCGTCCCGCCATACGCCGGCAGCCCCGCCGCCGTCAGCTTCGCATCATCCCGGCACACCACCCACCGCCGCCCCGATTCGTCCGCCGGGTGCACCGGCTCCATCTTCTCCAGATCGATCCACATCGGAGGCGGCGCCTCCGTCTCCCACCCCGTGTGGATCCAGTCGCCCGGCGACAGTTCGCCCATCGCCGCCACCGTCTGCCCCCACCGCTCGTCCAGTTTCGCGTTGGTCAACGTCTCCCGCTGCGCGACGATTGACCCCGCCAGCCCCGCAGCGCTCTGCACCCACAGTTCCACCCACCGCTGCACGGCCCCCGCCGCATCAACGACGCACCCCAGGTACACCTGCGCATCGAGCGTGTCCCGCAGTACCACCAGCGCGCCCGCGACCGGGTCCGGCTTGCGCCGCACGACCACGCACACCCGCAGCACGGCGCGATTCTGCCCAGGCTCGAACGGAACAGCGGCGTACCCGTCTGGCAGCACCGCGGGCGCGTCTTTCACATCAACAGACACCATGGAATGGACCTGCAACTCACACGTCGTGCAGTCGGGAGCTGCCGGACACATACCAACCACGCGGCGAGAAATGGCGCGGACACGACGCGAAGCTGGTCCCGACCGCGCCGAATTCTAGTTCCACGCGCGGTTCTGTCAAAGACTTACGTCAGCCCCACCAGCGACCATTGCCCCGTCCGCTCACCCCACCCCCGCCCCGATCAACTGTCTCTCGTAGAGTTGCTCGTACGTCGGACACGTCGCCAGCAGCTCTTCGTGCCCCCCCTGTCCCACGATCTTCCCCCGCTCCATGACGACGATCGTGTTGGCCGACAGGATCGTGCTGAACCGGTGGGCGATGAC
>Ga0308176_10001226_pt1 | contig 16083 bp, 20 predicted proteins | sample PhyCR2_3_FD_203890 | JGI IMG/M metagenome (GOLD analysis project Ga0308176, IMG submission 203890) | Soil microbial communities from UC Gill Tract Community Farm, Albany, California, United States - DLSLS.C.R2 | ecosystem: Environmental > Terrestrial > Soil > Agricultural land | place: USA...
TGGCCCGGGTGGGCAGCGGCCCTGCCCCCCGGTCCGGACACCTGGCGATCACGGCCGACGTCTCCGAAGGCGTGCCCGCCGATCTGACCTACACCCATCACCGACGCGACTTCGCCCGCGTGGTCCAGCAGTTCTTCGGCAACGGACCTGCCGGACTCCGGCAGACCTACCTGGACGCCGGGGGCTCGTACGTCGAGATGTTCACCGGCGAGGAGTACGTCACCCCGATGCCCGGTCGACGCGTCGTACTGCTCCAGGCGTCGCGGGACGCCTACTACCAGCAGACCGCCCTGCCCCAGGCGCGGCCGGGAAGCCTCAACCTGACCCAGCTCCTCACCGTCAACCGTTACCCGGGGGCCGGGCAGACGTACGTCGTGCCGTTCGCCCACGGCCCCGTGGGACCGGGCGTCGAGGCGCCGGGGGCGTTCGCCGGCGTCACCCGACGCGGGCGCCACCTGACCGGCTTCCTCCCGCTGTTCTCCGGAGCCGGCTCCTCGATGATCAGCTATGTCGCGGGCCGGGACGGGAGCTGGTCCCTGCGGCAGGGGGGTCGCCTGCTGCGTCAGGGCGGGCACTGGGTCTCCTTCGACGTCACCGTGCCGCCTCGCCGCCACACCTACGTGCTCGAGGCCGAGTCGCACCCGACCGCCTCCGACTGGCAGCTGTCGACCCGGGTCGCGGACGCGTGGACCTTCCACTCCAGCAAGGGCAGCAGCACCCCGGCCCTCCTGATGCCGTCGTACGTCCCGCCCACCACCTTGGCCGGAAACCTACGTCCGGGACCCACCGGGTACCGACTGACCTTCCACGGCCTGCCGACGAGCGACCGGATCACCCGCGCGTCGTTCGAGCTCTCCACCGACGGCGGCCGGCACTGGTCAGCCGCCCGGCTGTCACGCATCTCGCCGGTGTCCTTCCGCGTCAGGTATCGCAACCCGGCCTCGCGCGAGGCGCACCGTCGCATGAGCCTGCGGGTGGCCGGCCGCGACGCCCGTGGGAACGGCGTACGCGAGACCGCGCTCAACGTCTACCGCCTCCGGTGACCCACCGCGGGGAGTGCGTCACTCCACGCATGAGCTCGACGCCGAAGCGCGACCGGCCGGGGCTCGTCACGTTCCCTGCGCACGCGTCCGGTTCAGCTCGGCCCGACGGCGCAGGACTGCACGCTCACCTTCGTTCCTGGTGCGCGCGGCCGCCTCGGTGAACGCCTCGCTCGCCAAGGCGTGGAGCCCGGCTCGCTCGAGCAGGTCTCCGCGCACGCTCGGCACGAGCGGTGAGTCACCGAGCACCTCCGGGTCCAGAGCCCCCAGGACCGCAAGCCCGGCGTCCGGGCCGAACGCCCGGCCGTGTGCGACGGCGCGGTTCACCTCGACCACCGGACCGGGTGCGGCGTCGGAGAGCACGTCGTACAGGGCCGCGATCCGGCGCCAGTTCGTGTCCTCGGCCCGCCCTGCCCGCGCGTGCTGCGCGGCGATCGAGGCCTGCAGGAAGTACTTGCCGACCGGCGTGCCGCGCGCGGCGAGCAGCTCGGCCTGCTGGAGGGCACCCAACCCGCGGTGGATCAGCAGCTGGTCCCAACGCGTCCGGTCCTGTGCCTCGAGGAGGACCGGCGCACCGTGCTCATCGAGCCGGGCGGTCATCCGGGAGCCCTGGAGCTCCAGCAGTGCCTGCAGTCCCAGCACCTCGGGCTCGTCGGGCGCCAGCGCGGCCAGCATGCGCGCGAGCCGCATCGCCTCGTTGGCCAGGTCGGGGCGCATCCAGCTCTCGCCGGCGGTGGCGGTGTAGCCCTCGTTGAAGATCAGGTAGATCACTGCCATGACGTCGTCGAGGCGCCGGGTCCGCTCTGCACCCGTGGGCAGCTCGAACTCGGCGTGGGCCGAGGACAGCGTCTTCTTGGCTCGAGAGATGCGCTGTCCCATGGTGGCTTCCGTGGTCAGGAACCCGCGGGCAATCTCCGCAGTGGTGAGTCCTCCCACCAGGCGCAACGTCAGCGCGGCGCGGGACTCGGCGGTCAACGAGGGGTGGCAGGACAGGAAGATGAGTCGCAGGACGTCGTCCTCGATGTGGTCGACCTGTGCGTCGAGGTCGGGCATCTCCGGTTCCCCTCCCCCGCCTCCGTGCTCGAGCTCCGCGACCTTGCGGCGGAGGTTGTCGGCACGCCGGAAGTGGTCGATGCCGCGCCGCTTGGCGGTGGTCATGAGCCACCCGCCCGGGTTCTCCGGTACGCCGGTCGTGGGCCACTGCTCGAGCGCGGCGACGAGTGCGTCCTGCGCCAGGTCCTCGGCGAGCTCCACGTCCCGGGTCATCCGGGTGAGAGCGCCGACGAGGCGGGCCGACTCGGCCCGCCACGCGGCGATGATGGCGTCGGTGGTGTCGTCCGTACTGGTCTCTGCCGGCACGACGCCAGCGTAGTGAGTCCCGGTCAGTCGCCGGACGCCTCCGGGCCCTCGGAGATCTGGCGCAGGGTCGCGACCACGGTGACCTCGGGCCAGTGCTTCGCGTGCAGCTCGGCGAACTCCTGCTGGTCGGCCACGGCCTCCTCGAGGCTGTCGTACTGCATGATGGCCCAGCCGCCGACGATCTCCTTGGCCTCGGCGTACGGTCCGTCGACCCGAGTGACCTCGCCCTTCCGGACGACGAAGTTCACGGCGTCCTCGGTGCCGTACAGGCCACCGCCGTCGAGGAACACGCCCTTGGCAGCCCGCTCACCGATGTGCACGTCCATCGCGTCGAACAGCGACTGCGGCGGCGTGCCAATGCCCTCTTCCATCCTCACGAATCCCATGAAACGCGGCATCTTGACCACTCCTACTGGTTGCTGGTGGGTTGCTTCTCGCACGTACGTCGAACGGCTGCCGGGTTCTTCGACATCGACCTGCGAAGTCTTTCTCAGGATTCCAGAGACGCATGCGTGGCAACACCGTGTCGAGGAACGCGGTCCCGGACGGCGTAGGTCAGGTGCGTCGCCCTCGGGGAGGGCTCCGTGCGGATCGCCTCCAGGGCCACGCGGCTCGGGTCCACGCCCACGAACAGGCGGACGCCGGAGCCGAACAGCACGGGCGACAGCGCGATCGTGAACTCGTCGACCAGGCCGGCGTTCACGTGCTCGAGGATCGTCGCGCCGCCGCCCGCGATCCGGACGTCGCGGTCGCCGGCGGCCTCGCGGGCCCGGTCGAGGGCAGCCTCGATGCCGTCGTTGACGAAGCGGAAGGTGGTCCCGCCCGACCGCTGCCAGGGATCGCGCTTCTCGTGCGTCACGACGAAGACCGGCGTGTGGAACGGCGCCTCCTCCGGCCAGGCCCGCTCGCCGGCCTCGAACATGCGCTTGCCCATGACGCTCGCGCCGGTCCGCTCGAAGGTCTCCCGTGCGATGTCGTTGTCGCGGCCCTCCTCGCCGCCCTCACCGGTCGAAGCTCTCGTTCCAGAACCGCTCGAAGCCGCCGGCCCCTTCGTGCACCGGCCGCAGCCCGCGGGCGTCGAGGCCGTACAGACGCTGCCTGCCTGCCTTGCGGTCCCGCACCAGCCCGACCTCACGGAGCACTCTCAGGTGCTTGGACGCGCGCGGCTGGTCCATCGCCAGCTCGTGCGCCAGCTCGGTCACCGGCCGCTCCCCCGCCCGCAGCGGCGCAAGGATCTCCCGGCGCTACGGCGCCGCGATCGCGTTGAAGACGTCCGACGTGGTCGCTGCGCGTGCCATGCGGACATCGCATGCCGATATCGGCATGCGTCAACAGGTTCGAGCCAACCGGGCCGACCAACCGCCACCGGGCGAAGGGCCCGTCGACCGTGCGTCGAACCGGCTGGCGCGCGGAGCTGCAACTACCTGCAGATCGGAACCGCCGGCCCCGGTTGCTCGGTACATTCAGCCGGCGCTTGCTCGAACCCTGGGAGGTCTCGTGTTCTGGTTGATGTTGCTCGCGATCGCTGTCGTCGCGTTCGCCCTCGCGTGGTGGAGTAGCGGCCGCGCACGCCGCGGCGTCGACGCGACGAAGATGCGCCGGTCCAAGGCGCGCTCCGAGGGTGAGACGCAGCGGTACTCCCCTCCCCAGCCTCCCTTCGGGCGCTCGTTCTAGCGCCGCATCACGACCCCGCGTTCAGGCTTCGCTCTCGAGATCAGCCTCGCGCTCGGCGAGCTGCTTGAGGTTCAGCAGCTGACGTCGCGCCATGACGAGGTCACCGATGCAGACGGCCGGAGCCGCGAACCGGTTGGTCGACATCACGACCTTGAGGAGAAGTCTCGTCGCGGCGTCGTGGGGAACCAGGACGTAGGACATGTACGCGCCCAGGATCGTGGCCGTCAGCTGGCGTCCGGGATCGACCGAGACGATCCGACCCAGCGGTCGGCCGCCGGAGGACGTGAATGCCTCGCCGACCCGTGGCTCGGGCAGGTCCAGCCGCTGCCGCGGCGACCGGCGGCCGCGGTTGTCGATCCAGTCGTAGGAGTACGGCGCGACCCTGATCTGGGTGACCCACGACCACACCACCGCAGGAGCGGCCTGCGCCGTGACGCCCCTCCACGCCTGCACATCCGCAGCCGCCACGAAGTCGTCGCACGGGTAGTGCAGGGTCGTCTCGCGATCGGTGACGCCCCACCTGGCCCCCAGCATGCCGCCCATCCTGCCTCGGGTTGTCGAGGGGTGCTCGACCATTGATGGGTCGATCATGAGCGCGCCTCTGCCCCGGTGATGTCGCTCGCGGGCTCGGCAACGGTGGCCCCGACGCTAGGCTCGTGTCGTGAGCCGGATCTTCACCGTCCCCTTCGCGTCGGTCTACCCGCACTACGTCGCGAAGGCGGAGAAGAAGGGCCGCACGAAGAACGACGTCGATCAGGTCATCTGCTGGCTCACCGGCTTCGACGAGGCGACCCTGGAGAGCCACCTGGCCCAGGCGACCACCTTCGAGGACTTCTTCGCCCAGGCCGACCTCAATCCGAACGCCTCGCTCATCACCGGGGTCGTGTGCGGGGTGCGCGTCGAGACGCTCGAGGATCCGCTGATGCAGAAGATCCGCTATCTCGACAAGCTGGTCGACGAGCTCGCCAAGGGCAAGGCACTCGAGAAGATCCTTCGCACCCAACCCGCCCCACCGCACTGACCGGGAAGGTACGCGGCCGGCTCCGCGAGGCATCGCAACGCACGGCACCGGCTTGCGGCAAGCCTGGGCGGGTAGGCGGTTACCGAGCTGAGAACTTCGTTGGCCTGTGGCCTGGCCCATTTGGGGGCTGGCAGCCTCCCCCGATGTGGAGTACCAAGGAGGAAGCGGGTCGCCTCGCCCGCGGGACGGAGGGTCGAGATGGCTGATCAGATGCCGGAGCACGGCAACGAGTCCGCGTGGATCTACAACGACCGGAACTCCTCGATCATCGCGTTCCTGTGCGCGGTGCTGTTGGACGCGGCCATCATCGGCCTGTTCATGTTCATCACCTGGCTCGCATACGCCACGAACTGACCAGCGCCCGCTTCTGGGACCTGGCGAGCCCACCACACACGCTGTTGCCGCGTTGACGGCGGATCCGCCGAGGGCGTGCAGCGCTTCGAGCTGCCTTGGGCCATCGGGAATCTCGGCTATGGCAACGGTACGGCGACAGGCAGTGTCCCCACGAAGGTGGCCGCAGCGGCGTCGTCGGCCCGTGCTGCCCGCCAGTGCTCTTCGGCCCGCGGTGAATCGCCCATCGCCTCCAGCAGAGCGCCGGTGCGCCGGTGGGCCTGGGCTGCGCTGATGTACGCCGCGCGGGCATGGTCGCGAGCCTCTTCGGCCAGGTAGCGGGCCACCTCCGTGCCATTGCGGGCGAGGTCCACGTCGTAGGTCGTGTTGGTGCTTCTGGCGCGCAACTGAGCCAGGCGCTGTCGCAGGTCTTCGGCGCGCCTCCCGGCCTCCTGGCCGCGTGCTGCTGCCTGTTCACCGCGGCTTTGCTGCACCCTCCCACTGTTCCGCTTGATGACCCGGTGCGCCATGGCATGTTCGGGCCACCCCGACAGGGGACGGCGCCTCAGGTCAGCCATGCGGACCTCCCAGCCCGCTCCAATGCTCGGAGCACACCGATCAGGTGCGAGAGGTCATGCGAAGCGTCTCCTGGCATCTCGAGACTCCCCCTGAGGTCGAGGCTCGGCCATGCCACGGCGGCGCCTTGTGTCGCAGGTTGCGCGGGCTGCCGAAGGTCGGTCGGCAACGACCGGTGAGCCCTAGGATCTTGGGCGTGATGAGCCTCAGCCATGCCCTCACCGAGATCGTCACACCAGCGGTGCTATCGGTATTCAAGGAGGCTGAGGTCTCCGAGATCTCCGTGCGCTTCGACCCCGCCGTTCACGGCGGCGCTATCACCGTCTCGCTCACGGCTGAGGATGAGCACTTTAGTGACCTGGTCGTTCAGGGCGACGTTGACGGATACAGCGTTGAGGACTGGCGAGAACGCCTTCGTTCGAACATGGCGGACTTTGTGGCCGAGAGTCGGTTCGGGTGGGGGCAGAACCGAGGCGTCTGAGGACCGCTCCCACAAGCCGCAGGCAATGCGCGCACCCGGCCGAAAATGCTGCTTCCTACCCGAGCGGTGCCGCTGGTCGGCGTCGTCTCACTCGAGAGAAGCCACCCACTGCGCGATCTCGGCGCGACCGCGTAGAACGACGACGGGTAGGTCCGGAAAACGCTCCCTGATGTCCGCGACCCGCGCAGCGCCGAGGCTGTGGGTTCTCCAGGCCCAGCGAATGATGTGGTCAGGGTCCGTGAAGAAGGTCCGTAGGGGAGGTTCAACATTGCCGTTCCACAGAACCTGGCGGCGTAGCGACCTCCTCATGGTGCGTCCGATCACGCGGCGCATCACAACGGATCGGGGAAGGAGGAGGTAGACGGCGAGGTCGCAACGGGCAAGCAAGATCGGCCGCGCATCCGAGTACTGGTATTCGGTGATCCAGGATGGTCTGGCGCTGAGGACTTGGACGTCATGGAGAAAGCTGGGCCGCACGGTCCAGCCCGGGCCGTGATGCAGTGAGTCGATCTCCGTGTACGGCAGCCCGAGCCGCGTAGACAACTCGTCGGCAAGGGTGGACTTTCCCGAGCCGCTGGTTCCACCGATCAGGATTCGGTGCGGTCGATGCGGCAGGGCGTCAGCAGGACCAAGCAGCGGCACTGGCCAACCTTATGCAAACAACTCCCGGGCCGAACCGGAGTAGTGGCGACGTCCCCACATGCCGCAGATGAGCGCTCGCGCTCGCCGCCGTAGTGGGAGATGACAACTCACGCGTTCCACTCAGCGCTCCTCTCGAACCTTGATCGCGCATGATGGCTGCGGTCGAGGACGCGGTCGGCTCTGCCGACTGGCTTCGACCGAGACTCGCCGGGCGCCAGGCTGCGCTGACGTCATGCGTTCAGCACGAAGATGAACTCTTCGATGCCGTCCTCGGGCGCAGGCTCGTTCGCCTCCTGAACGCGATCGCGCCGAAACCCGCACCTTTCCAGGACGCGGATCGAGCCGACGTTGTGCACGGCGACATGGGCGTACAGCGGCCGGATCGACACCTCCTCCACCAACAGGGCGAGTGCCTGTGTCGCGACACCGCGGCCCCACCACTCGCGTCCGACCCAGTAGCCGAGCAGCTGCTGCCCGTCCTGCGGCCAGCTGCCGATGTTGCCCGCCACCAGGCCATCCGCAACGATGGTGCGCACAACCAAGGTGTCGTCGCCGCGGACCTTCGCCCAGTGCGCCGCGAACTGATCCTTGTCGCGAGCGGGAAACGCCGCCATCTCGACCGCCAGCGGATCCGCCTGGTGGTCGAAGAACACCTCGAGATCCCGGTCTTCGACACTCCTGAGACGCACCGCTGGTGCCACGTCGTCTACCCCGGTCATGTCCAGTCACTCCTCGCCTCGGTCCTTGCGTCGACCGTGAGAGCGCGGGCGGCGCCGAAGACCGACCACCGCCAGGCACGCACCACATCGACGGTCCCAACTCTTTCACCGACCGCCGACACCATGGTCCCCGCAAAGGTCCTGACCTGCCGCGATGCGATCACTCGCGGCGTGGGGATCGGTAGGGACGCTCGTCGAGCAGGTACCAGACGGTCCAGGTGATCGGGAAGAAGAGCCCGGCCACCAGCGCGAGGCCGACACCCCGGCCCCTCTTGCGCTCTCCTGTCGCGGTGACGCTCATCAGCGCCAACAAGACGGTCCCCATGACCAGCACTCCTGCGGCGACCCCCGGGTTCACGGGACCAGTCTCCACCGAAGACCGCCAAGTACCCCCGGGCTTTCAGTGATCTCCCCTGTGAGACGAGACCGCTGGCTGGACGATAACGGCCCCCGGGAAACCAACCGCTGCCACGTTGCGTCCAACTGGCATGCCGGGGAGACACATGCGTGGGTTGGGGCTCGTTGTCGCGGTGGCCGTGAGCGGCGTGCTTCTGCCGGCGCAGCCAGCGGTGGCGTCCCGCGCAGCGGGGGGGCTGGGCCCAGCGGCGCACCTGTGGTCTTCGTCGGGACCGCTGGGTCGGAACGACGCGGGTACACGCGCTTCGCCGTGGAGAAGGTCTGGGCCGGCCCCGACCTGGCGCCGGAGGTGTGGGTCCTTTCTGGCCAGGAGCAACCCGCGTGGCCTCTGAGCCTGTTCTCCGCAGTGGGTAGCTCGGAGGACGCCGACTTCGTCTCTGGAGAGCGGTACATCGTGGGCGCGAGCAGGTCGTTCGCGACCAACGCCTGCTCGGTGGCCGAGGTCAACGGCAGCGCACGCCACGCCAGTCCTCGTGAGCCCGTCGGGGATGGTGCCTCCGGCGCTGACCCGCCCATCGGACCGGTCGGAGAGGCCTTCTGGGTAGCCGGCGTACTTGTTCTCGCGGCGACTGGCGCGGGAGTCCTGCGACGTCGTCGTCGACGCTCGGGACTTGCGTAGTCTCCGGATCCACCTCACCGGTGCGTGTCGTCGATGGGTGGGGCCGGTGGTCGCTCCCCCGCCAGGATTCGAACCTGGCCCTCAAGAGCCAAAGTCAGGCGTGCTACCGCTACACCACGGGGGATCGCGCGGGCGGCGTTCTGAGACGAGCCGTTCTCGGCGACTCGTCAAGCAGCCGCGTAGTTGATGAGCGCCTGTTGCCCGAGCGTGTGGTGCTCGGCCCGCGTGATGGACCGAGACCGGTTCTGCAGCAGTTCCCCGCAACCCCGGGCGACCAGGACGGAGCCGCCGATCCAGCCAGCGGCGATGAACAGCCAGAGCAGGCCCTCGAAGACCTGGCCCAGGGTCTGCGCCTGCTCCGCGTCGATGGTGAATCTGCGACCGACCGCGACCAACACGTACGTGGTCGGCAGCTGCGCAATGAGGACGAGTCCCCACTTCACCTTCTCGGGCATGTGACGACCGTAGCTGGATCCGGTCAGGAAAGTGGGCAATAGCGGTGTTCGATCCTGACCGATGAGTCCGGGCCGGGACGGGAGTCGATCTCATCATGACGGAGACCTTCGCCACGGGGATCGCGATGGGCGAATCGCCCCGGTGGCACGCCGACCGGTTCTGGATGTGCGACTGGAGAGCCGGCGAGGTGCTGTCCTTCTCGTCCTCGGGCGATCGTCGGGTGGAGGCACGCGTCGAGGGGCTGCCGTTCTCGATCGACTGGCTGCCGGACGGACGACTCGTGGTCACCACCCCCGGTGGCGTGTTGGCCGGCACCCCGCTGGCGCCGTACGGCGCGGCCGGTCAGCCCTTCAACGAGATCGTGGTGGACCGCCGCGGCAACTGCTGGGTCGACATGCCCGGCTCCATGCCGTGGGAGGAACGCAAGCCCGGCTTGGTCGGTGTCGTGCGACCGGACGGGTCCTGGGAACAGGTTGCCGGCAATGTCTGGTTTCCCAACGGCATGGCGATCATCGACGACACCACACTGATCGTGGCGGAGTCGCACGCAGACCGACTGACGGCCTGGACGCTGGCGTCCGACGGCTCGCTCACGGACCGACGGGTGTGGGCAGCGCTGGCTGAGCACGAAGCGCCGGACGGCATCTGCGTCGACGAGTCCGGTGCCGTCTGGTACGCCTCCGTCCCCCAGCAGAAGTGTGTCCGCGTCGCCGAGGGCGGTGAGGTGCTCGAGACCGTGCAGGTCGACCGGGGTGCCTTCGCCTGCATGCTGGGCGGCGATGACGGTCGCACGCTCCACATCGTCGCGAACCGCTACGGGCCCGAGGGCGCCTCGGACGGTGTGGTGCTCACCAGGCGGGTGACCGTACCGCGGGCCGCCCGTCCGTGAACCGGATCGCTCACGTCGGGTGCCGGCCAGCCTGTTCGCCCAGCTGTCCCCGGACACGCGCTGATGAAGCGGTCCTTCCGAGATCCGATCGGACGTCGTTGCACGCGCACCCACGGGAGAGACCGGTCCCGGGGTGCACGTTGCTCGCACTGTCCTGGCGATCTGTGGGTACGGGCCAGCCATGAGGAAGCTCTGGACAGCGGCGGCCCCGATCGCAGCGATCGGCGCGGTCGCGGCGCACGACATGATGCAGCGCAAGCACGCGATCCTGCGCAACTACCCGGTGGTGGGGCACGCCCGCTTCTGGCTGGAGGCCGTGGGCCCGGAACTCCGGCAGTACATCGTGGCCGGCAACGACGAGGAGAGGCCCTTCAGTCGTGACCAGCGGCGCTGGGTGTACGCCTCGGCCAAGCTGCAGAACAACTACTTCGGCTTCGGCACCGACAACGACCTCGAGCACGGTACGGGGAATGTGATCGTCCACCACACGACGTTCGGCAAGGCGTATCCCACCCACGGATCGGTCGGTCAGCAGGCTCACCTGCCGTCGGCGAAGGTGCTCGGCGGCCCCCGGGGGCGGCGCCGGGCGTTCCGGCCGCCATCCGTGGTGAACGTGTCCGGGATGAGCTTCGGGTCGCTCTCGGGCAACGCCATCGAGGCGATCAACCGCGGCGCCGCGGCCGCGGGCTGCCTGCACAACACCGGCGAGGGCGCGGTCTCCCCCTACCACCGCAACGGCGCCGACCTGGTCTTCCAGATCGGCACCGCCTACTTCGGCTGCCGGGACGAGCAGGGACGATTCAGCCTGTCCAAGCTGAAGGAGCTCGTCGACAGCACGCCGATCCGGGCGCTGGAGATCAAGCTCAGCCAGGGCGCCAAGCCGGGCCTGGGCGGAGTCCTGCCGGCACCCAAGGTCTCCCAGGAGATCGCCGAGACCCGCGGAGTGCCGATGGGCGTGGACTGCCTGAGCCCCTCGCGCCACTCGGAGTTCAGCGACGTGGACTCAATGCTCGACTTCGTGGAGCTGCTGGCCGAGGAGACCGGGCTGCCCGTGGGCATCAAGTCGGCGGTCGGAGACCTGGGATTCTGGCGCGACCTCGCCGACGCGATGGAGCGCGACCAGCGCGGCGTCGACTTCATCACCGTCGACGGCGGTGAGGGCGGCACCGGCGCGTCACCCCTGATCTTCACCGACGCGGTCTCACTGCCGTTCCGGCTCGGCTTCGCAAGGGTGTACGCCGAGTTCGCCCGGCGCAACCTGCACGAGGACGTCACGTTCATCGGCGCGGGCAAGCTCGGCCTGCCCGACAACGCTGTGGTCGCGTTCGCCCTCGGCGTCGACATGGTCAACGTGGCGCGGGAGGCGATGCTCGCCGTGGGCTGCATCCAGGCGCAGCGGTGCCACACCGGGGATTGCCCCACCGGCGTCGCGACCCAGAACCCACGGCTCGCCCGCGGGCTGGACCCGAGCACCAAGAGCGAGCGGGTGACCAACTACGTCAAGACGCTGAGGCGCGACCTGCTCAAGGTGTCCGAGTCGTGCGGGGTCGAGCATCCGGCACTGATCGGCCCCGGCTCGGTGGAGGTGCTCGACACACTGGCCGACGGCCGCCTCCTTGACGAGGTCTACCGCTACCAAGCCGGATGGGGGTTCCCCTCGGCGGCGGACCGCGACGAGATCGTCAGGATCATGTCGGCCACCGACGAGGAGGAGGCCGAGACCGCGGGGCCACCGGAGACGTCCGAGCAGGGCGAACGGGGCGACGAGATCGCGGGGGAAGAGGCAGCCCTCTGATGCCCTCGCGCAGCGGGCGCACGATGCCGTTCCCGGCGCCGCCCGGCACGGGCAGCCGTCGTCGCCTCACTCCCTCCGGGGCCTGTTCCTGATCCAGGTGGGTGGGGGTGTGCCGGGTTTGTCGGGTGGGAGGAACTCGGGTCGGCCGTCTCCGGGGTTGAGGCGGACCTGCCAGGGGGTCTGGTGGATGACGCGGTTTTGGTGGCCACAGAGGAGAACCAGGTTGGACAGGGCTGTTTCTCCGCCGACGGCCCAGTGCTGGAGGTGGTGGGCGTGGGTCATGACCGGTGGGCGGGTGCAGCCGGGGAAGGTGCAGTGCCGGTCCCGGCAGACCAGGGCCCGCCAGATCGCGGGGGTGACCAGGCGTGCGGTGCGGCCGACGTCGAGGACTTCGCCGTGGGTGCCGAGGACGACCGGGATGATCTCGGCGTCGCAGGCGAGCCGGCGGACCACGGCTGGGGTGAGCTCGAGGCCGTCGTCGGTGATCCCGCCGGTCCGGGTCGGATCCGGACTGCTGCTGGTGGTGGTGCGGAGGGTGGCCCAGTCGATCTTGTCCTGGAGGACCTCCAACGAGGTGGTGACGGTGACCCGGGGGCGGGCGCCGTGGCAGTCGGGGGGCAGGTCGGTGGCCAGGGCTTGTCGCAGGTGGCGACCAGGGCGTCCCAGAGCCGGGTCCCGTGGTCCCGCGGGTCGACGGTCTCCTCGTCCTCCGGGTGGTTGGGGTCGACGGCAGGGCGGGTTTGGTGAGTGGGAGGAGGGCGGCTTTGATGGCCGCGGCGTTCTCGATGGTGCCGCGGCCGCGGAGCCGGATGCCGCCGGCGCCGTCCTCGGTGATGGCGAGGAAGCGGTGGTGGTGGGCGGCGCGGTCCTGTCGTTCGAGGTCCTGCTCGGCCTTGCGGTCTGCCGTGTCGGGGTCGGCGACCTCGACCAGGTGCCGGCCGGCCTTCGCGAGGTCGGTGGCGTTGAGCCGGGTGGCGGCGTCGAGGAGGAACACCTCGCCCCGCTCCCGGACCCCGGGGTCGGTGGGGAGCTTGTCGATGGCGTCCACGATCACCGCGGCCTGTTCGGGTGAGACCCGTCCGGCGGTCATCGCCGCATGGGTGGCGGACCGGTCACCGACCAGGATGGCGGCCTGTCGGATGGTCTGGTGGCCGGTGGCCCGGTGGGTGCCGGCCAGGAGGGTGTACCACTCCGCGGTCGACCCCCACGCCAGCTCGGTCTTGGCGGTCCCCCGGGCGTGGACCTCGGCCAGCACCGAGGAGGTCAGGGCGGCGACCCGGGCGCGGAGCTGCTCGAGCTGCTCCACGGTCTGAACGAGCTGGGTGGAGTCCCTGGCCGCCCACAGGGTCTCGGTCAGGGAGCCGATCAGGTCACCGGCACCCGCGACCACCCCGGCAGGGGTGGGCGGTGTCTCGGTGGGCTGCTCCATGACCCCACTCAACCAGAGACCACCGACAGTCATAGGCCGCTGACCTGCGGTTATCCACCGGAATGGAGTAGTTAGCGAATCTTTTTTCGACCACCGAGGAAGTGGCGTTGGGTGGCTCGTCGATTGGTCACAGACAACCTGTCGGAGGCCCTGAAATCTGCGGTTGGTGACCAATCCGCAACCCGAAGCGGCCGGCAACCCGGAAAGCAGCAACAACCCGGGCGGACCGCCCCGTAGCTGCAAAAGAGCGCAACCGAAAGGCAACCCGCAGGCCGGGAAGCGACCGCAACCCCGAGCGCGCCGCTTCCCCCAACTGCAAATTCGGCAACTGAGTGCAGCCCGGAACCCGGGATTCGACCGCAAGCCGAAGCGGACCGAACCCGCAAGGACGAGAGACAGGGACGTCGAACGACCGGCGAGGGAGGACGCATCAGCGACAACCCCCGCACCAACCCGGCCTAGAATTGCGCGGTGACCAGCGCCCCGCAGCAAGCCGCCCCGGCCCGGTTGATGCGCGAGCGCATCGTCGAGGCCGCAGTCGCGCTGACGACCGAGGTGGGGTGGGCGCGGGTCACGATGGCGACGATCGCCGAACGGGTAGGGGTGAGCCGGCAGACCGTCTACAACGAGGTCGGCACCAAGCAGGGTCTCGCGGAGGCGATGATCCTGCACGAGCTCGACCGGTTCCTCGGCGTGGTGAGCGAGGCGTTCGACCACCACCCGGACGACCTGGTGGCGGCGATCCGCGAGGCGTCGTACGGCGTGCTCGTGCTCGCCCAGGACAACCTGCTGCTGCACGCGGTCGTGTCCGCGACCCACGGCGCCGACACCGAGCTGCTCCCGCTGCTGACGACGCACGCCGAGTCGCTGCTCGCGGCGGCCAAGATCGTGGTGGCCGACCGGATCGAGCCCTACGAGCTGCGGATGGACGACGAGCACCTCGAGGCCGCGATCGACATGGTCGTGCGGGTGGTGCTCAGCCACGTCATGCAGCCGTCGGGGCCGCCGGAGCGTACGGCCGACGACATCGCGTGGATCTCCGCCCGGGTGCTGCGCAGCCCGTGAAGGGAGAGGTCGCTGGCTGCGCACAGGTCCGGCTGGGCTCTCCCACCGGCCGCGCGGTCATCACGGCCGCCGTGCTCGGCTCGGGCATGACCCTGCTCGACGGGACCGTCGTCAACGTCGCGCTGCGCACCATCGGTCGAGACCTGGACGCGAGCCTCGCCCAGCTGCAGTGGATCACCAACGGCTACCTGCTCTCGCTGGCCAGCCTGATCCTCATCGGCGGCTCGCTGGGCGACCGGTTCGGCCGGCGGCGGGTCTTCGAGATCGGGACCGTGTGGTTCGCGATCGCGTCCCTCGCTTGCGGCCTCGCGCCCACGCCGGCGGCCCTGATCGTCGCGCGGGTCCTCCAGGGCGCCGGCGCGGCGCTGCTGACCCCCGGCAGCCTGGCGATGATCCAGGGCACCTTCCACCGCGATGATCGCGCCCAGGCGATCGGCTCCTGGTCGGGCCTGGGCAGCATCGCGGCGGCGCTGGGTCCGTTCGTCGGCGGTGGCCTCGTGCAGTACGCCTCCTGGCGCTGGATCTTCCTGATCAACCTGCCGCTGGCCGTGCTCGCGGTCGTGGTGGCCCGGACCCGCGTCCCCGAGACCAGCGATCCCGACGCCCCGGACCAGTTCGACGTCACCGGCGCGGTGCTGGCGACGCTGGCGCTGGGTGGGGCGACGTACGCCCTGATCGAGTGGGGTGGTCCCCTCGCGCCGTGGGCGGCCGGCCTCGCGGTGCTGGCCGGTGTCGCGTTCTGGTGGGTGGAGCACCGCAGCGCCCACCCGATGCTCGCGCTGGGGATCTTCGCCAACCGCAACTTCAGCGCGGCCAACGCCATGACCCTGCTGGTGTACGCCGCCCTCGGCGCCGTGCTGTTCTTCCTCGTGCTCCAGCTGCAGACCGTCGGTGGCTACGGTCCGCTCGGCGCGGGCATCGCCACCCTCCCGATCACGATCTGCATGCTCTTCCTCGCGGCCCGTGGGGGCGCCCTGGCGGCGCGGATCGGTCCGCGGATCCCGATGACGGTGGGCCCGCTGGTGATGGCCTGCGGGACACTGCTGCTGCTCCGGGTCGGTCCCGACGTCGTCTACCTGACCGACGTGCTGCCGGGCCTGACCGTCTTCGGCCTCGGCCTGGCCATGATGGTCGCGCCGCTGACCGCGACCGTCCTCGCCTCCGCCCCGGACGAGCACGCCGGCATCGCCAGCGGCGTCAACAACGCGGTCGCGCGCTCGGGCTCGCTGCTCGCCGTCGCCGCGCTCCCGGTCGCGGTGGGACTGAGCGGCGCGGAGTACGCCGACCCCGTGGCCTTCGACGCGGCGTACCGCTCCGCCGTGGTCTCCTGCGCCGTCCTGCTCGCCCTCGGCGGCCTGCTGTCCTGGGCCACGATCCGGCAGACCGGGGTGTCGCGGGTGGCGCGCCGAGGACGGTGACTCCGGCTCTTCCCGGGGCCGCGCCTCGCGGCTAGCATGAGCGTCAGTCGATGCGCATCACGAAACGGAATGCACAATGCGCAACAAAAGCGTCGCTCGGACCATGGTCAGGCTGCTGGAGCAGGCGCGGTACGAGGTGCTGCCCACCGGCAC
>Ga0308176_10001227_pt1 | contig 16082 bp, 12 predicted proteins | sample PhyCR2_3_FD_203890 | JGI IMG/M metagenome (GOLD analysis project Ga0308176, IMG submission 203890) | Soil microbial communities from UC Gill Tract Community Farm, Albany, California, United States - DLSLS.C.R2 | ecosystem: Environmental > Terrestrial > Soil > Agricultural land | place: USA...
TCTCGCGAACCTGCCGCCGGCGTTTATCGCGACCTGTGAGTTCGATCCGCTGCGTGACGAGGGCATCGAATATGCCGAGGCGCTCGCCGCCGCCGGTGTCCCGGTCGAGCAATTGCAGGCGCGCGGCCACATTCACTCCTCCCTGGTCATGGTGGACGTGGTGATCACGGGCGTCAGCGCGCGCGTCAAGATGGCGGAAGCCTTGCGCAGCTTTGCCGGGCTGAAGTCCGGCAGCGAAGACGTCTCGCCGATCGAGGTGAACGCCGCCGCAGGATAGTGCGGAGGCCGAGATGACTCCAAGATAGCTGGTCGGCCCGAGTGCTCCTCAGGCCGACGGCTCATCGGCGCTTGCGTTGCTTTGGCATATTGGGTTGCTTCGGCGCCGGCCGCTTCGCGGCAACCCGATGCGCCGCCGCCAGCGCGGCGCGCGCCCACACCATGAGTTCGTCGGGCCCGTCGAACAGCCGTTCTGGCGTGGGTCAGAACCGGCGCGATGCTTGCTCGCGGCATCCGGCAGACTGTCATGCAATAGATTTTCTACGTCAACCCCCGATCAATTCAGTCTAATGTTGCCGTTGCACCCGCAGCAAACCGGAAATCAAATTCCATGACAGCGACAGACGATACGAAAGCCATCGAAGGCGTGGTCCAATGCTATCTTGACGGTCTCTACGAGGGCGACTCGACCAAGATTGCGAGCGCCTTTCATCCGACCAGCGCGCTGACCAGTATCTCCGAGGCGGGCGAGCTGGCGATCACGCCCCGCGACGTCTGGCTGACAAATGTCCGCAACAGGCCGTCGGCGAAGCAGCGCGGCCTGTCGCGACACGACGAAGTGCTGTCGATCGACCTCGTCGGTCCGACGATGGCCTACGTCAAGCTGAAATGCGCGATACCGCCGCGCTTCTTTACCGACCAGCTCTCGCTGCTGAAGATCGACGGCCGCTGGCAGGTCGCGCAAAAGGTTTTCATGACCGAACTGCGGGAGTGATTTCCGCCGGCTCTTTCTACTCCCTCTCCCCGCCTCGCGCGGGGAGAAGTTGAAGAAGATCGCACATCTCGCCACGGAGGAAGCATGAACGTCCTCGACGATTACATGGTCGATCCCCGCCTCTCCCTGCTGGACAAGACCAAAATCCAGGCCCAGGTGCTGGTGCCCGTGCTACGGGCACTGCGCGCCGAACTCGGAAAGGAAACGGCCGACGCGCTGGTGCGGCAGGCTTTGCGCGACTGGTCGAAGCAATTGTTCGCCGCCGTCGGCGAGAGCATCGAAGGCAGCAAGCGGCGCAAATGGGCAGCGATGCAGGCCGCGCTGACCGAAATCACCGAACGCGAAGTGACGTTCGAGATGAAGAGGCAGGACAAGGAAGCGCTGGAATTCGACGTCACGGACTGCCGTTTCGCAAACTTTTTTCGCGCGCTGGATGAACCAGAACTCGGCGCGCTGCTGGTCTGCGTCACCGATTTTGATATCGTCGCGGCTGGCGGCAGTGAGGTCGGCCTGACGCGCGACCAAACCCTGATGCAGGGTGCGCCGAGCTGCACGTTTCGCTACAGGTTCGCGCCAAGGACGTGAACGACGGAGTTGCTCCGCACCGCAAAAATCCCGTGAAAGACGCCCGTGTTGGCGTATGATGGCCACAACGCCCGGCCTGACCGGGTGCGCAAGGGAGAGCGCGATGGCAACGACGGCGGAGCAATCATCACCCTGGCTCAACGAGCGCCCGTTCGTCTCCTGGAAGGACGAGTTCGACCGCACCGGATATTTGATCTTCGAACGCGTTCTTCCTCCGGTGCGCGTCGCCGAAATCCGCGCGGCGCTGGCGCCGCATCTGGCGCGCGATCTGCTCGGTCGCAATGATTTCGAAGGCACCAAAACCAACCGTGTCTATGCGCTGCTGGCGAAATCGCCTCTATTCGCGGAGCTCGCGATCCATCCGCTCGCCCTGGCTTTCGCCGAGGCCGAACTCGGCGAGAGCTGCCTGCTGTCCGCTTTGCTTGCGATCAATCTGCATCCCGGGGAGACCGTGCAGCCCTGGCATTTCGACGACAGCGGCGCGAAGATTCCGCGGCCCCGTCCCGCGCTCGGCATCAGCACCTTCTGGGCGATCGATGACACTACCGAGCAGAACGGCGCCACCGAAATCATTCCGGGAAGCCATTTGTGGGACGGGCAGTATATCGCTGGCGCGATACAGCCGGCCCATTTCACCAACCAAGCCGAGCATCATGAGGGCGACCGGCCGGACGCCGTCAAGCTGGTCATGCCGTCGGGATCACTGGCAATCACCAAGGGAACGCTATGGCATCGTGGTGGCGCCAACCGTTCCGACCAGCCGCGCCTGATCATCACGCCGCAATACTGCGTGGGCTGGGTGCGGCAGCTCGAGAACATGGCGCTCGCCGTTCCGGCCGAAGTGGCGACCCAATTGCCGGAGCGCGCCCGCGAGCTGATCGGCTATTCAATCCATCCGCCGTTCATGGGATATGTCGACGGCGTTCATCCGAGGCGCCTGCTGCGGACGCAGTGAGCTTAGGCTGGGTTTCGCTGCGCTCTACCCATCCTGCGCGTCCTTACTCCGCGGCGGTCGCCCGCGCGTCCGCATCGAACACGACGCCCTCATAACCCTTTTGCGCGACGTCGGTGATGGCGGCGACGTATTTCGGCGTGCCGCCATTGTAAACCAGATAGCGCGTCTTGCCGTATTCGTGGCCGGGAACGTTGGAATTGTAGCCGGTGAACCATGACCTGGCTTTGCGCATCAGCATGATGGCGTACATCTTGGTGACATGCGCGGTCCAGCGCGCCTGCGCCTCGGCCGTCGGTTCGGCGCGGGTGTAGCCGCGGCGCCAGATGTGTTCGAGCAGACCCATGCACCAGCCGACGCCGTTCTCGATGCCGCGCGGAAAATTCGTCGAGGCCGAACCGCTCTGCGGCCCGGTCGGCATCAAGAGGTTCGGAAAGCCGTGCGCCATCATGCCGAGAAAGGTCGAGGGCCCGTCGCGCCACTGTTCGGCCAGTTTGATGCCGCCGACACCTGAAATGTCGATCGCATCGAATGAGCCGGTGATAGCATCGAAGCCGGTGGAATAGACGATGATATCGAGTTCGTAGTCGCGCGCGCTGGTGCGCAGGCCGGACTCGGTGACGCGCTCGAGCGGCGTCTCGCTGAGATCGACGAGGTGCACGTTGTCGCGGTTATAGGCCTCGAAGTAGCTGGTCTCCAGCGGCACGCGCTGCACGCCAAAGCCATGGTCTTTCGGAATCAGCTTCTCCGCCGTCACCTGGTCCTTGACGCGCTTGCGAATACGGTCGGCGATGTAGGCGGAAAATTCGGCGTTGGCCGCCTCGTCGGTAAAGATCTCGCGAAAATTGCTGAGCCAGATGCCGAAGCCGGGCTCGTCATAGAGCTTGTCCCACAGCGCGATCCGCTCCTCGGGCGAGACGTCATGAAAGCCGCGCCGGTCCGGCTCATGCTCAAAGCCGCCCGGCGAGCGGGTGCAGGCAGCGAATATCTCGTCGTAGCGCCCGCGGATGTCGGCCATCTCGGCGTCCGAGATCGGGCTGTTGTTGAGCGGCGCGCTCCAGTTCGGGCGGCGCTGAAACACGGTCAGCTCGCCGACCTTGTCCGCGATCTCGCCGATCACCTGGATCGCGGTGGCGCCGGTACCGATGATGCCGACCTTCTTGCCCGCGAGGTCGACCGGCTCGTGCGGCCAGTAAAACGTGTGGAACGAGCGCCCCTTGAAATCATCCATCCCTTCCAGCCGCGGCAGCGTCGGCACCGCGAGCAGGCCTACCGCGAGGATGACGAAACGGCAGGTCAGCTCAAAGCCGTCATCGAGCCGAAGCCGCCACTGATTGCTGGCCTCGTCGAAGACCGCCGCCGAAACCCTGCGGTTGAAGCGCATGTATTTGCGAAGGTCAAACTTGTCGGTGACGTAGTTGAGATAGTGCAGGTTCTCCGGCTGCGCCGAAAACCGCTCCTTCCAGTGCCACTCGTTGAGCAGCTCCTTTGAGAAGGAATAGCCGTAGGTGTAGCTCTCGGAATCGAAACGCGCGCCCGGATAGCGGTTCCAGTACCAGGTGCCGCCGAGATCGGGCGCCGCATCCAGCACGAGGGCATCGATCCCGAGATCGGCCAGCCGCTTGATCTGGTAGATGCCCGAAACGCCAGCGCCAACGACGACGACCTCGTAATGCGACTTGATGTCGTCGGTCATGCGCAGGCCTCCCCGTTTTGCTTCTTGATCGATTTCGGCACGATCGGCTCGACTATAGCGAATTATCCGCGCCGTGCACTTGTGTCAGGATGCCGGGATGGACGAGGAAACCGATGCTCAAACATTGTTTGAAAGACGGCTGGCCGCCGCCTTTCGCCTCTGGCGCCAGTGCCGGCCGCCCATCACCAAAGCGAACGAATGTGAGCGCCTTGCATGTTTTTCTGTCATGGCTCGCCCCAGATTTTTAGGGTGTAATGGCCGGCGATCGACAAGTTACAGAATCGAAAGCGGGGGCGATGCCGTGAACTACGAACACATCAACTGTGATCTCGACGGCACGCTCATGATCGTCACGCTGAACCGGCCCGACAAGCTGAACGCCTATACCGGCCAGATGGGCGCGGAGATCACCGACGCCTTCAATCGCGCCGACGGCGACGACAATGTCCGCGCGATCATCGTCACCGGCGCCGGCCGGGCCTTCTGCGCCGGCGCCGATGTGTCGGGCGGCGCGGCGAGCTTCGACACCTCGGGCAAGCACGGCGCCGGCGTCTTCGCGAGCGCCAAGCCGGGCGGCGGCCGGTTCGTCGAGGCGATCTTCAACTGCAGAAAGCCCTCGATCGCCGCGATCAACGGCGGCGCCGTCGGCGTCGGCATCACCATGACGCTGCCGATGGATGTCAGGATCGCGGCCAGGGGCGCCAAGATCGGCTTCATCTTCGCCCGCCGCGGCCTCGTTCCGGAAGCCGGCAGCGCCTGGTTTCTGCCGAAGCTCGTCGGACTGCCGCAGGCATTGCGCTGGTGTCTCTCAGGCCGCACCTTCGATGCGGACGAAGCCAAGGTCGGCGGGCTCGTCAGTGAGGTCGTCGAGCCTGCGGAGCTATTGAACCGCGCCAAGGAAATCGCGCGCGAGATGACGGAAGCGACGTCTCCCGTCGCGATCGCTTTGACGCGGCAGATGCTGTGGCGCTTTGCCGGCGCGCCGGCCCCGTTCGAACTACTCGATATCGATAAGCCGATGTCGATCGAGCGCGGCGGTCACGCCGACGTGCGCGAAGGTGTCGCGGCCTTTCTCGAAAAGCGGCCGCCGTCATTTCCCGGAAAAGTGTCGCAGGACATGCCGAGCCAGTATCCCTGGTGGGAAAAACAATAGACGATAGAAGCCCAATCACCACCAACATCGAAAGACCGAAAGCCATCCGATGCGTGACCAGTTCTCCAACACCCAATCGATCCGCAAGCCGGCCGTCAGCTCCAGGGGCGGCATCGTCGCCGCGCAATCCGGAAAGGCCGCACAAGTCGGCGCCGAGGTGTTGGCCGCCGGCGGCGACTGCGTCGACGCTGTCATCGCGACCACCTTTGCGCTCGGCGTGCTGGAGCCCTGGATGAGCGGGGCCGGCGGTGGCGGCGCGATGGTGCTCTATCGCGCGCGCGAGGACCGCTACGAGGTGATCGACTACGGCATGCGCGCCCCGCGCAGCCTGCGGCTCGAAGATTATCCGTTGGCCGGCGCCGGCGCGGCGTCCGACATCTTCCCCTGGCCGCGCGTGAAGGACGACCGCAATATCCATGGCCCCGCCGCGATCGCCGTCCCCGGCGTGGTGGCGGGCATGGAGGAAGCCCATCGCCGCCACGCCAAACTGCCGTGGAAGGAACTGGTCTCGCCGAGCATCGCGCTCGCCGGTGAAGGGCTTGCGGTCGACTGGTGGACCACGCTGATGATTTCGAGTGCGGCCGCGGACCTGCGGCGCTACCCCGCGAGCGCCACGGCCTATCTGCAGGACGGCCTGCCGCCGAATGCGCCATGGGGCATCAAGGCCAAGGTCCGCCTGCCGCAGGACCGGCTCAAGGCCACGATGGCCCAACTCGCCAGCGCCGGCCCGCGCGACTTCTACGAAGGCGATCTGGCAAAGGCGCTCGCCGCCGATATTCAAAACGCCGGCGGCGCGCTGTCGGTCGAGGACCTCGCCCCGTTCCGCGCGCATCTGCGCGAGCCGCTGGCGATCCCCTATCGCGGCGGCAAGGTGTATGCGACGCCCGAACTCACGGCGGGCCCGACACTGTCGCGCACGCTCGGCGTGCTGCAGCAAGATCTGAAGCCGGCGCGGGGCACCCCCGATGCCGCGGCCTACATTGCCTATGCGTCGGCGCTGCAGGCGGCCTATCGCGAACGCCTCAAGGACATGGGCGACCAGGACGGCAGGCGCTCGCTCGGCGCGGAAGCGCTGGCGCCGGCCTGCACCACGCATTTCTCGGCGGTCGACCGCGACGGCAACATGGCGGCGGTGACGCAGACGCTGCTGTCGTCGTTCGGCTCGCGATTCGTCGCTGGCCAGACCGGCATCACCATGAACAACGGCATCATGTGGTTCGATCCGACCCCGGGCACGCCGAACTCGCTGGCGCCGAACAAGCGCTGTCTCACCAACTACACGCCGGTGCTGGCGCAGGCGAGCGACGGCCGGCGAACCGCTATCGGCGCCTCCGGCGGCCGGCGCATCCTGCCGGCCGTGACGCAGTTGCTGTCGTTCGTGATGGATTACGGCATGGACCTCGATGCGGCGATCCACCAGCCGCGCATCGACGCCAGCGAAGCCGCGACCGTGATCGGCGACGTCCGCCTGCCGCAGACAGCGCGCCAGGCACTCGGCGCGCAGTTCGACTATGAAGAGGCACGCGTCCAGACCCTGCCGATGAAGTTCGCCTGCCCCAGCGTCGTGCTGCGCGACGGCGACACCAACAGCGGCGCGACCGAGGTGTTTCAACCGTGGAGCGAGGCAGTGGCGGAGGGGTGACCCGCCCGCATCGCTTCTCAAATCCGTCGGAAGATGCCAAAGCGGTGGTGCTGTGGGTGAATTCCGTCACGGCGGCGTCGTGACTGAAAGCTGGAGCAATTGATGGATCAAGGTCCCGAGGATTGGAGCCCGCACAGCGCGCATTGGGGCGCGTTTTCAGCGCGGTGGAACGGCGCGACGCTGGATGTCAGACCCTACGAGGACGATCCGGCTCCCTCCTCGATCCTGCAGAATTTTACCACCGCGATGCGCCACAAGGCCCGCATCCTGCGGCCGATGGTGCGCAAGGCGTGGTTGGATCGCAGCAAAACCACCGAACGTGATTTCGACCAGGCATTCGTCGCCTGCCCCTGGGACGAAGTGCTCGATCTGCTGGCAAACGAATTGTCGCGGATTCGAACCGAGTTTGGCGCGAATGCCGTGTTCGGCGGTTCCTACGGCTGGTCCAGCGCCGGGCGTTTCCACCATGCGCAGAGCCAGGTGCATCGCTTTCTGAACACCGCATTCGGCGGCTACGTGCGCTCGGTGAACAGCTATAGCGCCGGCGCTTCGGCCGTGATCCTGCCGCATATCCTCGGCAACTACGAAACCCTCTCGCGCCACAACGTGACCTGGGATCAGGTCGCCGAGCATACCGACACGGTGCTGGCCTTCGGCGGCATGGCGCTGAAGAATTCAGAAGTGGCCAGCGGCGGCGTCAGCCGGCACATCGAGCGCGACGCGATGCAACGCGCCGTGCAGCGCGGCGCCGTGTTCTACGGCGTCTCGCCCCTGCGTGACGACATGCCGGAAGTGGCCGGCGCGCGCTGGCTGCCAATCAAGGTCGGCACCGACGTGGCGCTGATGCTGGCGCTCGCGCACACTTTGCGCGTCGAGAATCTCTGGGACCGCGATTTCGTCGCGCGCTATTGCACCGGCTTCGACATGTTCGAACGCTATCTGCTCGGCCGCGATGACGGCACGCCAAAGGACGCGGCATGGGCGGCCGACATCGTCGGCATTCCCGCCACCACGATCATCGGCCTTGCCCGCGTTCTGCCGCGCGGGCGCACCCTGATCACGGTCTCGCATTCACTGCAGCGCGCACAATATGGCGAGCAGCCGGTGTGGATGGGCGCGGTGCTCGCGGCCATGCTGGGCCAGATCGGCCTGCCCGGCGGCGGATATAATTACGCGCTCGGGGCGCTCGGCCACACCGGGCGCCGGCCCCATGGCCTCCCGATTCCCACGCTGCCGCAGGGCAAGAACGGCGTCAGCGACTTCATTCCGGTGGCGCGCATCAGCGACATGCTGCTCAATCCCGGGCAGCCGTTCGACTACAACGGCCGCACGATGCGATACCCCGACATCAAGCTGGTCTATTGGGCGGGCGGCAATCCATTCCATCATCACCAGGATATCAACCGGCTGCGCCGCGCGTTCAACGTCCCGCAAACCATCGTCGTGAACGAGAGCGCCTGGACGCCGATGGCCAAATTCGCCGACATCGTACTGCCGGCAACCATGACGCTGGAGCGCGACGACATCGGCGCAGCCGCCACCGATCAAAGGCTGGTCGCGATGCGCAAGGCGATCGAGCCGGTCGGCGAAGCGCGCGACGACTTCGATATTTTTGCCGCACTGTCACAGCGCATGGGCACCGGACAGGCTTTTACGGAAAGACACGACAGCCGGCAGTGGCTCGCCCACCTTTACGAGCCGACGCGGCGCGCGCTTGCCGATGCCGGCTGCGATGCGCCCGAGTTCGAAACGTTCTGGCAACGCGGCGAACTTGCGCTGCCGCCGGCTCCCGATGACGGCGGCATCCTGCGTGCCTTCCGCAACGATCCCGACAAGAACAGGTTGCCGACGCCAAGCGGCAAGATCGAGATCCATTCGAATGCTATCGCCGGGTTCGGCTACGACGACTGCCCGCCGCATCCGGCCTGGCTGCCCTCGACCGAACCGACCACTGCCCGCCACCCGCTGACGCTGATCGCCAACCAGCCGGCGGCGCGGCTGCACAGCCAGCTCGATTTCGGCGCCTACAGCCAGTCCAAAAAGATCGCCGGCCGCGAGCCCGTGCGCCTCAATCCTGCCGATGCGGCGCGCCGCGGCATCGCCAATGGCGATATCGTCCGCCTGTTCAACGATCGCGGCGCGTGCCTGGCCGCCGCCATCGTCTCCGACGACGTGATGGCGGGCGTGGTGCAACTATCCACCGGCGCCTGGTACGACCCGGAACACGGTACTGCGGAGCAGCCGCTCTGCGTCCACGGCAATCCGAACGTGCTGACCCGCGACATCGGAACCTCGCGGCTGGCGCAAGGCTGCTGCGGTCAGGTGACAGTCGTCGAGTGCGAGAAGTATGCTGGCGCGCTACCTGCGATCCGTGCCTTCGATCCTCCCGATCAGGCGTGAAGCGGGTTCCAGCGTCACGGGCGCGGTCGGAATGGGCTCAAATCCGCTGGCGTGGGGCCTGAAATTCGGGCAGTCCTAAAGACATGCCCATTTCCAGCCGTTTCTTCGTTCAGTCCACCACCGCCCTGCTGCTCGTCGGATTTCTTGCGCTGCTCGGCATCGTCGGCATGACATTCTGGCTGGGCGAGCGCGCGCAGGTCTATTTCAACGAAGTCATCGCGGCGCGCGATGCGCGCAGCGCCGCCGTCGACCTGCGCAACGCGCTGCAGACCGCCGAGTCCAGCCAGCGCGGCTTCCTGTACACCGGCAATGAGGTCTATCTCGCATCCTACGGCCCCGCCAAGACGCTGGCCGAACGGCAATTGGCTTCCGTCAATCGACTGCTGGTTTCCTATGAAGGTCTTAATGCATCGCTGCGGCGCCTGACGACCGTCATCAACGAGAAGTTCGCCGAGATGGACGCGACCATCGCCATGAAGCGCGACTACCGGGACGCGGAGGCGCTGGCGCGAATCCGGACCAATCGCGGCAAGGCACTAATGGACGAAGCCAACATCTTCTTCGCCGGCATCATCAGCGCCACCGACGACCGCCTGACCACCGGTGTCGCCGAGCAGCGGGCGAACGCGACCCTGCTTCGGCTGTTCTCGATCATCAGCGGCATCGTAATCGTCATCGTGATCGGCATCGCCGCGGTCACTGTCGTGCGCTACACGCGCGAACTACGCCGGGCGCGGACGGAGGTGAGCGTGCTGAACGCGGGCCTGGAGCAGCGCGTCGAGGCCCGCACCGCGGATCTGGCGCGCGCCAATGCCGATATCCAGCGCTTCGTCCAGATCATCTCGCACGATTTGCGTGCGCCGCTGGTCAGCATCGTCGGCTTCACGAGCGAACTCCAGGATAGCCTCGCAAGCCTGCGCCTGCTCGCTGACCGTTCCGGCGCCGACGATCCAGACCTGAAGGAAGCGCGCGCCGCCGCCACCGAACTGCTGCCCGAAGCGATCGGATATATTCGTTCCTCCAGCGACAAGATGGAGCGGCTGATCAACGCCGTCCTCAAGCTCGCGCGTGAAGGACGGCGGCCGCTGAAAGCCGAGGCCATCGATCTCAAGGAAATCTTCACCGCCGGCGCGGCCGCGATCCAGCATCAATTGTCCGAAGCCGGCGGCAAGATCGACATTGATCTCGGTGTCCCCAGGATCGAGAGCGACCGTTTCTCGCTGGAACTGATCGTCAGCAATTTGCTCGACAACGCAGTCAAATATCGCGCAAAGGACCGGCCGTTGCAGATCAAGGTACGAACGCGCCCGATGGCCGACGATCGTGTCGAGATCGAAGTCGCCGACAACGGGCGCGGCATCGCCGAGCGCGATCAGGCACGCGTCTTCGATCTGTTCAAGCGTTCGGGGACGCAGGACCAGCCGGGCGAAGGCATCGGCCTCGCTCATGTGCTGACCGCGCTACGCAACCTCGGCGGTGACGCCCGCGTGACGAGCGAGCTTGGCCGCGGCACCAGTTTTCACCTGATGATGCCGCGGACCCTCGCGGCAACTGAGACTATTGCCGCCTGATCCAAAAGTCCTGATAACGGATATCGGCTGGACGGGAAGGATCCTTGCCGTGGGGAGTGATAATGTTACCAGGTAACACAGCAAGGCGCCGGCAGGTCATCTGGCTGGGCCTTGCCGTTTTGGCGACGGGCGTGATCGGCGCGTCCGCGCCGGCAGCGGCGCAGGGCAAGCCGTCCGGCATCACGATGCCTAGGACGTTGCCGCCGTTCGATCCCGCCGCGCCCGCCTGTCGCCCGCCGCCGGGCCTCGAAAAGACGCTGGCATTCGTCCAGGATACGCGGCGCGAGTTCATGCAAGGCGTCGATCGCGGACTGGCCGCGGCCGCCAGGGATCGTGGCCTGCAATATCGCCTGCTCGTCGCCGATAGTGATGCAGCCAGGCAGGCCGAGCAGGTGCGATCACTTGTGGTCGAGAAGGCCGGCGGGGTGGTCGCATCGGCGGTGGATTCCGCTTCTCTTGCTCCGCACCTGCAGGAGTTCATCTGGTCCGGCGGTTATGTCAGCACCGTGGTGGCGCCGCCCGCCACCTCGCTCCTGAACGCGCCGCAATACCTCACCGGCAAGGTGCTGGGCGATGCGGCGAGCGCCCATATCAAGGGGACGCTCGGCGGCAAGGCCAAGGTGGTGCTGCTGACCCAGGACAGCCTGGAATTCCTTGCGCCGCGCTTCGTCGCGTTGCGCGATTCCCTGCGCGACATCCCCGGCGCCACCATCGTCGCCGACATCTCGCCCAATCCGGTCAACAAGGACGGCGGCTACGCGACCATGCGAACCATCCTGCTCGCCAACCCCGATGTCGACGTCGTGCTCGGCGCCGACAATGTCGTGCTCGGCGCGCTGGCCGCGCTGCGCGCCGCCGGCAAGACACGCGCGAACCAGTTTCTCGGCGGCATCGACGGCGAGCCGGAGGCGGTGTCGGAAATCAAGAAGGGCAACTCGCCCTACCGGATCAGCATCAGCCTGGCCTCGCCGGTCTTCGGCTATGCCATGGGCCAGCACGCCGCCGACTGGCTGGAGGGCAAGAGCATTCCGCAGGCGATGGACATTCTGCCGAGCGCGCTGACGGCTGATAACATCGCGCAATATGACGCTGATCTCGCCAGCCCCGGCCGCGTCTGGGGCGATCCAGCGCGGCGCGCGACCTACCTGAAAATGTACGGCAACATCTGCTACGACAGCCGCGATCAGTATGTGAATTTTCCCTGGTCGTCGGAGCGGAAGTAGAAGGCCCTCCCCTCCGCCATGGAACATCTGAAACGAATTTAGATATACCCGAATGAAGTCGACAATTCGAACTTAGGGTTGTCGATTCATACGCCGTCAATCTCCGAGGACTAGCCTTCCCATCATGCGCAGGGGTGCATCAGGAGCCCAGCATGCCAAGCCAAGGGAAGCACGGGAAGGCACGAGCCGCTGCCAACGAAGCCCGCGAAGATATCATCAGTTCCACTGCCATGAGCGCGATGAGCGCGGGCGCCGTAAGCGCCATGGGCACGATCGGCGCTGCCGTCGTCAAGCAGCACAAGGAGATGCTGGGCAAGAAGCCGGAATGGTTCTGGCACCTGTTCGCGAAATGCGAGGCCAAGGCCGCGCGTCTCGCCGATCAGGCCGCGCACAAGCCGCGCTCGAATGGCGAAGCCACGTTCATCGAGGTTTATGCCAAAACCTTGCCTGAACTGGTGAAGAAGGCGCTGAGCGCTCACGCCTAGCACCGCATTGAATCAAATTTGATGCGCCTTGATACCCGCGGTCGCACCAACAAGTGCGGACGCCGCGCGGCCGTCACCCGAAACGCTGCTCGTACCGGCTGACGTTCAACTCACCCACATCGATGTCCGGCTTCCGCCCCGACATCATGTCGGCCAGCACCCTGCCCGAGCCGCATGCCATGGTCCAGCCGAGCGTACCGTGGCCGGTGTTCAGATGCAGATTGCTGTAACGCGTAGCGCCAATGATCGGCGGGCCGTCCGGCGTCATCGGGCGCAGGCCGCACCAGAAGGTTGCCTTGCTCAAGTCCCCGCCGCGCGGAAACATGTCGGTCAGCGAGTGATCGAGCGTCGCGCGCCGCGCCGCGTCGAGGCTCGACGAATAGCCCGATATTTCCGCGGTACCGCCGACGCGGATGCGATCGCCGAGCCGGGTGATTGCGACCTTGTAGCTCTCGTCCATCACGGTGGAGACCGGAGCGCCGTCGGCGTCGTTGACGGGCACCGTGATCGAATAGCCTTTGATGGGATAGACCGGAACGGCAATGCCGATCGGCTTCAGCATGCGCGGCGACCAGCTTCCGAGCGCCGCCACATAGGCATCGGCCTGCAACGTGCCGGCGCTGGTAACGACGCCGGTGATCCTGGCGCCGTCCGCGACCAGCCGCTCGATTCCAGTATTGAACTTGAACTGCACGCCGAGCTTGGCGGCCTCCTTGGCGAGCGCTTGCGTAAACATGTGGCAGTCGCCGGTCTCGTCCTGCGGCAGCCGAAGCCCGCCGACGAACGATGCCTTCGCCGTGGCGAGTCCCGGCTCCGCGGCGATGCAGCCGGCGGCATCGAGCACTTCGTAGGGCACGCCATACTGCTTGAGCACCGTGATATCCTCGCCGGTGGAGTCGAGCTGCTTCTGCTTGCGAAACAGTTGCAGCGTACCCTGGCTGCGCTCGTCATAGGTGATACCGATCTCGGCGCGCAGCGCGCGCAGACAGTCGCGGCTGTATTCGGCGATCGGAATCATCCGGCTCTTGTTGATGGCGTAGCGCTCCGCCGTGCAGTTGCGCAGCAATTTGAGCATCCACCACCACATGACCGGATCGAGCTTGGGCCAGATCACCAGCGGCCCATGCCGCATCAACAGCCATTTGATCGCCTTCACCGGCACGCCGGGACCTGCCCAGGGCGAGGAATAGCCGGGCGACACCTCACCGGCATTGGCGAACGAAGTTTCCTGCGCGGGCTCGGCCTGACGGTCTATGACCGTCACCTCATGGCCGGCGCGCGCCAGATAATAGGCCGTGGTGACACCGATGACGCCACTGCCGAGAACGATTGTCTTCACGATCCCTACCCCATCCGCCGCGGGAATATCCCGCGGCTTCTGTTGCTCCTGTTATGGCCAGGAGCAAGGATCAGGCCACGCGCTTGATGGCGTCGCCGAGGATCGAAACGATGTCGTCGATATGGCTCTTCTCGACGATCAAGGGCGGCGACAGCGCGAAGGAGTCGCCGCTCATGCGCAGATAAAGTCCGCGATTGAAGCAATCGACCATCACGTCATAGCCGCGCGCGGCGACGCCATCCTTGCGCGGCGCGACTTCGACTGCGCCCATCAGGCCAACGTTACGGATATCGATCACGTTCGGCAGGCCCTTGAGCGAATGCAGTGCATCGCGCCAGTATTCGGCCATCGATGCACCGCGCGTCAGCAGTCCCTCGTCCTTGTAAATGTCGAGCGTGGCAAGACCGGCAGCGCAGGCGGTCGGATGCGCCGAATACGTGTAGCCATGGAACAGCTCGATGGTGCCCTCGGGGCCGGTCATCAGGCCGTCGTGGATCGCGCGGCTCGCAAACACCGCGCCGCAGGGCACGGTACCGTTGGTGATGCCCTTCGCGGTGGTCATCATGTCGGGCGTGACGCCGAAATAATTTGCAGCGAACGGCGCGCCGAGGCGACCGAAGCCGGTGATGACCTCGTCGAAGATCAACAAGATGCCATGCTTGGTGCAGAGCTCGCGCAGCCGCTGCAGATAATTTTTCGGCGGCGGGAGCACCGCCGTCGACCCCGGCACGGGCTCGACGATGACGGCGGCGATGGTGTCGGCGCCATGCAGCGCGACCATCCGCTCGACATCATCAGCGAGTTCGGCGCCGTGATCCGGCTGGTCCTTGGCGAAGGCGTTGCGGGTGAGATCATGGGTGTGACGGATGTGGTCGACACCGGGCAGATGGGTCGCAAACGCCCGGCGGTTTGCCACCATGCCGCCGACCGACATGCCGCCGAAGCCGACGCCGTGATAGCCGCGCTCGCGGCCGATCAGGCGCGTGCGCGTGCCCTGCCCGATGGCGCGCTGATAGGCCAGCGCGATCTTCAGCGCGGTATCGACCGACTCCGATCCGGAATTGGTGAAGAAAATGCGATCGAGCCCCTTCGGCGCGATCTCGGCCAGCCGTTCGGCGAAATCGAACGCCATCGGGTGGCCCATGTTGAACGTGGGCGCGAAATCGAGATTGGTGAGGCTGCGCTCGACGGCGGAGGCGATCTGGCGGCGGCCGTGGCCGGCGTTGACGCACCAGAGGCCGGCCGAGGCATCGATCACCTTGCGGCCGTCGACGGTAACGTAGTGCATGCCCTCGGCGGAAGCGAACAGACGCGGCGCCTTCTTGAACTGCCGGTTGGCCGTGAACGGCATCCAGAACGAGTCGGTTTGCAGGGTATTCGGCTTCTGATGAACGGTCACGGACGGCTCCTGGGGCTGGCGGCGGAAGAGAGTACGGGGCCACGCTCGAAAAGGCGCAACAAGTCCTTTTCTGCGGTCCCGCAACCTATTGATTTTGTTAGACCCAACAAGGCATATTTGTTCGATCCGAAACACTTGCAACAGGGATTTGGCGATGAGCGTCGATATCGGTGGGCGACTCCGCTTCGTTCGCGCCCGGCACAAGCTGTCGCAGCGCGAGCTGGCAAAACGCTCGGGCGTGACCAATTCGACGATTTCGCTGATCGAATCCAACCAGATGAACCCCTCGGTCGGCGCGCTCAAGCGTATCCTCGACGGACTACCGATGGGCCTGGCAGAATTTTTCGCCATCGAACCGGAGCGGCCGCGCAAGGCGTTCTACCGCTCCGACGAACTGACCGAGATCGGCAAGCAACCGATCTCCTACCGCCAGGTCGGCGACACCATGTTCGGCCGCAGCCTGCAAATCCTGAAAGAACGTTACGAGCCGGGCAGCGACACCGGCCGGGTGCCGCTGACGCATGATGGCGAGGAAGGCGGCATCGTGGTGAGCGGCCGGCTCGAGGTCACGGTCGACGACGAACGCCGCATCCTCGACCCCGGCGACGCCTATTATTTCGAAAGCCGCAGGCCGCATCGTTTTCGT
>Ga0308176_10001228_pt1 | contig 16074 bp, 20 predicted proteins | sample PhyCR2_3_FD_203890 | JGI IMG/M metagenome (GOLD analysis project Ga0308176, IMG submission 203890) | Soil microbial communities from UC Gill Tract Community Farm, Albany, California, United States - DLSLS.C.R2 | ecosystem: Environmental > Terrestrial > Soil > Agricultural land | place: USA...
GACCTCGATTTCTGAGCCGGGCCGGCTTGACAGGCGGGTGTACGGTCGGGGCATGCTTCACACACGCCTCGCGGTCCTGGGCGTTGGCGCCGCGCTCGCCCTCCCCGTCGCCGCGCACGCCGCCACCATCTCGATCGCCACCGACCCGTTCACGCAGGCGACGTGCAAGGCGTCGACCCTGACGAACCATCAGGCCAACGTCGAGCCCGACACGTTCTCCAACGGCTCGACGATCGTCTCCGCGTTCCAGGTCGGCCGCGTCTACGACGGCGGCGCCTGCGCGATCGGCTTCGCGACGTCGACGGACAACGGCGCGACGTGGACGAACGGGCTCCTGCCCGGCATCACGAAGTTCGACGGCGGCAGCGGGCCGAACGACCGCGCCACCGATGCCTCGGTCGCCTACGACGCCGCGCACAACGTGTGGTTGGTCTCGTCGCTGACGCTGCTCGAGGCGGGCGGCCTGAGCGGCAACGCCGTCGTGACGAGCCGCTCGACCGACGGCGGGCTCACGTGGGGCACCCCGGTGACGACCGCGAGCGTGTCCGGCACGAGCGACTTCGACAAGAACTGGATCGTCTGCGACAACACGGCGTCGAGCCCGTTCTATGGCCACTGCTACACGCAGTGGGACGACTACGGGGCCGGCAACCGGCTCGAGATGAGCACGTCGACCGACGGCGGCCTGACGTGGGGCGCGGCCAAGACGAACAACGCCGGCGTGATCGGCGGCCAGCCGGTCGTCCGGCCGGACGGCACGGTCATCGTCCCGACCGCCAACGCGAACGAGACGGCGATCGGCGCGTTCAACTCCACCAACGGCGGCGGGAGCTGGAGCGCGGTCACGACGATCGCGACGATCCGCCACCACTCGGTCGCCGGCAGCCTGCGCGAGGGCCCGCTGCCCTCGGCCGAGATCGACGGCGGCGGGACGGTCTACGTCGCGTGGACGGACTGCCGGTTCATCAGGGCGTGCAAGGCCAACGACATCGTGCTGAGCCACTCGCTGAACCCGACCGGGACGAGCTGGTCGGCCGTGACCCGCGTGCCGATCGACAGCACCGGCAGCCAGATCGACCACTTCATCCCGGGCCTGGCCGTCAACAGGGCCACGTCGGGCTCGTCGGCCCAGCTCGGCCTGACGTACTACTTCTACCCGCGGCGCAGCACCTCGCTGGGTGTCGGGTTCGTCTCGTCCTCGAACGCCGGCAGCACGTGGAGCGCTCCGCAGACGGTTGCGAGCGACATGCCGTCGACGTGGGCCGCCACGACCAGCCAGGGGCGGATGGTCGGCGACTACATCTCGACGTCGTTCGGCTCGGACAACCTCGCGCACGCGGTCTTCGCGACGGCGTCGGCGCCGACGTCGGGGTCGAGCTGCAGCTCGGTGCTCGACAACTGCGGCGAGCCGATGGCGACGTTCGTGTCCGGTCTCGCGGGCAGCGGCAGCACATCCGGCGCCGGGGCGGCGGTTGTCTTCGCCGGCAACGGCAACACCGGCGCGCAGAGCTTCTGGAACCTCGTGGACAACAACGGGAGCAAGCACCGCGACTAGGTGCCGCGGTTCGTCATCCAGCAGCACGCTGCGCGGACACTGCACTACGACTTCCGCCTGCAGGTCGGGCGGGTGATGAAGTCGTGGGCCGTCCCGAAGGGACTGTCGACGGACCCGCGCGAGAAGCGGCTCGCGGTCGAGGTCGAGGACCACTCGCTCGGCTACGCGAAGTTCGAGGGCCGGATCGGCTCGGGCTACGGCGCGGGGAGGGTCCTGGTGTGGGATGCCGGGACGTGGCGCAGCCTCACGGAGGGGTCGGCGAAGAAGGCGCTGCAGGAGGGGCACCTCAGCTTCTGGCTCGACGGCGCGAAGCTGCGCGGCGGCTGGACGCTGCAGCGCACGCGCGGCGGGGCGAAGCCGCAGTGGCTCGTCATCAAGCGCCGCGACGAGGGCGTGGGCGCGGTCACGTCGCCGGAGTCGGTTCGGTCCGGCCGGACGATCGACGAGCTGTGAGCTCGGCGCGGGCGCCCACGAGCCAGCAGCCGACGAGTCCGGCGATCGAGCCCGGCAGCGCGTAGAGCGCGTGCTTCATCCCGGGCGGGTTGTGGTTGGGCACCTCGAAGCCCTCCAGCACGAACCCGGAGGCCATCGCCCCCGCCCAGCCGGCCAGGAACGCGCCGATGATCCCGCCGGCGAAGCGGTCGGGCACCAGGATCGTGAAGTGCCACAGGGCGATGCCGATCATCGACCAGACGAAAACGCTCATGCCGCCAGGGTGGCGGGGTCGCGGTGGCGCCGGTATGGGGTCTCGACCTCATCGTCGACAGGCCGTTCGTCGGCCACGGTGTAGCCATGACCTCCACCACGACACCCAGAATCGTGTGCGGGCTGGATGCCTCCGAGCATGCCCCGGCGGTGCTCGCCTGGGCGAGGGCGCTCAGCGACCGGCTGGCGCTGCCGCTCGAGGCCATCCACAGCCCCACACCCGATGTGTTCACCACCGGCGAGGAGCGCGAGGCCGACGTGCGCGAGGGCCAGGACGCGCTTGCTCGCATCCCCGGCCTGGCCGCCGTGGACGAGATCATGATCCAGCCCGGGCCGCCCGCCGAGGTGCTGCTGTCCGCGCTGGACGACGGCGCTGTCCTGGGCGTCGTCGGCTCGCGTGGCCGCGGCCCGCTCCGCGCGGCGCTGCTCGGCAGCGTCTCCAACGAGTTGGTCGAGGAGGCCTCGTGCCCGATCGTGGTCGTGCCCCCGGGGGCGTCCCTGCCCGACCTCGGCGCCAACCCCGCGATCGTCGCACGGCTGGACGGCTCGATCGACGACCGCCCGACGCTCGACGCCGCGGCGTGGATCGCCCCCGCCCTGGGGGGCGAGTTCGCGGCCGTCAACGTGCGCGGGACGCTCGCGCTGCAGACCGGCACGACCGCGATGTGGGTTGAGCGAGACCTCGAGGAGCTCGGCGTGGAGCCCGCCGTCCGCGTCGAATCCGGCAACGCCGTCGACCAGATCCGGCAGGTGGCCGACCGCCACGACGCCGCGATGATCGTCGTCGGCTGGGACGGCGACGCGCTCGTGCCGGGCGCGGTGGCCGGCAAGCTGGCCGCGCGGTCGGACGTGCCGGTGCTGATCGTCCCGCCGCGGGTGCGAATCGCAGCCGAGCGTCCGCTCACGACCCTCGGCGCCGGTCTCCGTCCAACCGTTTGACACCCTGTGCGTTGGGAAGGGGAGAGGGACCAAGCACGCAACCCAACGGGAGGAATGCACATGTCTGGTCATCGCACCCGCCGCCGTCGCGGACATCCGAAGGGCAAGGCCTGGGGTTTCCACGGCCTCAAGCCCGCCGCCAAGAGCACGTCGAGCACGGCGTCCGCCAGCGGCGAGTCCGCCCCGTCGGCCCCGAGCCAGTCGACCCCGTCGACCTCGAGCTCGTAGCGGCACAGCAACGTGCGTCAGGAGCCCCGCAGCCGCGGGGCTCCTGTCATGTCTGGGGGGTAGTTGTCAGCACTGAACCGCCTGCGCCGCCTGCTCGTCCCGGCCGCCGAGGGCGACGGCCTCGTCGCCGCGGCGCCCGCGCTGCCGGTCCGCGAGGTCTTCCGGCGCTTCTGGCCGTACGCGAAGCCGTACCGCCGGCTCCTCTACATCACGCTGGTCTTCGTCGTCCTGACGCCGCTCGTCGAGGCGGCGCTGATCTGGATGTTCAAGCTGGTCGTGGACCGGGTCCTCGTGCCGAAGGACTTCGGGCCGTTCTGGTGGATCGCGCTGGCCTACCTCGGGCTGAACCTGCTCGACGGGCTGCTGGGCTTCGCCGACGAGTACTTCTCGACGTGGGTGGGAGAGCGCTTCCTGCTCGACCTGCGAACGAAACTCTTCGCGCATCTGCAGAACCTGTCGCTGGAGGTGTTCGACCGCCGCCGGCTGGGCGACATGCTCTCGCGCCTCACGGGCGACATCGCGTCGATCGAGAACCTCGTGCTCGGCGGCGTGGTGGACGCGATCACGTTCTCGCTGCGGATCGTCGTGTTCACCGGCGTGCTGCTGTACCTGCGCTGGGAGCTGGCGCTCGTCTCGCTCGTCGTCGCGCCGCTGTTCTGGCTCGCTGCGCGCCACTTCTCGCGCCTGATCAAGCAGGCCTCGCGCGAGAAGCGCCGCCGCAGCGGCTCGATCTCCGCCGTCGCCGAGGAGAGCCTGGGCAACGCGGCGCTCGTGCAGGCCTACAACCGCCAGGAGCACGAGGTCGGCCGCTTCCACACCGAGGGCCAGGGCGCGTTCGCCGCGCAGATGGCCTCCAGCCGCGTGCGCGGGCTGTTCTCGCCGCTGATCAACATGATCGAGCTGGCCGGCGGCCTGATCGTCATCGGGCTGGGGACGTGGGAGCTGTCGGAGGGCCGGCTGACGCTCGGCGGCCTGCTCGCGTTCCTGACCTACCTGACGCAGCTCTACAGCCCGATCCGCGGGCTCTCGCGCCTGACGAACACGATCTACTCGGCGTCCGCGAGCGCGGAGCGCGTCATCGAGGTGCTCGACGAGCACCCGGCCGTGACGGAGCCCGAACACGCGCGGCCGCTGGGTGGCGCGAGCGGCGCGGTCGCGTTCGAGGGCGTCTCCTACCGCTACGGCGGCGCCGCCGACGACGCGCTGCACGACGTCTCCTTCTCGGCGGGCCCCGGCGAGGTGGTCGCGCTCGTCGGCGCAAGCGGCGCGGGCAAGTCGACCGCAGCGAAGCTGCTGCTGCGCTTCCACGACCCGACGGCGGGCCGCGTCACGCTCGACGGCATCGACCTGCGCGAGCTGTCGCTGCGCGAGCTGCGCGACAACGTCGCCGTGGTGCTTCAGGAGACGCTCGTGTTCCACGCGACGATCCGCGAGAACATCGCCTACGGCCGGCCCGGCGCGACGGACGAGGAGATCGAGGCCGCGGCCCGCGCCGCCGACGCGCACGGCTTCATCCTGGAGCTGCCCGACGGCTACGAAACCGTCATCGGCCAGCGCGGCCGGCGCCTGTCGGGCGGCCAGCGCCAGCGCGTCGCGATCGCCCGCGCGATGGTGCGCGACGCGCCGGTGCTGCTGCTCGACGAGCCGACGACCGGCCTGGATGCGGCGTCCAGCGAGCGCGTGCTGGAGCCGATGCGGCGGCTGATGAGCGGGCGCACGACGATCGTGATCTCGCACAACCTGCTCAGCGTGCGCGAGGCGACGACCATCGTCCTGCTGGAGGGTGGGCGCGTCGCCGAGCGCGGGACCCACGACGAGCTCGTCGCCGCCGGCGGCGCGTACGCGCGCCTGTGGCGGCTGCACGCGCCCGACATCGAGACCACGCCCGCGCCATGAACATCGAGGGCTACGAGCTGCTCGAGCGCCTGAGCCGCGGCCGCGAGCTCGACGTGTTCGACGCGTGGAGCGAGGAGCGCGGCTGTCGCTGCGTCGTCAAGACGCTGCGCCCGGAGCTGCGCGGCGACCCCGCCGCGGCGCGCCGCCTGCGCGCCGAGGGCCGGCTGCTGCTGTCGCTCACCCACCCGCACATCGCGCGCGCGTACGAGCTGCTGACGGTCGACGGCGCCCCGGTGCTGGTGCTCGAGACGCTCGGCGGCGCGACGCTCTCGTGGCTCGTGCGCGAGGGCGGCGTCCGCCTGCGGCCCGACGACCTCTGCCACCTCGGGGTGCAGCTGTGCTCGGCGGTCGGCTACCTGCACCGCGGCGGCCGGCTGCACCTGGACCTCAAGCCGTCCAACGTGATCTCCGAGAACGGCATCGCGCGCGTCATCGACCTGAACCTGGCCCGCCGGCCCGGCCGGGTGCCGAAGGGCTATGGCACCGCGCAGTACCTGGCGCCCGAGCAGGCGCGCGGCGGGCGCGTGGATGCGGCCGCCGACGTGTGGGGCATCGGGGCGACGCTGTTCGCCGCGGCGACCGCGAAGCGGCCGTTCGGAGCCAGCGGCGCCGAGCAGCTCGAGCGCCGCGCCGAGCCGCTGCGCCGCGTCCGCCGGAGCCTGCCGAAGCCGTTCGCGGACGTCGTCGACGGCTGCCTGGAGCCGGAGCCCGGCCGCCGCCCGGCGGTGGCCGACGTCGAGGCGGAGCTCGACGCGCTGCTCTAGCGTCGCGTTCGTGCGCGTCGACTACGAGCAGCACGGCCGCTCCTACGCGCGGCACCGCCGCGCGGACCCGCGGATCGCCGCGCGCATCCATGCCGCGCTCGGCGACGCCCGGACGGTGCTGAACGTCGGCGCGGGCGCGGGCTCCTACGAGCCGGGCGACCGTTGGGTGCTCGCGGTGGAGCCGAGCGCGACGATGCGCGCGCAGCGCACGCGCGTCGATCCAGAGGTCCGCGCCTCGCAGTCGATGTGGGCGCGGCTGGCGCCCGGCGCCGAGGAGCGGATCGTCGAGCGGCTGCGCGCGGCGCTCGAGTCCGGCGCGTGGGATGCCGAGCACGGCCACCTGCGCGAGCAGGACAGCCTCGACGGCTCGCTGCGGCTGGTGATCTCGGAGTGATCGGGTGGGTCGAGCCCATGAAGGCAGTGCTGACCGAGGAGCGGTTCTCCGATCCCGGCTGGGTGTTCGAGCGCAAGCTCGACGGCATCCGCTGCCTCGCGTTCAAGGACCGCGACGGCGTGCGGATGCTGTCGCGCAACAGGCTGAGCCTCAACGAGCGCTTCCCGACGGTGGCCGCCGCCCTGGGCGAGGACCCGGCCACCGACTTCGTCCTCGACGGCGAGGTCGTCGCCTTCGCCGCCGGGAAGTCGACGTTCGAGGTCCTGCAGCAGCGCGGCGAGCGGGCGGCGCGGATCTACTACTACGTGTTCGACCTCGTGCACCTGGGCGGCGAGGACCTGTCGCCGCTGCCGTGGCGCGAGCGCAAGGCGCTGCTGCGAAAGCTGCTGCGCTTCGAGGGCCCGATCCGCCTGACCCAGCACCGCAACGGCGACGGCGAGCGGCTGTTTCGCGAGTCGTGCGAGAAGGGCTGGGAGGGGCTGATCGCCAAGCGCGCCGACGCGCCCTACACGCACGGGCGCAGCCGCGACTGGCTGAAGTTCAAGTGCGGGTTCGAGCAGGAGCTCGTGATCGGCGGCTTCACCGCGCCGCGCGGCAGCCGGACCGACCTGGGCGCGCTGCTGGTCGGCCACTACGAGGGCGAGAAGCTGCGCTACGCGGGCAAGGTCGGCACCGGGTTCACGCGGGCGACGCTGCAGGACCTGGCCACGAAGCTGGCGAAGCTGCCTCGCGATGACTCCCCGTTCGCCGACCGGATCCGCGAGCGCGACGTGACGTGGGTGCAGCCCGAGCTCGTCGCGCAGATCGGCTTCGGCGAATGGACGCGCGACGGCCGCCTGCGCCACCCGCGCTTCCTCGGGCTGCGCGACGACAAGTCCGCGCGGGAGGTGGTGCGAGAGTGACCGAGCCGGTCCGCGCCGGCCGGCGCACCATCGACATCACCCACGCCGACCGCGTCGTCTTCCCGAAGGCGCGTGTGACGAAGCTCGACCTCGCCCGCCACTACGCCGCCGTGGCGCCCGCGATGGTCCCGCACGTGCGCGACCGCCCGATCGCGGTGCAGAGCTTCCCGCAGGGCGTCGACGGCAAGGGTTTCTTCGTCAAGAACGCGGCGAAGCACTTCCCGGACTGGATCAAGACGGCCGACGTGCCCAAGCGCGAGGGCGGGTTGCTGCGCCAGGTCCTCGCCAACGACGCGGCGACGCTCGTCTACCTGGCCGGCCAGAACGCGATCACACCGCACATCTGGACGGCCCGCGCGGACCGGCTCGAGCAACCCGACCGCGTCGTGTTCGACCTCGACCCGGCCGAGCAGCGCTTCGCCGAGGTGCGCGCGATCGCGCGCGCGCTCGGCGACCTGCTGCGCGAGTACGGGTTCGAGCCGTTCGCGATGACCACGGGCTCGCGCGGGCTGCACGTCGACGTCGCCATCCGCCGCGGCCCGAGCTACGGCGAGGTGAACGCATGGGCGCGCGAGGTCGCCGCCATCTTCGCCGCCACCGACGCGAAGCGCCTGACGACCGAGTTCCGGATCGAGAAGCGCACCGGCCGGCTCTTCATCGACGCGCACCGCAACGCCTACGCGCAGCACGCCGTGGCGCCCTACGCGGTGCGCGCGCTGCCGAAGGCGCCGGTCGCGACGCCGCTGCGCTGGGAGGAGCTGGACGACCGGAAGCTCAGCGCGCAGCGCTGGACGGTCAGGACGATTCAGGACCGGCTCGCCGACGGCGGCGACCCCTGGCGCGGGATCGCCAGGACGGCTAGGCGACTTCCCGCAGCGTCCCGTCCTCAGGGTTGAAGACGAACCCGCGGACGTGGTCGCGGTGCGGCAGCTCCGGACTGGAGCGCAGCCGCGCGACACTGTCGCGCAGCGTCGCCTCGACGTCGGAGAACGCGCCCAGTCGCCACGTCGGCAGCACGCCGTCGGCCCGCAGCGCCTCGGCGAACTCGTCCTCGGAGGCGCCGCTGAGGCCGCAGCCCTCGTGCATCACGACCACGACGTCCTCAGTGCCCAGCAGCCGCTGCGAGATGCTCAGCGAGCGGATGGCGTCGTCGGTGGCAAGGCCGCCGGCGTTGCGGATGATGTGCGCGTCGCCACGCTCGATGCCGAGCATGGGGAAGAGGTCGATGCGCGTGTCCATGCAGGACAGGACCGCGACCTTGCGGCGCGGGCGCGGGCTCAGCCCAGGCGCGGCGAGCTCGTCCGGGCGCGTGGCCGCGGCGGCGAGCATGTCGTCGGCGTTCGTCATGCGCACGCCGGATCCTATGGGTCGGGCGGCTCAGGAGACGCGTAGAAGCGCCCGGTGGTCCAGCCGCAGGAACGCGGCCACGATCACCGGATCGAAATGAGATCCGCGCAGCGAGCGGATCTCGGCGAGCGCGTCGGCGACCGGCCACGCGCGCTTGTAGGGCCGGTCCGAGGTCAGCGCGTCGAAGACGTCGGCGATCGCGACGATCCGCCCGGGCAGCGGGATCCGCGGGCCGTCCAGCCGGTTGGGGTAGCCGGCGCCGTCCCAGCGCTCGTGGTGGGTCAGCGCGATCGCGCGCGCGACCTGCAGGACCGGCATGTCGCTGCCCTCGAGCATGCGCGCGCCGGTGGTCGTGTGCTCCTCCATCACGCGCCGCTCGGCGTCCGACAGGGGACCCTGCTTGAGCAGGATCGCGTCGGCGATCGCGACCTTGCCCAGGTCGTGCAGCGGCGCCGCGAGCTCGATCAGCCGCGCGCTGGACTCAGGAAGGCCGAGCGCCGTGGCGATCGCGCCGGAGATCGCCGCCACGCGGGCGGCGTGGGCGCCGGTCTCGTCGTCGCGGAACTCCGCGACGATCGCAAGCCTCGTGGCGAGCTCCTGCTGGACGTCGACCGCCGCCGCCGTGAGGGGGTCACAAGGCGGCGACGGGCAGTCGACGTCCAGGGCTGCCGCAGAGGCGGGGGACACACCGCATGGATCGGCAGCATGATCAGAACTCTTGAGCGTTCAGCCGGAGCGCCGGCTGCCGGCCGCCTTCGGGCGGCTCGTGCGCCGGCGCTTGGGCGCCGGCGGGGCGAGGCGGGCGGCCTCGAAGAGCATCACGACGAGACCTGCGTCGACGATGTCGTCGGCGTGAGGGTCTTTCGCGATCCGCTTGGCCGCATCCGCCTCGATGCTGTCGATCTTCGCCAGCAGCTGCTCGCAGGCCTTCGCCAGCTGGCTCCAGCCCTTCTGGTCGAGCTTGGCGACGGTACGGCTGAAATGGGCGTCGGCGCGGTCGAAGCCGCCTCCGGCGGCGGCGGCGTTCGTGTAGGCGGCGACCTGCTGCAGGAAGGACGAGAGGTAGGCCTGCTTGGCGACGGGGGCGGCGCCGCCCCAGCTCTCGTCGGAGATCGTCGGGCGCTCGAGCGCGCGATAGTGGTGTTCGACCGCGCCGCGGACGGGATTGGTCCGCACCAGCTTGATCAGGCCGAAGCGCTCCAGCGTGCGCACGTGGTAGGAAACGACGCCCAGGCTTGCGTCGAGGAGCTCGGCGAGCTGCACCGGGCTCGCCGTGCGCTCCTCGAGGATCGCGAGGATCCTGACCCTCAGCGGGTGGCTGAGTGCCTTGACGTAGCCGGGATCGTCGAGCGTGGTGATCTTCTTCATCGGTCCTCTTGACTGATCGACGGTGCCGACCATACCCGACCGATCCGGCGAAATGGGACTCGTGTCACGGGCGCGAGATCACGGTCTCACCTCCCTTCGTGCCAGGAAGAGTGCCTTGCCGTGGCGCTGCTCGTCGATGTCGGGGTGCAGCACGACGCCGGGCGACTGGCCACGGCGGTCGACGATCTCCAGCCCGGCCTCGGCCGCCAGCTCCTCGATCACGGCGACGGGGTAGTGCCGCTCGCGGTGCCTGCTGGTCGTCCGCCGCCAGCGGTCCGGGTCGTCCTCGCAGGGGGCGAAGACGTCGACCTGCAGCTCGGCCAGCCCGCCCGGCGCGGCGTCCGGCTCCGCGAGCCCGCGCCATGCGAGCACGTGGCCGCCCGCGTCGAACACGTCGCACGTCGCAAACGCGGTCCGGTAGGTCGCAATCGTGTTGACGTCGAACACGAGCAGCCCGCCGTCCGCGAGGTTGCGCGCCATCGACGCCAGCGCGTCGCGGACCTCGGCCTCACTGAGCAGGTGGTTGAGCGCGTCGTCGATGCAGGTGACGAGGTCGAAGCTGCCGAGCACCGGCAGCGAGCGCATGTCGTGGCGCTGGATCGCCCGCGGATCGGGCACCTTCGTGGCGGCGACGGCGAGCATGCCGCGCGACTCGTCGCAGCCGATGACGTCGAAGCCCGCCTCCAGGAGCGGCACGAAGCTCTTGCCGGTCCCGCACGCGACGTCCAGCGCGCGCCGCCCGTGCAGCCCGTGCTCGCGCGCCCAGCTCACGAGCTCGCCGATCCAGTTGTCGTAGTCGTAGCCGGCGGTGAGCAGGTCGTATGCGGGCGCGAGCGCGTCGTACTCCGCGCCGTCGATCGTGATGGCCATGCCCATACGACCCGGGCTGGCGCTCAAATCGTTTCAGCGGTGAGAGCTTTCGTGTATGAGAACTCACCAGAGCTGGGATTGGGACCACGCGCATCGCATCGCGCTGGGAGAAACGCGGGCGGTGCTCGGGTATGGGCCGGACGCCGAGGACGCGGCCCAGGAGGCCGCGATCAGGGCGTGGCGGCGGCGTGCGACGTGCCGCGATGCGCCGGCCGCGTGGATCCGGGCGATCGCGCGCAACGAGGCGCTGCGCACGGCGGGGCGCCGGCGAGACGAGGCGCCGCTCGAGGCCGCGGCGGCCGTGGTCGTGGCGGCGGCTCCCGGGGACTCGCAGGACGTGCGCGCCGCGGTGCGCGCGCTGGACCCGGGCGACCGCCTGCTCGTCCTGCTGCGCTACTGGGCCGACCTGACGCAGCCCGAGGTCGCGCGCGCGGCGGCGCTGCCGGAGGGCACGGTGAAGGTTCGCCTCCACCGCGCCCGGCGGAGACTGGGGTTGGCGCTCGGCGCGGCCTAGCGGCCCTGGTGGCGCGGCGGCGCGGCGCGCCGTGGCGGCGCCGGGCGCTGGAAGCGCTGGCCCTGCTGCGGCGTGGTCGGGCGCCGCGGCCCCTGCGCCGGCGCCTTCGCCGGCGGCGTCTTGGCCTTCTTCTCCATACGGGCTGCTCCTTTGCGTCCGAAGCTACCAGCGGCGATAGCGTGCGTCGAATGACCGACTTCGAGGAGATCCGCGCCGAGACCGCCGACGGCGTGCTGACGATCACGCTCAACCGGCCCGAGCGGCTGAACGCGTTCACCGAGACGATGCGCCGCGAGCTGATCGCGGCGTTCGACCTGGCCGACGCCGACGACGCGGTGCGCGCGGTGATCGTCACGGGGGAGGGGCGCGGGTTCTGCGCCGGCGCGGACCTGGCGAAGGGCGGCGCCACGTTCGACCGGGCACACGCCGCCGAAGGCGGTGGGTCGGACGAGCGGGAGGCGTCGGATGACTGGGACGTGCCGCGCGACGGCGGCGGCCAGGTGTCGCTGCGGATCTACGAGTGCACCAAGCCCGTGATCGCCGCGATCAACGGCCCGGCGGTCGGCGTGGGGATCACGATGACGCTGCCGATGGACATCCGGCTCGCTGCCGAGGGGGCGAAGATCGGGTTCGTCTTCACGCGCCGCGGGATCGTGCCCGAGGCCTGCTCGAGCTGGTTCCTGCCGCGGATCGTCGGCATCAGCCAGGCGATGGAGTGGGTCGCGACGGGCCGGGTGTTCGATGCGCAGGAGGCGCTCGCCGGCGGGCTCGTGCGCAGCGTCCACGCGCCGGGCGACCTGCTGCCCGCGGCGCATGCGATCGCACGCGAGATCGCCGACAACACGGCGCCGGTCTCCGTCGCGCTCGGGCGCCGGCTGCTGTGGCGGATGCTCGGCGCAGAGCACCCGATGGCGGCGCATCGCGCCGACTCCAGGGCGATGTACTCGCGCGGCCAGTCCGCCGACGCGCGCGAGGGCGTGCAGTCGTTCCTCGAGAAGCGCCCGGCCGCTTTCCCGGATCGCGTCTCGGACGGGCTGCCGGACATCTGCTGACGGACCTGTCCTGGTTACGCGTGCATCGGCCGGGTAGTCCAGCTGAGGTACGCGAAAGCGAAGGAGAGGACGACATGGGCAAGACAGCTCGCGACGTGATGACCAAGGGTGCCGAGTGCGCCCAGGAGGACCAGACGCTGACCGATGTCGCCAAGCGGCTCGCCGAGCTTGACGTCGGCGCGATGCCGATCTGCGGCTCCGACAAGCGCCTCAAGGGCATGGTGACCGACCGTGACATCGTCGTGAAGGTCATCGCCCAGGGCAAGGACCCCTCGACCGTGACGGCGGGCGAGCTCGGCCAGGGCGACAGCAACACCGTGACGATCGGCGCCGACGACTCGATCGACGATGCGCTGAAGACGATGAAGGAGCACGCCATCCGCCGGCTGCCGGTGATCGACGGCACCGAGTGCATCGGCATCGTCAGCCAGGCTGACCTGGCCAAGGAGATCGACGAGTCGAAGGTCGGCGAGCTGGTCGAGGCGATCTCGGCGGCCCCGTAGGGATTCGCCGTTGTCCAAGACGGCGCTCGTCGTCGTCGACATGCTCAACACCTACGAGCACGCCGACGCCGAGGCGCTCACCCGATCGGTCCGGGAGGTGCTGCCGAACATCGCCTCCCTGATCGACCGCGCCAGGTCGAACGACGTGCAGGTCATCTACGTCAACGACAACTACGGCGCGTGGAACAAGGGTCGCAGCGAGCTCGTCGAGCGCGCCTCGGCGGGCCCGCACGGCGACCTGATCGAGCCGATCGTGCCCGACGACGACACCGCGTTCGTCGTCAAGGCACGGCACTCGATCTTCTTTGAGACGCCGCTGGAGTACCTGCTGCGCACCAGCGGGGTCGAGCGCGTCGTGCTCGTCGGCCAGGTCACGGAGCAGTGCATCCTCTACAGCGCGCTCGACGCCTACATCCGCCACTTCCAGGTCGTCGTCCCGCCCGACGCAGTCGCCGCGATCCACCCTGAGCTGCACGACGCCGCGCTCGAGATGATGCGCATCAACATGGACGCCGACCTGACGCCCAGCGCCGACGTCCGCCTGTCCTAGTGCGCAGGCTGCGGGAAGCCCACGGGCACGCGTTCGTCGGTGACGACGATGACCCGCGAGCCCTTGTCCATGAAGTGGTCCTCGTCGTCGCGCAGCGCCCTGCCGCCCTCGCCGAAGTACCACGCGTTCCACGCGTGCAGCGCGTCCATGCCGGTGAAGCCGATCTCGGTGACGCAATCGAACGGCGGGTCGCCGGCCCCGAGCGGACGGGCGTGGTTCTGGACGTAGTGGGAGACGCCCGCCATGACCTCCGGCGGCGTCTCGCTGCGAAACAGGGCCGGATGGTGCTCGAAGTAGTAGGCCGAGAACTCCTCCATCGACCGCTCGGGGTTGCGCCGGAAGGCCGCGACGACCTTGATCACGTCGCGCCCCCTGCCCGAAGGCGCTCGGTGCCGGCCACGTCGACCGACCCCTCGTCGTCCAGGGCCACGCGGTAGACCTCGGCCGCTCGCTCGCGCGTGACCAGTCCCTCGCGCACGTCGGCGGCCACCAGCTCGGGCTCGCGCTCGGCCGCCGCGCCGTAGCCGCCGCCCCCACAGCACTCGGAGACCATGGTCTCGCCGGGCGCCAGCTCGACCAGCGCGAACGAGTCCACCGCCTCAGCCTCGCCAGCCGCGTTGCGCTTGAACTGCCGCGCGCAGCGCCCGGGCCCGCCACCGCGGGCGCCCTGGGGCCCGTGGACGGATCCATCGCTCCCGTACGCCACCTGCATCGTGGTGTCGATCGGCCCGTACTCGAGCCGTGCCGCCGGCACGCCCCGGCGCCGGCCGGCGCCCTCGGTGTCGGCGAGAAGCCGCTGCTCGTGGAAGAGCATCGGGAAGTGCAGCTCGTCGAGCTCGATGCTGTCGTGCCGCAGCGCGCCGCCGTCCCCGACGCCGCCTGCCGTGAGCCAGCCGTCGGCGTGCGGGCCGCCGGGACCGCCCGTCCACCCGAGGATGATCTGGTTGATGAACGGGGAACCGCCCGCGCGTGGGTCGTGGCCGGAGATCACCGCGACGGACGGCGGGAAGCTGAGGCCGTACTCCGCCATGCCGATGCCGTCGGCAATGTCGCCCATGCCGCGCTGCACGGCGTTCGCGACGCGGTCCACGAAATTCGTCGTGGACACCGAGCAGCTCGCCGGGTGCCGCGGGATGCCGACACAGCAGTTCTCACGCAGGACCACCTCGATGCGCCGCGTGCTCCCGGCGTTCTGAGGGACCGTGTGGTCGACGCTGTTGAAGACACCGAGCAGCGCCGAGCTGCGCGAAGTCGCCTCGGTGAGGTTCAGGCCGCACGGCAGGCAATCGGGGTTCTCACGCAGGTCGACGAGGACGCGGCCGTCCTGCGGCCGGATGTCGACGCCCACGTTCAGCTGGAGCCCGTCGGGCAGCTCGGGCGTGGGATCGTGATGCGTCACGACGTCGACGCGCCCCGCGGGCAGGCGGCGCAGCTCGGCCTCCATGCGCCGCTCGCTGTAGTCCAGCCACTGCTCGACATAGCCGGCAAGCTCGTCCCAGCCCAGCTCCTCGCCGAGCTCGAGCAGCCGCTGTTCGCCGACGCGGCACGCGCCGAGCATCGCCAGGTGGTCGCCCCACCACTGCTCGGGGACGCGGATCCGCGCGCGGCACATGCGCAGCACGTCGTCGCAGTGCTCGTAGTCCTGCTGCACGCGCGTCGCCGAGAAGATCAGCGCGCCTTCGTTGTAGACGTCGCGGGCGGCGCTGTCGTACGTGGTCGGCTGAGCGTTGCCGCAGTCGGCCTGGTGGGCCTTCACGAACACCGAGTAACGGTGGACGCCGTCGCCGTCGACCACCGGCACGACCATGCAGTAGTCGGCGGCGTGCGAATTGCCCTCGTAGGGCGAGTTGTGCAGGAAGGCGTCGCCGCGGCGCAGCACCGGGTGGTGGTCGCTCACGGCCGCCGCCACGAGGTCGGGGCCGCACATGACGTGCAGCGGCAGGCTCTCGGCCATCGCGATCAGCTCGTGCCCCGCTGTCAGCACGCAACACGAGCAGTCCTTTGCCGTGTTGAGCACGCCCGAGCGGCCGGTGCGCACGAGCGTGTTCTGCATGTTGCGCACGATGCCCTCGAAGCGGTTGGCGACGACGGCCAGGCCGACGCCGTCGATCTTCTGCCGGGTCGTCTCCTGGGTGCTCATGCGATGCCATCTCCGTTCATGCCGGTCTCGATCACGAGGCTGCCCAGCGCGTGGCGGACGGCCGTGGCGCCCGGGTCGATGACCACGCTCGACAGCGGGAGCTCGATCACCGCAGGCCCGGGCACCTGCTCGCCGGCCTCGAGCGCGTCGAACGCGACCACGGTGCCGTCCAGCTCGCCGCTGTCCTTGAAGTACATCCGGCGGCTCGCGCGCGCCCCAGACTTCCCGGGCGCCAGCGGGCGGCGCTCGGCGGCGGGCAGGCGGCAGCGCGCCTCGGCCTGCCAGCCGACGATCTCGACGGGCGAGCCGGGGTCGTTGATCTGGAAGACCTCGCGATGCAGGGCATC
>Ga0308176_10001229_pt1 | contig 16063 bp, 9 predicted proteins | sample PhyCR2_3_FD_203890 | JGI IMG/M metagenome (GOLD analysis project Ga0308176, IMG submission 203890) | Soil microbial communities from UC Gill Tract Community Farm, Albany, California, United States - DLSLS.C.R2 | ecosystem: Environmental > Terrestrial > Soil > Agricultural land | place: USA...
CGGCGAACCTTAATTCGCCTCACCATTTGGGTACCAACGCTTCAGCATCGCGTTTAGTGCATCCACGTCCTGGCCGATCCCGCGAGCCGTTCCAGTGATGTTTCGATCGCGGGTCCACCGGTCTTGGTACCACGTGCACGCCTCGAACGTATCATTTTGTCCCGCCCGCCATCTCTCCGACATTTCCCGATAATGCTTGAGGAGCGCGCCGCCGGATCTTTCGCCTGCAAGGTCTCGCATCTGGTAGGGATCTGTCCGATTGTGGAAGAGCAACTCGCGCCGGTCACGGTGATAGATGGCGTATGTGTACTCCCCGTCGCGGAGCGCCCGCCATTCCGTGCCATCGGTCCACGCTGCGGTCGTTCCCATACCTTGCAGGTGCGCTGCTTCGGGCGTAGCTCCCGATCTGCCGAGCACGTGACCACTGAAATCGGAGCCCTCGACGGACTTCGGAACTGGAAGGTTCATAAGCGACAGGAGTGTCGGCATGATATCCGGTGTGCCCAGGGGTGCGTCTGAAACCGCCTTCGCAGGGATGCGGCCAGGCCATCGCATCAGAAACGGTATCCGGGCAGCTTCTTCGTAAAAGATGTACTTGGCGCGTCTGCCGTGCGCACCGAACATCTCGCCGTGATCCGAGGTAAACACGAGTATCGTGTTGTCGCTGAGACCCTGTTTGTTCAGCGCGTCCATGATCCGGCCAACGCAGCGATCGATGCCTGCGCTCTGAGCGTAGTACGTTCGTTGGAACTGATCGATTTGCTTTGGGTATTGATTCCCGATCTTCGCCCAGTTGTCGGCATACGGATCCGGGATTTCCGAGTAATTCGGACGTTTGGGCAGAGTAACATCTTTGAACAACTCGAGGTCGTCCGGTCTTACATTATTTGTGTCCCAGGGATCGTGCGGCGGCCCCCAGGAGACGAATAGTGCGAAGGGTTCATTGCCCCTTCCGGCTTCTTCGAGGAATCTGATCGCAACCTCGGTTTGCCCGTCCGGTTCATATTGCTTACGGATGTGGCGATTCTTGTCGTTCTCGAAATACGGCGAGTTGTAGTATTCGTGGTTGAAATTGTACGCCTGCCAGAGGCCGTCGAAGCCCAGCCGGTATGGCCCTGGAGGAACGAATCCATTGCGAGTCTGTTCGTGATGACCGAGTTCGTTCGCCCAAAGATGCCACTTGCCGATGTACGCGGTCCGATACTTGTTGCGCGTGAGTACATGTCCTAAGCATTCGTGCTCCGGGCTGAGACGTAGCTCGTTGATCACCATTCCGGTGCTGGACTGATACTTGCCGGTGAACAAAGATGCGCGATAGGGAGCGCAAACGGGCGTAGAGGAAATCGCCTGGTGAAAGTTGCATCCCTGCGCGGCAAGACGGTCGATGTTAGGCGTGCGCGCGTATTCGTCGCCCGCATATCCGCAGGAGAAATAACGTAGCTGGTCGGCGAATATATAGACGAGATTGGGCGGCTTGTTCCCTGCTGCCTGATCAGGGGCTGCGGCTCGCGTCGTGAAGGTCATGCCTCCCATCGCCGCCGTTTGGGCCAGAAATTCTCTTCGATTCTGATCTGCCAAAATCCGTCCTTCCTTTGAGAACTCCGTTTGTACCTATCCAAGGCGTGCGAGCAACTGTGGGAGGACGAAACGGCCCCGCAGCCGAGTGGGATGCCGCCCAGAGTGGCCGTTACTCAATAATGCAGAACTCAGAAATTCTTCAGACGAATGTTTTTCACTTCCATCTTCATTGCCGCGTCCGGCAGGAGGTGTAACTGGATACCGATTTCACCCTTCATTTTGCGACCCGCGGTGTCGTCGTCGATTAATGTGCTCATGACGTGACCGTTGATGAGCTGTATCAGGGTGTTGCCTCGGGCAATGATGTGAATCTCGTTCCAGTCGTCGTCCTTGATAAAGGATTTAAGCTGATCGCTATCACCGACCTGTCCGATAGATCCGGGCTTCTTGCCGGTGGACACATACGAAATCTGTCCTCGCATTGCGAGAAATCCTCGGGCCCGTTCCTCATAGATCTGCCCGGTAAACATTTGGTGTAGGTCAATATCTGCCTGATAACCCTGCATAACCCATCTCGCGATATCGGGTCTCTCAATGCTGCGATATTGAATCCCGCTGTTGCCGTTCGTCCCGGTCAACCGATACTGTGCCTTGAATTCAAAATCAGCCGGCTCGCCGCCTTTCCAAACGCAGAAAATGTTTTGCTTCGGCTGATGGTTTGGTTTCGTCTCGCCAACCATCACGCCGCCTTCGACGCGCCAGAAAGCGGGGTCACAGTCCCACCCTTCCAGGCTATTGCCATTGAAGATCGTTTGAAAACCGGTTTCTTCAAGCGGCTTCACCCCTGCCTTCTGCATGAAATCGCGTGCCGCCCGCTTCTCGGCTTCACTCGGCGCGCTCTTCTGGCCGAACGCGGAGACCGGCAAGATGCAAGTGAGTACGGCTACGGGAAAGCCCAGCCTCTTGATTGATCGCAGTACCACGCCCTTCCTCCTTTGAGATGGCTTCAACGTTCTCGGATTGTTTCCCAGGTGCGATTGCCGGCCGACTTCAACACTGCCTCGGTGACATCGTCAGTCAGTAAGGCGTCCCGAAACGTAGGTGAAGCACTCTTGCCTTCGCCTACTGCGGCGAGAAAATCGGCGGCCTGGTGGATAAACGTGTGCTCGTAACCGATCTGCAAACCGGGAACCCACCAGTTCTTCATGTAGGGATGGTCACCATCCGTGATATGGATGCTTCTCCATCCGCGCAGCGGACCTTCATCGCGATAGTCGAAGTATTCGAGCCGGTGGAGATCATGCAGGTTCCAACGAAGCGAGGCGAATTCGCCGTTGATCTCGAGCGTGTAGAGCGCTTTGTGTCCCCGCGCGTACCGAGTTGCTTCGAAGGTAGCAATCGACCCGTTGCGGAACCGCGCCAGGAACGCACTCGCATCGTCGATACCGACAGGCTCTTCCTTCCCGGTCAGGTTGTGTTTGCGGGATTTGATGAATGTTTCGGTCATCGCGCTCACTTCGCGAATGAGACCGTTCAGCCACAGGGCTGTGTCGATATTGTGTGCAAGCAGATCACCCGTGACACCGCTCCCCGCAACATTCGCATCTAGCCGCCAAAGTGCCTCCCCACCCTGCGGGAGGTCTGCGGAAATTGTCCAGTCTTGAAGGAAAACGGTGCGGTAATGGAAAATCCGTCCGAGTTTGCCCGCGTCGATCAGGTTTTTCGCGAGAACAACGGCGGGAACTCGGCGGTAGTTGTACCAGACCATATTCGGGACCTTGGCTTCTTCGACCGCCCGAACCATGGATTCTGATTCAGCGACGCTTCTTCCGAGCGGCTTCTCACACATCACCATCTTGCCGGCTTTCGCGGCTGCTATGGCGATTTCGGCGTGAGTATCGTTCGGAGTTGCGATGTCGACCACGTCGATATCGGGAGAATCGACGATAGCTCGCCAATCTGTTTCGTAGCCTTCGTAGCCCCAATTGGAAGCGAACTTTTGAGCGCGTTCGGCGTTACGGGCGCATACTTTCTTCAGCACGGGCCGGTAAGGCAGCTGGAAGAACTTCGGCGCCTGCCCGAATGCGTTCGAATGCGTTCGGCCCATGAACCCGCAGCCGATTACTCCAATCCGTAGTTCCTTCAGCATTAATTCCACCCGTGTGCTTCACGCACCGCAACCATAACGCTCAGGATGTCGTTCCACGTTTGCGCTTCGCCCATAACGGAATTCGGGAACATACAGCCATCCCAACAGATGTGTTGGAACGCCCGAGTGACATTGCCCTGGTCATCGCGCATCCAGGCTCCAGCATCACGCACGATGTCGAGTCTGCCATTCGGATCGAAGGGCAAGCAGTGCTTACCGGTCTTATCGTGCGAGCCCGAACCCTTGACTGTGCCATCGTTCTGGGCGACATGGAAGTCGATCGTCCAGGGCCGCAAGGCGCTCGCTACTTTCTTGTAGGCTGCCGCAAGCTTTTCGTGGTCCGACCAGTCAAAGTTTTCGGGCAGCAGCCGGTCTTCAGGCGCGTTGTAACCCATGGTGAAGAGCATCGTGTGAGCCATGTCGGCCTGGAAGCCCAGTGTCTTCGGTCTCCCGACAAGCTCCAACAGTTCCACATTGTGGCGCCAACTATGCATGCCCGCCCAGCAGATTTCACCCTCGGCGGCTAACCGCTCGCCGAAGTCTTCGGCGATATCGCAGGCCCTCCGGAAAGTATCAGCGATACGCTTTGTGTTCTCTTGAGGATTCTTCACCCATTCGCCGGGTCCGGTCGCTGAATCAATGCGGATGACCCCATACTGGCGGACGCCCAGTTCACGTAGCTTGCGACCGATGCGGCACGATTTCCTCACCTGCTCCAGGAAACGGCCGCGCTCGCTTTCGTCGCCCAATGCCGAACCACCCGTGGGTGGCCAAACGGGCGCAACCAGTGAGCCCGCTCGCAGTCCCTTCGTCTGAAGATTCTCTGCGAGACGTTTCAGGTCATCATCCGAAGAATCGATGTCGGTGTGAGGAAGCGAGAGGAACAGATCGACGCCGTCAAACTTAACGCCGTTTACTTCGGCTTTGGCGGTAAGTTCCAGCATTGTTTCGAGGTCAATAGGCGGTTCAGCATCGCCGCCCTTCCCTACTAATCCAGGCCACATCGCATTGTGAAGGAATGGGAACCGGTTACTCATTGGAAGATCTCATCGTGGAGTTGGCTGAAGACTCTCAGTCTTCGAAGCGTATCCTACACCAGTCTGCTTGGCCAAAGCCTAGCGAAACTGCGAGGGACATCTGCGATTTTCGGAATGCGGAGGCTCAAATTCAGGGCCGTTATTGACTTAAACCCGCACGAGCCCATACAATCGCCTCAAGTATTGTAACGTTTCAAAAGGGTCTCGTTTCTACAAATCAGTAAAGGAGGGTCTCTCATGTCAGAGGCTTTGCTGCGCCGTGTAGGCGCCTTCGTATCCAGCAAGCGCAAATGGCTGGGCATGAATTTATTGGGTCTGGCTTTCGCCAGCGCATTCCTGCCTGTTGTTGCTTCCGCGCAAGAATTCCGTGCCACTGTAACCGGTACCGTTGCCGATGCTTCGGGCGCCAAGATTCCCGGCGCTAACATTGAAATCAAAAACCTGAGTACGGGTGTTAGTGTTAGCACGCTGACTACCGGTGAGGGCACTTACACGACGCCGTTCCTCGCGCCCGGCCGGTATTCCGTTACCGCGACTGTTTCCGGATTCAAAACTGAAACGAAGACGAACGTGGAGCTCAATGTGAGCGATCGGCAACAGATCGACTTCACGTTGCAGATAGGTGGGGTTTCCGAGCAGGTGACCGTCGAAGCGTCGGGCCAGCAGATCGAAAGCGCAAATGCGGATCTCGGGCAGAGCATTGGCGCGACTGCGACGGCCGAGCTGCCGCTGCTAGGTCGAAATCCTTTCCAACTCACAACCTTGGCTTCAGGCGTCCAGCACAACGTGTCGACGGCCAGCCGATCTGATCGTCCTTTCGACAACGGCGGCATGGATTCCTACAACATCAACGGCAGCCGTGCTCAGACCAATGAGTTCTTGCTCGATGGTACGCCGAATACCTCAAGCGAGGGCTTCGGCTCGCCCAATAACCTGACGTTTGCTCCTCCTCCTGACGCAGTCTCCGAATCGAAAGTGCAGACCAGCACCTACGACGCGCAGTACGGCCGAACGGGTGGCGGCACCGTTAACGTTGGCCTGAAGAGCGGCACGAATAAGTTCCACGCCAACTTGTACGACTACTGGCGCAATACTGTTCTCAATGCCAACACGTTCGACGGCAACCTCTCGGGTCAGGGGAAAGTTCCGTTCCACTGGAATGAGCCGGGAGTCGAAGTGGAGGGCCCACTCTACATTCCGAAGCTCTACGACGGCCGGAACCGGACGTTTTTCATGTACAACTGGGAAGACATCCGCGATAGCGTTCCGTATTCGCAGACCTATACGGTTGCGACCGCGGCGGAGCGCAATGGTGATTTCTCAGGCTTACTAAACTCCACCGGCCAGCGAGTCACGATTTACGACCCGCTAAGCACGGTGGCGACTACGGTCAACGGGGTGACTACCTATTCGAGAACACCGTTCGCGGGGAATATCATTCCCCAAAACCGAATCAACCGCGTGTCTCGCAACATGCTGGCCTATCTGCCGCTTCCGAATGTGCCTGGCAACGGATTCGGCCAGAACAATTTCAGTGATCCGTCGAACACGAGAAGCGACAAGTACGACATTCACAGCTTTCGTTTCGATCACGCTTTCAATGAGCAAAACAAACTGTTCGTGGACATTCTGCGCAGTAACCGGCACGAGGTGAACGATACTGCTGGATTCGTTGGAGCTGCATCACCACTGTATTTGCACTGGCGAACCAACACCGGCGTCATCGCCGATGTCACGTCTATCCTCTCCCCGACCACAGTTCTGGATTCGCGCGTATCCTTCAATCGGCACGCTTTTGCAATCGCGCGACATGCATCCGGTTTCGATCCCACGCAACTCGGCTTTTCGCCGTCGTTTGCTAGCCAGCTCGCGACGCCGTCGTTTCCTTATATGAACGTCGGGTCTTATTACTCGAACGTCAATTTCGCTGGATTCGGGTACACGGGTAGTCAATATACGTACACGAACACCATCTCCTGGTCTGAGACTCTGTCCAAAACACTGAACGCTCATTCGGTAAGGGTCGGCTTCAATTTCCGGAATATCCGGAACAATGTGAACAGTCCGACATCCTCAGCAGGCACTTTCGCGTTCAACAACAGCTATACACAGGCCAACCCCGTCCAGCCCAGTAATACTTCTGGAGACGCATTTGCGGCTTTCCTACTCGGCGCACCCGCCAGCGGTAGCGTCCCCATCAATACTTCTTTCGCTTATCAAAGCCTCTACTATGCAGGCTTCTTCCAGGATGACTGGCGTGTGAACAGCCGGTTAACGCTTAACCTGGGGGTTCGCTGGGATTACGAATCTCCGATTTCAGAGCGGTATAACAGACAGAACGCCGGCTTCGATATGAGCGCCCTGAGTCCTTTACAGGTGCCTGGATTCCGGACTGTCTACGGCGGGCTGTTGTTCACCGGCAACAGTGCAAGTAATCGACTTCCGTTCCGGCGGGATCTCAATAACTGGCAGCCTCGATTTGGACTCGCCTATAAGATCACATCCAGCACGGTATTTCGTGGCGGATATGGAATCACCTATCTGCCAACCATCGATATAGGACAAAACAACGGGTATAGCACCACCACCAGTTTTGTGTCGTCGGCTAACAATGCTGGACTGGTTCCTCTTAATTACCTGGACAACCCTTATCCGTCCGGGATTCTTCAGCCGGTCGGCAGTTCTCTGGGGCTTGCCACGCAAATCGGCCAGAGTGTGACATACAGCAACCCGAACCGGAAGATTCCCTACGTGCACCAGTTTTCCGCGCAGATTCAGCAACAACTACCGTGGCAAATCTTGTTGAGCGCGGGTTACGCCGGTAGCCGCTCAGAGGCTCTGCAGGCCGCGAAGCAGATCAACGTAGTGCCGGCTTCGGCTCTGTCGCTAGGAAACGGACTCCTTGCATCAGTGCCGAACCCCTTCTTCGGCCGGCTGTCAGGAACTTTGAACACCCCGAATACTACGGTTCAACAGCTCCTGCTCCCCTTTCCGCAGTTCCTGACCGTCACGGGACTAAACAACTCCTTTGGGTACTCCTCGTACGATTCACTACAGGTCAACGTTGACAAGCGCTTTTCGAAAGGGCTGTATTTCATCGCGAGCTACACGTATTCGAAGGCTTTGGAAGCCACGACTTATCTCAATAATCAGGATCCGTTTAGTGATCCTGCCCGGCGGCTCAGTAACTTCGACGCTCCGCATCGTTTCACTATTGCCGGCGGTTATTCGCTTCCATTCTTCAAGGACAAGGGTCTCGCCAATATCTTTCTAGGAGGATGGCAAGTAAACGCCATGGCGTACTACCAATCCGGATTCCCGATGCCGGCACCGACCAGTGGAGGAGGAACGATAACCGGAACCCCTAATACGACGGGAGCCACAAGCTTTACGGGCGGTGCTATCTCAACGGGCATCAATCCTGCGATTGACGTGACGGATCGTTTCAGCGCTCAATTCAACACGTGCACGATTTCGCTGGCGGGCGCTCGCCAGAATTGCAGCAGCGCTTCGCAGCCGGCGGCTTGGCGCATACAAAGTCCGTATGAATTGGCCACATTGAGCCCATTCCTGCCTGGAATCCGTGTCCCTCGGCCGCGTCAGGTGAATGCATCGTTGTTTAAGACGTTCAGTTTGACAGAAGCCGTTCGACTGCAATTCCGTGCCGAAGCATTCAACATCACCAACACGCCCTGGTTCGGTACGCCGACCACTGCGATTAACTCTGGTTCGTTCGGCCAGGTCGCGAAAACTCAGACGAACGATGCACGTAGCCTGCAACTCGCTCTTCGGCTAAGCTTCTGATTAGTTCCCGGGAACGGAAACGATCATTTCTCTTCCCGGGAACTGACCTGCAGAGTGAGATGACCCTTTATCGCAATCTTCCCGCTGTACAAATCGAGAACGAACACATCCGGGTAACCGTGCCCGTGCAAGGCGGTCATATCGCTGAGCTCCTGGACAAGAAAACTGGCGTGAATCCGTTATGGTCTCCGCCTTGGCCCTCGATCGATGTGAGCGACTACTCGCCTGAGAAGCATCCCGAGTACGGCAACGACGCAGAGAGTAAGCTGCTTGCGGGCATCATGGGGCATAACCTCTGCCTGGATGTGTTTGGACCTCCTTCGAAAGAGGAGGCCCGCGCCGGGTTGGTGGTCCATGGCGAAGTCGCGCTCCTGAAGTTTGACCTATCGACGCAAGGCCAGCAGCTTACCGCGCGGGCGACGCTACCGTCGGCTCAACTCGCCTTTGAGCGTCAGTTGCGGCTAGACGGCAAGAAAGTCCATATCAGCGAAACCGTCGAGAATCTCTCGATCCTGGACCGTCCCATCGCGTGGACGCAACACGCCACGCTGGGAGCGCCGTTTGTGGAACGCGGAAGGACGGAGTTTCGAACAACAGCAACCCGCTCGCGTACACCGGACGGCGTCGAATTTGATTGGCCATGGCTGCCGGAAACCGGCGGTGAGAAGAGAGATCTGCAAAGGTTCAACAGTGCTCAATCTTCAGGAGGGTACACAGCTCACCTGCTAAATGCTGAATCGCCCGAAGCCTGGTTCTTTGCATATTCGCCGCGATCAAGCGTTCTCGTTGGCTACGTTTGGAAAACGTCCGATTTTCCATGGCTTGGAATTTGGGAAGAAAACGAGAGTCGGGCGGGCAAGCCTTGGAACAATCGCACAACTACGCTTGGCATGGAGTTTGGAGTGTCGCCCTTCCCAGAGAGCCGGAGGGAGATGATCGAGCGCTCCAATCTGTTTGGGGTCCCTTGTTATCGTTGGATTCCAGCGAAGAGCAAGGTATCAATCGCATATCATTGTGCAGTCGGGCAGGCTTCGAGAATCCCCGAATCTCTCGGGGACTTCGAAAAGGCGATTGCTTAAAGTGGCCTCCTGGCCGAAGAGATAGAACTGTTATGTCTAACAACAAACTTGCTGTGGAAGCGCTCAAGGCGGGCGACGGAATTGTCCGGCTTGCCCCGTGCTGGGTCCCCCGTTCCTTCCTGATGCCGGGCGGCCGCTTAAAACTTGATCCTAGAGATCTGTATGCTCTAGGCGCTCACCGCGGCGGCATCGATGAGCGATGGTTTTCTTCCACCACCAAGGCTGCAAACGGCCCATTGACCGCGGAAGATGAAGGACTCAGCTATATCGAGTTCAACGGTCAAAAGGTCCTGCTCAAAGAGGCGGTCGAGACTGCCGGGGACCAGTTCCTTGGCCCCGATGTCATGTCCAAGCACGGCGGCTTCAATCTCCTGTGCAAGTTTTTCGACAATCTTGGCCCTATCCCACATCACCTGCACCAGAATGATGAGTTCGCCGCGCGGGTGAATCAGAAAGGCAAACCCGAGGCCTACTACTTCCCGCCTCAATATAACTTCAAACCGAACAATTTCCCTTACACCTTCATGGGCCTCAACCCGGGTACCACGAAAGATGACGTCCGTCGTTGCCTGGAACGCTGGAATGAAGGCGACAATGAACTCCTGTATCTTTCGCGCGCATATAAATTAAAGCCCGGAAGTGGATGGCAGATAGATCCTGGAATCCTGCATGCACCGGGTTCATTAGTGACTTACGAGCCCCAAGTGAACTCAGATGTATTTGCCATGTATCAGTCAATGGTGGAGGGACGCGCGGTGCCATGGGATCTTCTCGTAAAAGACGTTCCCGCAGAGCATGCACAGAACATTGATTACCTGATCGACATGCTGGATTGGGAGGCCAATGTGGACCCGAACTTCTCGGCGAAGCGCCTGTTCGAACCGCACCCGGCGAAACCGGCGGAACAGATGAAGCAGGCCGGCTACTCGGAAAGCTGGGTTGTCTACTCAACTCCTCATTACTCCGCCAAAGAACTGACGGTGTTGCCCGGCAAGTCGGTCAAAATCCAAGACTCGGCCGCGCACGGTGTCATCGTTGTGCAAGGTTACGGCACGTTCGGAAAGCACGAAGCAGAGACACCGACTTTGATACGGTTCGGCCAGATGACTAAGGATGAGTTCTTTGTCAGCGCCGATCGGGCCAAAGAAGGCGTCGTAATCACCAACAAGAGTGACCGTGAGAATCTGGTGATGTTGAAACACTTCGGCCCGGAAAATCCGGATGCTCCCATCGGTAGACCTGCCGCCTAGCTATTCGAAAACCTTAGAGATCGGTTACCCTGGTTCGCTCACCTAACGAGTTCGCGAGGGTAACCATTTCCAAGCGGATACGCTTCCGCCAGCCCTGACCTCTTCCGGACGAGTCACGCGAGATCAAAACCTCGGCTTCCGCGACTCGGAAAAGTTGTGCTCCGAATATGATGTTTGCAGCTAATCGAAACAGGCGCCCGAGCCAGGCTCGATTGGCTCCGAGATCCGCGATCATGCAATCCACAAGAAGATCATTTCTTTGCTCTCTCACCGCCGCTGCAGTTGCAACTCCTTCCGTTGCCGCTGGTCTGCAGGGGAACCGAAAAAGGCCAAACATCCTCATCATCATGGCGGATGATATGGGCTTTTCCGACATAGGCTGCTTTGGATCGGAAATCGCAACACCCAACATCGACCGCCTTGCCCAACGCGGCGTTCGCTTCACGCATTTCTACAACTGTGCCCGTTGCTGTCCGTCTCGTGCAGCGCTCCTTACTGGACTGGACAATCACGCCGCCGGGGTTGGAGACATGGTGGAAGCGCGCGACATCCCGGCTTATGAGGGATACCTGAATCAGAACTGCGTCACGCTGGCCGAAGCGCTCCGTCCTGCCGGATACCATCCGCTGATGGTAGGAAAGTGGCACGTTGGCGAGAACCGGGGCCATTGGCCTACTGATCGGGGGTTCGAGCACTATTTCGGACTGATCAGCGGGGCGTGCAATTACTTCCGTCTAGATCCAGGGCGCAAAATGGCGCTCGATGGGGAACCCTGGAGTCCGCCCGAGCAAGGCTTCTACATGACGGACGCATTCACAGACCACGCGGTCAGCCTGCTGGATGATTATGGGCGGCGGCAGGATCCGTTCTTGCTTTACCTCGCGTACACCGCGCCCCACTGGCCCCTTCATGCCTGGCCAGACGACATCGCTCACTACCGGGGTAAGTATAAAAGCGGCTGGGATCGGTTACGTCTTGAACGGCATCGGCGGCAACTCGACATGGGCATTGTAGACAAACGGTGGCCGTTAACTCCGCGGGACCGTGATGTTCCTGCCTGGGAGGATGTGGATGACAAAGAAGACAAAGATCATCGAATGGCTACATACGCTGCCCAGATTACGAGGATGGATCGCGGTATCGGACGGGTGATGGAGAAGCTCAGGCAAGTAGGACAGGAAGACAACACCTTAGTGTTCTTCCTCTCGGATAATGGAGCTTGCCACGAGATCGTCAACCGCGGCAAACCCGGAGCCGAGATCGGTTCCGCCGATTCCTTCCTCAGCTACGGAGTTGGCTGGGCAAACGCGGGAAACACTCCCTTCCGGCTTTATAAACACTGGACGCACGAGGGCGGTATCGCTGCTCCATTCATTGCGTCCTGGCCAGGCGTGATCAAGTCGCACAATTCCCTCTTTCATCAACCGGCGCACATCACGGATATCATGCCGACGGTCCTGGAATTGGCCGGTGCTCAGTATCCGAGGACTTTTCAGGGGCGCGAGATCACTCCCACGCAAGCGAAGAGCCTGGTGCCGATCTTGCGGGGGCAGCGCTGGCCTGGCCATGAAGCCCTCTTTTGGGAACACGAAGGTAATCGCGCCGTTCATCAGCAGAACTGGAAGCTTGTGAATCGCTTCCCCGATCGTTGGGAACTCTACGACCTCGATGCGGACCGCACAGAACTGAAGGACCGGGCGGCGGAGGAGCCGGACCGTGTGCGGGCCATGTCCTCCTTATATGAGCAGTGGGCGCACGAACATGGGGTGGTTCCATTCCAGGACCTGCCAAAGGCAAAAAGGGCATAAGCTTCAGCGGTAATTTGTGGACGTCAATATGAGAAAGCTTTTCAGCATTGGCTATCTTGCGATAGCCATTTACATGGGATCGAAGGTCGCCGCTTACGGACAGGCCGTGACGGGTACAATTCTGGGAACCATACACGACTCCTCCGGTGCGCCCGTACCATCCGCGCCCGTGCGGATTGACAATACGGCGACCGGTACGAGCCGAACCGTGACGACTAACTCCGCTGGCGACTATGAGGCACCTTCTCTCTCGCCGGGCTCTTACGCTGTTTCTGTGGAAGCGCAGGGCTTCAAGAAAGTCACCGCACAGAATATTCAGCTCAGCGTGGATGAGAAAGCTCGTGTGGATCTTACTCTGACCGTGGGCAGCGTAAGCGAAACAGTGGAAGTGAATGCAGCCGTACCCCTCGTGCAATCGGAGACATCCGAACTTGGCACAACGGTTAATCAAACGCAGATACGAGAGTTGCCGCTGAACGGTAGAAACTTCGTTCAACTCACACGTCTCATCCCCGGAGTTCAGCGCGGCATCCCTGGCTCGAATTCAGATGGCTCCGGAAGCGTAGGATTCCGGGCCTCGGCGTCCTTCTCTGCCAATGGGATGCGGGCGAGAGATAACAACTTCATCCTGGACGGCGTAGACGACAACGAGCTTTTGCTGTCGACCGTAGTCGTGTTCCCGAGCGTCGACGCGCTGCAGGAGTTCAAAGTCCAAACGAGCACGTATTCCGCCGAGTTCGGGCGTTCGCTAGGCGGCGTCGTGAATCTCCAAATCAAATCCGGATCGAATCAACTCCACGGCAACCTGTTTGAGTTTGTTCGTAATGATCTGTTCGACGCGAACGACTGGTTCAACAACAAATTTGGACGGACGAAACCGCCATTCCGGCAAAATCAGTTCGGAGGGACGCTGGGTGGGCCGCTTTGGAAAAATCACACGTTCTTTTTCGTGGATTATCAGGGCATGCGCGTTCGGCAGGCCAATTCGTATCTTTCGACGGTCCCCACGGCAGATATGCGCGCCGGCAACTTCTCCGCCATTCGCCGCGCCATTTATGACGCGACCAATCGTGCCGCGTTTCCTGGCAACGTTATTTCGGTAACTCGCCAGGATCCGGTGGCACACAACATCATCGATCAACTTTACCCGCTTCCGAATACCCCAGGACAAGTAAGCACCACCGGTCAGACGATCAACAACTTTCTATATAACCCGGTCAGTTCCCGGCAGGACGATCAATACGACATCAAGGTAGATCATCAATTCCGGTTGAACAATCAAGCCTTTGTTCGATACAGCCGCCAAACGACTGATAACTTCCTGCCCGCTGCTCTTCCTCACGGAGATGCGGGGGCTACATTCGGGGCAGCGAACTCCACACTGGTGGCACAATCAGCTGCTTTCAACGATACGCATACGTTTAGCCCGACGCTGCTCAATGAATTCCGGCTTGGGTTCTCCCGGTTCGGGCTGCAGGGTGCTCCGCTGGACTACGGATTGAATCTGGCTCGTAGCGTGGGGCTGCCGGGTGTGAATATCAGCGACATCACGAGTGCCTTCACCCAGATCATCTTTTCGCCCGGCGACATCCAGGCTCTGGGCGCGAACGCCAACCAACCGTTTCTCGGGTACTACAACACGTATCAGTGGATCGACAACGTTACTCGCATTGTAGGCGCCCACTCGCTGAAGGCGGGATTCAGCTACACAGCACGGCAACGGAATCAGTTCAACGTGAATTATCCGACCGGGCGCTACACGTTCCAGCCGCAGTTAACGTCCAATTGCGCCGGGATTGCCACCGGATGTTCGGTGAATAGCAGTACAGGCTTTTCGGTCGCAAGTTTTTTACTCGGGTACGCGAGCAGCCTTACTCGCGATTATCGTCAGGGAATCACTGGCGAGCGCAAGTACGAGATCGGGAGCTTCGTCCAGGACGACTGGAAAGTATCGCAGAGACTCACTCTCAATCTGGGACTGCGTTGGGATTTCCTCTCGCCTTACACGGAAGTGTATAACCGGATGGCGAACTTCGACCCAACAACTGCGCGCATGGTTGTTGCATCTGATTCTGCAAAAATAGGCGGGCTGTCCGTTGGCCGCGCGCTTCGACAAAATACCTACGGCGATTTCGGTCCGCGCGTCGGGCTGGCATGGTCGATGCTCCCAGACAACCGGCTGATCCTTCGAGCCGGATATGGTGTCTTCTATAACGAGCCACTTACCGGCGGCTCTTCTCAGATGACCCGTAATCCGCCATTTGGCATCTCGCAATCTTATACAGCCTCTCTACTGCCCACCATCCAGCTCTCCAATGGCATTCCAGCCATCCCTGCCTTAAGCGCAACCTCTCCGATCACGGGTGCTCTCGGTTCCACATTCGACCCCTTACTCAGAGACGAGCGTGGGCAAAACTGGAATTTTGATTTGCAGCGTCAGTTGGGCAAGGACTTCCTGATCGAGGGTGCTTACGTGGGCTCTCGAGCCACCCGGCTGCTCATGAACACCAATATCAATCAGGCGCCTCCGGTGGTTGGAGTAAGCGATCAGAACATCAATCGGCCATATCGCTCGGTATTGCCGGGAGTAACAAACATTACCCAGGTGGAAAGCCGCGGGTATGCCTTGTATCACGCACTGCAGCTAAAGGCCACTAAGCGCTTTTCGCGCGATTTCATGTTTCTTGGTTCGTATACGTGGGGTAAGAGCATCGATATCGTCTCGGACGTCGAAAGCGCTACCTTGAACGCTTACAACTTCAACATGGATCGCGGGCTGTCGAACTTCGATGTTCGACATAACCTGGTTTTGAGCTGGAATTACACCCTCCCGTTCGGAGCAAAGCGTTATTGGGGCGGCTGGGAACTCAGCGGCATTCTAAACTTGCGCACGGGCCTTCCGTTTACCGTGACACAGTCGCAAGGCCTCCTATCAACTGGAACCGGGAACCGTCCGAACCGTATTGGCTCCGGAAGCGTGACGAATCCATCACCAGACTTATGGTTCAACCCTGCAAGTTTTGTCCCTACACTCGATAACACAGGGACGTATGGAAACTCAGGACGCAATATCCTGATTGGTCCTCCACAGCGATCGCTTGATTTCTCCATCGTGAAGAACACTCGGTTCGGAGAACGCTTCCGGCATCAGATCCGTGGTGAATTCTTCAACGCGCTGAATACGCCGCAGTTCGGAGCACCAAATTCAACGATTGGAACGGCGGGGGTTGGCTCGATCACTAGCCTGCTTTACAGTACGCCCATGCGACAAATTCAGCTCGCCATGAAGCTGGAGTTCTGATCGTGCAAAATCGTCGTGATTTTGTCGGGAACGTATTGGGGGCAATTGGGGCTGCTTCGGTTGAGCCGGGTTTCGAGCGTTCTCCCGGACCCGGAGGTAAACGCCCGAACATACTGC
>Ga0308176_10001230_pt1 | contig 16060 bp, 9 predicted proteins | sample PhyCR2_3_FD_203890 | JGI IMG/M metagenome (GOLD analysis project Ga0308176, IMG submission 203890) | Soil microbial communities from UC Gill Tract Community Farm, Albany, California, United States - DLSLS.C.R2 | ecosystem: Environmental > Terrestrial > Soil > Agricultural land | place: USA...
GACGACGCGTACATCCACTACCTGAACGGCTGGGTGCTCGGCAAGGCGAAGCACACCACCGAAGCGGTGGCGGAGCTGACGAAGGCGGCGACGCTCGAACCGTACTACGCGCTGCCCAATCTCGTGCTCGGCGCCACGTACGAGACGCTCGAGAAGGCGCCCGAAGCGATCGCCGCGTATCAGCGCTTCCTCACGCTCGCCAGCGCGCGCGACCCGCAGCGTCAGTTCGCCTCGGAGCGCGTCGAGGATCTGAAGGCGTTCGTGAACGCGCCGAAGACGCAATGAGCCGCACCGCGCTCATCACGCGTGCCGCTCTGCTGATCGGCCTCGTCGCCACGTCGCTGCCGGCGCAGAGCACCGGCTCGCCGGTGCGCCAGCGCACGACGTACGAGGACCTGCAGCTGTTCGGGCAGGTGCTCAATCAGATCCGCGTGAACCATCCCGATTCGATCGAGGCACACGAGCTGTTCCTCGCCGCGGTCGAAGCGATGGTGCACGCCGCGGATCCACATTCGTACGTCGTGCCGGCCGTGCGCCTCGATGCGGCGAAGTCGGAAGCGCTGGAGAAGGGGAAGCTGTATCCGGTGCCGATCGACTTCTCCTTCGTTGGTGGCACGCCGGTCGTGGTGAGCGTGGCCGCGGGTACGGCCGCGCGGCGCCTCGACATCCTCCCGGGCGACGAGCTCGTCGCCGTCGACGGCGGCTCGTTCATCTCCCACAGTGCGCCCGAGCTGGACGTCGAGCTGGCCGGCCCGAAGAAGTCGACCGTCCGTCTCACGCTCGAGCGCCGGCGCGACGACGGATCGCTGGTGCGGCTCGATCGCCTCGTGCAGCGAGAGCGGGCGGAGGAGGAGTCGGCCGTCCCCGTGTCGATCATGCTCGACCCGACCACCGGCTACGTGCGCGTGACGACGTTCGTCGGCGAGCGGGTCGCCGACGATCTGCACGCGGCGCTCGAGCGGCTGGAGAAAGCCGGCATGGAGCAGCTGCTGCTCGATCTGCGCGACAACGGAGGCGGGAGCGTGTCGGAGGCGGCCCACGTCGCCGGGGAGTTCCTGCCGCGCAACGCCATCGTGTACACGTCGGAAGGACGCAAGCCGGAAATCACCGACACGGGCCGCGTGAAGCGATCGTTCTTCCGATCAGAGCGGCGCTATCCGATCGTCGTGTTGGTGAACGCCGGCACGGCGAGCGCCTCCGAGATCGTCGCCGGAGCGCTCCAGGACCACGATCGTGCGCTGATCGCCGGCCGCCCCACCTTCGGCAAGTCGCTTCTCATGCGCGGCTTTCCGATGTCGGATGGCTCCGTGCTGTGGCTCGTCGTGGGGCACGTGCGCACGCCGTGTGGACGCGTCGTGCAGCGCCAGTACCGATCGATCACGCGACGCGAGTACTATCGACTCGCGAGAGCCGAGCGCGACACGGCGGGACGGCCGGCGTGCCGGACCGACGGGGGCCGCACCGCGTATGGCGGCGGCGGGATCTTCCCCGACCTGCCGCTCCCCGATGCGCCGCCGCGTCCGCGCTGGGCGAGCCGGCTCGACGAGCTCCAGCTGCTCATGTCGTGGAGCGGAGGCTACGTCGACGCCCATGCGGCCGCGCTCACCGACGTCGACGCCTTCAGCGCGCACGTGCTTCCCGCCACGGTGCTCGCCGACTTCCGGGCCTACGCGTCGAAGCAGGGGGTGGACGTTCCCGCCGACGGAGACGCGCTGCTGCAGGAGCTCCTGCTCACGAACATCGCCTACGCCCGCTGGGGCACCGAAGGGGCGTATCGTGTGTACGCGCGGCGGGACGGCGAGGTGCGGGCGGCGATGACGGGATTCCCCCAGGCGCGCGCCATGGTGAAGTTAGGTCCATGATGCCACCTCGCTCGACGTTCGCCGCGGCGCTCGGCACCGCGGCGCTTCTCACCTCGCTCGCGTCCACCGTCGCGGCGCAGTCCCCAGACACCTATCGCGCCGCGACCGACCGCCTGATCGACGCGGCGACGAAGGACAGCGCGGCGTGGAACCGGATTGCCGAGCTCACCGACACCTTCGGCAGCCGCATCGCGGGCTCCCAGGCCCTCGAGCATGCGATCGATTGGACGCTGGCACGCATGCGTGCCGACGGCCTCGAGAACGTTCGCGGCGAGCCGGCGATGGTCAACCACTGGGTGCGCGGCGCCGAATCGGCGGAGCTCATCACGCCGCGTCGCAAACCGCTCGCGATGCTCGGCCTGGGTCTGAGCGTGGGGACGCCGCCGGGCGGGATCACGGCGCCCGTCGTCGTCGTCACGAGCTTCGAGGACCTCGCGCGCCGCGGCCACGCGGTGAAGGGAAAGATCGTGCTGTTCGACGTGCCCTTCACGCAGTACGAGGCGACACGCGTGTATCGGTCGACGGGGGCGAATGCGGCGGCGAAGCAGGGCGCCGTCGCCATGCTGCTCCGCTCCGTAGCGTCGTTCTCGATCAACTCGCCGCATACGGGCACTTTGAGCTACGACGACAGTTTGAGCCGCGGGCGCGGCACCTCGAGCTCGGGGCCGGCCGTGCGCCGCATCCCCGCCGCCGCGATCACGGTGGAGGACGCCGAGCTGCTGCACCGCATGCAGGACCGCGGACAGGCGATCACGGTGAAGCTCGTCATGAATGCACGCACGCTGCCGCTCGCGCCGTCGCGCAACGTCGTGGCGGAGCTGCGCGGACGTGAGAAGCCCGACGAGGTGGTGGTGATCGGCGGGCACATCGACTCGTGGGACGTCGGGCAGGGCGCGATGGACGACGCGGGCGGGGTGGTCGCGGCGTGGGAAGCGCTGCGCCTCATGAAGGCGCTCGGCCTTCGCCCGCGGCGCACGATCCGCGTCGTCGGCTGGACCGACGAGGAGAGCAGCGGAGCCGGCGGGCTCGCGTATCGCGACGCCCACGCCAGGGACATCGGTCGGCACGTCTTCGCGCTCGAGTCGGACAATGGCGTCTTCCGCCCGTACGGCATCGCCGTCGCCGCCTCCGATTCCGCGGTCGCGATGCTCGAGCGCATCTCGCCACTGCTCGCCCGCATCGGCGCGGACTCGGTGACTCACGGCGACAGCGAGGCCGACGTCGAGCCGCTGATGGACGCAGGCGTTCCCGTCGCCGGCCTGCACGTCGACGGCACCCGCTACTTCTGGTACCACCACACCAACGCCGACACCCCGGACAAACTCGACCCCGCCGACGTCGCCCGCTGCGTCGCGACGATGGCCGTGTATGCGTATGTGGTGGCGGAGATGCCGGAGGTGCTTCCGCGGAAATGAGGGGCACCTCCGCATCCCCGCATCTCCTCAGTAAACCACCTTCACCTCCGGCGCCCCGTCGTAGTACACGTCCGGCGCATCGCTGGCGCGGATGTCGAACACGCCGTTCGTGAAGTCGAGGTGCATGCGCGTCGCGAGGGCGATGTCGCTGCCGATCACGCCGTCGAAGTCCACGAACGTCCACCGCTGCGGCGGCATGATCGGAACGTTGTTCAGCATGATGGCGTAGTTCCCGTCGCTCAGCGGAACCTGCCGGGCGATCCAGCTCGACTTGGCCGTGCGCTTGCTGTCGCTGCCCAGGCCGACGAGCGACATGCGGCGCATCGCCACCGGCGTGCGTGGCGCCTTCTTCAGCAGCGTGTTCGTCACGTACGTCCCCTCGGCGCCGGTATCGAGGCCGAACAGCACGGGGCGGCCGTCCGACGTGACCAGCCGCACGACGGGATAGCCGACCCAGAACAGGTTCCGTCGTGCCCCCGAGTAGCGACGCGGGCGACGCAGGGTGATCGTCCCCGCCTTCGCATCCATCACGACGTCGAGATGACGCAGCACGTCCGTGCCGATCATGCCGTCGATGGGGACCGTGGTGCGCAGCCCGTTGACGAGCTTCTGATCGAAGCGGAGCGCCTCCGGGCTCACGAGGGCGGCGCCGAGTCCGCGCACCGTCACGGGACCGATCGCCATCGAATCGATGTAGATCGCCCGAGCTTCGATGTGGCCCCCCACGACACCGAGGGCGAGCGTGTCGTCCGCGGCCAGCTTGGCGCCCGCCGCGATCGCGACGTCGGTCGAGAGCAGCGTCATGCTCGCGCCGGTGTCGAGCCAGAACTCGTGCGCCTTGCCGTTGATGCGGATCGTCACGACCGGCGTGCCGAGGAAGCTGCGTCGCATCGGCAGCACGACGGGCTGGTCGGGGATCTCGAACACCGGCGTCGGGATCCGGCTCAGTGCGCGCGCCCACCGCTCGACGCCGGCAGCGACGGCGAGTGAGCCGGGTATGGAGTCGGCCTCATCGGGCGTGTTGCGCAGCCGCGCCATTGCCTGCCAGTCGGAATCGTACGAGAGCGCCATCGTGAGGCCGATGCGCGCGCGTCCCCGCACGAGCGAGTCGGTGGCGGCGGCGTGCAGGAGCCCGAACGCCACCGCGGCTGCACCGGGCTGGCCGTCCATCAGGGTGCGAAGCGCCACCGCGAAGGTGCGCTCGTCCATCGTGCGGGCGGCGCGCTCGGCGCTCTGCGTGTCGAGCAGCGCGACGTCGCTCCAGAAGTCGCGCCCTTCGTCGCGGTCGGTCCGCACCGCCCAGCGCGCGCGCAGCAGGCGGATGCTCATCTTGGCGTCGACGGTATCGGTCTCCGTCGCGGTGGCCCGGCCTTCCACGATCGCGTCGGCGCCCGCGAGGGGACCGACGCCCGCAAACGGGTCACGCCGCGCCGAGTGACAGGCGAGGAGACCAAGGAAGACGCAACTCAGCGAAACGACCGAACGGCGCATGGAACGAGTCCAACCGTGTGGGAGGTCGACCGTCGCAAACCCGCGATGCCTGGCGCCGTGCGTCGAGCAGTCGCGCGAACTAGGGAGCGTCCCCCTGATCGCGCGACAGCGCCATGCGTACGAGAAGCGTTCGTCCCGGCGCAGGCTCGAAGAACTTGCCGCCGGTGGCGTTCACACTCACGGACCCCGCGCTCCGCACGCCGGTCAAGTTCTGTACGGCGACGAGGGGCGCGAGACGTACCCCACCCACCCCTATTGTGTTCGACACCGCGAGCCCGAAGATCGTTCGGCCATCGGCCTGGGTACTGTTCGCGTCGTCCACGTACACCGCCGTGGCGACGTCGGCCGTGCCCGACAGGGTGACCCCGGCAAGCCGGTACGACGCACCCGCGGCCAGCGCGCTTTCCGGCACCCCGGGGATGCGCTTGCCCGCGTACGACGTGGTCCCGACGAGGTAGTCCACGTAGCGGAAACGAGAGAAGCTGTACGCTGCGTGCACGGTCAGCGGCCCGGCGTCGGCTTCCGCACCAGCCTCGGCGCCGCGCCGCGTCGTGCGGCCGGCGTTGCGGTAGTAACGGCGCCCAGCGCCCCCCGGGATGTCGAATGGCACGAGCTCGTCTCGCGCACCGGTCTGGAAGGCGGCCACTTCCCAACGCACGGCGCTCCCGGCGAGCACTCCCTTGGCGCCCATCTCCACCGACAGTGCCCGCTGCGGCTTCAGCTCGGGATTGATCCCGGCCGAGCCGTCGGGCTTGTTGCCCAGCTCGGTCGTCGTCGGCGTCTCGAAGCTGGACGACACGTTGGCGTAGAGCGACGCGAGCGGTGTCGTGCGCCACACCAGCCCGAACGCCGGGCTCACCGCGTGGAGGGTGCGGTCTCCCGAATCGTCGGGATTGGTGGCGGAGATCAACCGATCCCGCACACGGAAGCGCACGGCGTCGGCACGCACACCCGCTGAGGCGAGTAGCGACGGCACGAGCGCGAGCTCGCCGCGCACGAACGGGCCGACGCTCGAGACCAGCTCACGCTGGTTCTTTCGCAGGTTGCCGCGCTGCGTCTTCGCCGCCGGACAGGCCGCGGTCGGCGTGGCGGCGTCGATACACGCCTCGAACTCCTGCCGGTCGTCGTTCTGCCACTGGAGGTCGCCGCCCGCCGCGAGGCGAACGGCGTGCGAGCCCAGCGAGCCCGTGCTGCTCAGGCGCGTCGTCACGCCACCGCTCGAGCGGCCGACGTGCACGACGGAAAAAGTGAGCGGGTTGTCGAGCGTGCGCACGCTTCCGTAGACGATCGCGTCGAGTGCGGCGCGCGCGCCGAGTGGCTGCGTCATCGTCAACGCGAGATCGCCCTGGCGCACGATCTTCCCGGCCTGCTTCCGCACCGAGAGCGGGTCCGCCGAGCGCGGATTGGTATCCATCTGCGCGCGTGTGAGCGCGCCCGGGCTCTCGGCGAGGTCCACGTCGGAGAGCCGCGCGGCGATCGTGAGGCCCGGCACCGCGCTCCCCTCGACGTGCGGATGGAGGAGCCGCAGGGCGGCGCGTGTCGCGCGCAGGTCGGAGTAGTCACGGTAGCCGTGGCCGACGATGCGCGTGACCGACGACGTGTAGCCGAGCGGGCCGAGCGTCCCGCCGGCGCCGGCAGCCGTCGTGGTGGGCACCGAGCCGCCGCCGAGCACGCGTGCGAACGGCGCGACGGACAGCGCCGGGGGCGAGGCACTGCGTATGTCGATCACTCCGCCCGCCGCATTGCCGTACAGCGACGACGCGCTGCCGCGCATCACCTCGACACGCTCGGCGCCCTCGACGTCGACGACGTCGACCGGCGTCTGGCCGTCGGGAAGCGTGAGAGGGACGCCGTCCTGAAGCACGCGCACACCGCGCACGCCGAACGCCGAGCGCGCCCCGAAGCCGCGAATGCTCACGCGCGGATCCTGCGCCGGGTTCTGCCGATTCGCGAGCGCCACACCGGGCACGGCGAAGAGGAGCTCGTCGACCCCCTGGCGGCGTACCGCGGCGAGCGAGTCGGGACGCGTCAGGGTGATGGCGTACGGCAGCTCGATCGGCGCGCGCGGACCTTCGCGCGTCGCGGTGACCCGGATTCCCTCGAGCGTCGCGGGGCGGTTGCCCGTGCGTGCGCTGTCGCGCGTGACGGTGGGTGTGGTGTCACGCGTCGGCACCTGTGCCTGGAGCGCCGATGCGGCGAGCAGTACGACGGGCGCGACGATCCGCGCGCGCCTGCGTGGGACGAGCAATCGCATGGGCGGAAGCTACAGCCCGGACCACTCGGTCGCGCCGCGCGTCAGACGTGCGCCGGTTCGGGGCGGCGCAGCGCCAGTCCGAGCCCGGCGATGGCGATCACGAGCGCCGCGATCGCGACCCACAGCGCCGCGGCCGAACCGGCACCGCGCGTCGTCAACTCGGTCGCCGACGCGGGATGCTTGGATCCCTCGGGCCCCGTCCACTGCACGACTTCGCCATCGGCGTACGTCTGGAAGGCGGGCCACACGAGACGCGTCGTCCCCGACTTCGGGTTCACCCCGATGAACGGGAGCTCGACGAACCGCTTCGGCGCGAGCGTTCCCGTCCACACGGCCCCGGTGATCTTCCCCGCCGAGTCGGTGAGGACCTGGAGGTTCCATCCCGGCACGTCGAGGAACGAGGAGATGCGCACCTCGGCGGGAAAGCGAATCTCGACGCGTGTGGTGGCGGTGTTCTTCTCGTTCGGGACGCGGACCACGTAGCGCTCGTATCCGCCCGGCGCCGCCGTGCGCGGCCACACCGTGACGTGCGCGAGGGCGGGCGCTGCCTGCAGTATGATGCACGCGACGGCGAGCGATGCGCCCACGAGCATGCGGCGGGCAGGCGCGCCGAGGGGGAAACGAGCGGGCGGCGTGGTCGGCATGAGGAAAGTCGAAGTCGGGCGGAACGTCAGTGGGTGGGCGGCGAGAGGTAGGCGAGCAGCCCGCCGAGGAGGACGATGAGCGACATCACCGCAATCTCGCGGCGCAGCGAGACGGGGAAGCCTTCCGCGACCGCGGCCTCGCTCAACCGCGGCAGCACACGGAAGCGATGATACGCGCCGAACAGCACGAGGACCGCGACGCCGGCCACCTTGGCCAGCACGATCAGGCCGTACTGCGAGTCGACGAGATCTCCCCACGCGGGGAGAAAGAGCGTCGTCTGCACCACGCCCGAGAAGGTCACGACGATCACGGCGATCAGCGCGAGCGAGGACACGCGCCGCGCCTCGCCGATTGCGGCGGTCGTGTCGGAATGGTCGAGCGTGACGAGCCAGAGCAGGCCGCCGAGCCACGCGGCGACGGCGAGCAGGTGCAGCGCACGGCTGGGGATGGCCCACCCGGGATGGATCGCCGCGGAGTGTCCGACCGCCGATCCGGCGAGGATCGCCGCGACGGCAATGATGAGGGCGAGCCGTTCACGTCGAGCGAGCAGGAGCGCCCATGCGGCGAGCAGCGCCACCACGGTGCGCCCGAGCTCCACCTTGCCCGGCCCGCTCGCGAGCAGCGCGGCGATCGTGTCACCACCGAGCGAGTGATCGGGGGAGACGGCGAGCGCCCACATGACGAGATGGAGCGGGACGAGTATCGCCGTGGCGACGGCGAGCCGGCGCGCGACCCGCGACGCGCGGGGCTGGGGCGCCGTCGAGCAACGCGTCACGAGAAAGCCGAGCAGGCCGGCGAACGCCGTGAGCGCGCCGATCGCCAGGCCGCGGAGCGCCGCCGGCGCGGCCGGCACTTCGGAAAGCGTGGTGCCATGGCCGGCGGTTGCCGTATCGGATTGCGTTGGCGTGTTCACTGACGGTGGAACGGTTGCAGCGGTCCCTCCGCTCGGCGTCGCGGTCGCCGGCGTTGCGCTGGAGTCGCTCGGCGCGATGGTGAATCGATACGTGCCGTCGATCGGGTGGCCATCCTCGGAGACGATGCGCCACTCGACGCGGTAGGCGCCCGGTCCGAGCGCCGACGTGACGGGGGCGACGAGCGCCGAGACGTCGTGCGGATCGCCCGCCTGCTCGAGCTTCACGACGCGGCCATCCGGCGCGACGAGGCGGATGCGCCCGAGCGACGGCTCGACTTCCTCGCTGAACACGAGCCGGATCCGCGTCGGCGACGCCGTCAGCGTCGCCCTGGCGGCCGGCTCGGACGAGAGCAGCGTGGCGTGCATGAGTACCGGCGGCGACGCCGCGACACGGCCGACCGGTGCGAGCAGCGCGAGGAGGAGAAGCGTACGAAACAAGGGGATGAGGGAAGGTGGAGATGCGAAACAGGCTGTGCTCACTCGGAATGACGAAGACGCCCCGAGGACGTCAGCCGATTCACTGGATGCCGTACTTCAACCCTGCAATGAAGGTGCGGTGCGGGAACGGGTGGAACAGGAAGTACTTCCGGTCGAGGAGATTGTCCACGCCGAGCGACGTGCTCCAGTTCTCGTTCACGCGGTAGTTCACCTTGCTGTCCATCACGAACCACTCGGAAAAGCCCTGGTAGGTGTTGTAGCGCACGTCGACGTTGTCGAGCGTGGTGTAGAGCCTGGAGCTGTAGCGCGCGGCCAGGGTGAAGGTGAAGTGCTCGTCGGGGCGATACAGCGCCGTCACCGTGCTGCGCCACTTCGGGATGTTCGGCAGCTGCTTGCCGATCGCCGCACCGGGCGCCGCGGTGGTGCTGGCGCGTCCCGACAATGCGAGCGTCTTCGGGTCGACCGCGGTCACGTTCCCCGAGAAGGCCAGACCTTTGATCAAGACATCATTGGTGCCGAACGCCAGCTCGACACCGCGGGCGCGGACGTGATCGACGTTGGAGATGAACGAGTAGAGCGTGGCGGTCGTGTCGAGTGTCTTGAACTGCGAGATGATCGCATCGTGCACGTCGTCCTGGAACAGCGAGAGCTGCACGCTGCCGCGCTCGAACCGCCGCTCGGCGCGGAGCTCGGTGGAGGTGACGTTGTCCGGCTTGAGGTTCGGATCGGGCGACGTGAACGTCGTGCCCGTCGTGACCAGCTGATAGAGCTCCGCCGCCGTCGCGAACCGGTACGCCTTGGCCAGCGCCGCCGTGAACGTCCAGTCCTGTGACGCGTGCCAGGACAGCAGCGCCTTCGGCGAGAACTTGTTCCCCCTCACCGTGGGCTGCGCGACGCGCGTCGCCGTGGTGTCGACGCCGGAGATGCGCGTCGCGACGTTGAGCCCATCGAAGCCGCGCCAATCCTCGTACCGGCCACCGACGGTGAGCTTGAGATCGGGCGTGACGTACCACGCTTCCTGCACCCACGCCGCCTTCGTCTCCGTCTTGCCGTCCCCTTCGCTGAAGACGCCGGGCATGCGGCTGCCGCCGTCGCGCCAGCTGGAGGTGTTGTAGGTCGTGTTCTTCAGGGCGTAGCGCTCGTAGTGCACGCCGGCGCTCAGCGTGTGCGCGGAGAGCTGCCCGCCCGGCTTCCACGTCCCCTTGAGATCGAGCGTGCCCCAGCCCGTGCCGTCCAGCACCGCCACGCGGCCGGACTGCTTGAACGTCGCACCGATGGAGTCGCTCGCCGGACTGCGCTGCTGGTCGTAGTTGAAGCGATACGTCGAGCCGACGAGCTCGAGGTCCCAATCCTTCTTCCGGTCGGTGCGCAGCGTGAACGCCTGCGCCGTGTGCCGCTGATCGAGGTCGTAGAAGCCGCTGGCGAATCCCGCCTGGTTGGCGAAGGTCGGCTGTCCCTGCGCGGTGTTGATGTAGGGATCGACGCCGCTGCTGCCGTCGTTCCGCCAGAGGCCGAAGGTGTACGACGCGCGCAGGGTCGGCGTGATGTCGTACGCCGCCTTGATCTTGCCGTTCGTCATGTGCGTGTTCAACAGGCCCGTCGCGCCCAGCACGTTCGCCGGGGCGTTGAGCTTGTTCGAGTCGGGATACGCGCCCGTCGTTCCCGTCGGCGGCGAACCGCTGGTGACGTAGCTCAGCGGCTGGCTGTTGCTCCTCTGATGATTCCCGCTCACCCAGAAGGCGAAGTTGCCGAACCGGTCGCCGATGCTCGCCCCGGTCTGCGACGTCATGAAGTTCCGCTTCGTGCCGTACAGGTCGAAGCCCTGCACTGCCTGCGTCTGCTGGATCTGCCCCTCGAGCTTCTTCGGCAGGCGCGTCGTGATCTCCATGACGGCACCCATCGAGTTGCCCGCGTAGGCGGCGGAGTAGGGGCCCATCATCATGTCGATGCGCTCGACTTCGGGAGGCGCGACGAGTCCCCACCGCGGACCGCCGACGGTGTTGTTGTTGGCGATCAGCGCGGTGAGCGGCACGCCGTCGGCGAAGATCAGGCTGCGCGCGCTCGAGCTGGTGCCCCACACGCGCGTGGCGAGGGTGGCCTGCGTGTCGCCGTAGTTGCGCTTCCGCAGGAAGACGCTCGGCAGGTACTTCACCGCGTCCTCGGCGTCGACGAGGTTGACCGTCTCCTCGGCGCGACGCTGGGTGATGCTGACCGTGACGGGCAGGGTCGTCAGCTGGATCGGCTTGACGCTGCTCCGGTCCTCGCGCTCGGCGGTGACGTTGATCGTCGTGAGCGTCCGGACGGAGTCGCGGGTGGGGCGCGTGGCCTGCTGCGCGTTCGCGCGACCGGCGAGGAGCGAGGCCACGGCGGCGGCGGCGACGTATCTGGTGCACATGGTACGGGGGCTCTGAGGGACCGAACGCCGCTCGCTTAGCCGCTCGGGGCAGCGGCGACGGACGAGGCGTCGAACGGTGGCCGATGCATGGAGCTCGGCCGATGTCGGGATCGCGAGCGGATCGCGTCAGCGCGGCGTTGCGTCCGAAGCAGGACGCCAGCGCGGCGGAACGATCCGATGACGGGCTGTCAGCTCAGCGCCGTGCGGGAGGTCCGTTCGCGAAGGGGAGGAGCCGATCCGGCTCGGGGCTCGTCGGCCGTGCCGGCTCGATCTCGAGCGGGCGGCTGGGCAACGCAACGACGTGCGCGACGCGCAGGGTCGGTGCAGTCGGACCCGTCGGCAGCGCGATGGCGGCGGAGCAGTCGCCGATGCAGCTGCAGTCGCACCCGTGGGCGTGCGTGTCGCCGTGCGTGTCGCCGTGCCCGTGATGGGACGCCGGCTGATGGTGCGTCATCCCGCTGGCCACCTCGCCGCGGGTCGCCGCGTGCCCCGTCATCGCTCCCAGGCCGTGCATGTCGCACCGGAGACTCTGGGCGTTGCCGAAGCCCACCTGGCTCAGAAGCGCCAGGAGGACGAGCACACCGCGGAGGCGGAGCAGCAACGGAGAGGGACGACGCACGATCAGGATGCTATGCGGATTGGGTGTCGGGCGAAAGTCGGGCGCGCCGCCAGGATACAGACGGACCGCCCCGGAGGTTTATTCCCCCGACTGAATGTACTGCATCTCCGCCCTGGTCAACGAGTTGGCCCCTTCGACCGGGCTTCGCCACGCGAGGCGACCATAATCTGCCGGACGACGCTTACCGAGTGCTTACGTCCACATGTCGCCCGTCGGATGTAGCCGAGCGAAGCTCGCGCGGCCATTCTGTCCGTCGATCAGCGAGCGATCCTGGCGCGTCCGCGAGACGCTCAGACCACCGAGTGAGTTACGGCACACAAATGGCGTGAAGTGTCTCCGCGGACCGGCCGTGGTCGGCTGGCCCGCTGGCGCACAGCCAGGCATTCACCATTTCGGGGAGGCGATTCGCATGAAGTACGAGAAGCCCGCAGTGCAGCGTTTCGGGACGGTCCGTGAGATCACGCTTGGCGCTGGTCAGAACACGCCGGGCGACGCTGCGAACCTGTATCATCGTTCGTAGTAGCCACACGTCCATGATGCGCGCGGTCGCGCGGGGCTGAAGCCTCGGCGCGACCGTCCATTCCACCACCTGCCATCCCTCGCTCGTCATCGCGAGACGCACTGTCGTTCTCCCTGGTACGTCGTCACTGGAGGGATGGCAGCGTGGTGTGACTGCCACGGAATCTGAGGCGAGAGAAACACACCGCCCTGTCGGACGGAACGCGTTCCTCATCGACCTGAATGTGAAAAGCTCCGGGACGAGTCCCCGGAGCTTTTTTTTACCGAACGCAGCGCCCTGTAGCGTCCGGAGCAGACAGACCCTGCGTCTGCTACCCGACGGAGGCTTCGACAGGGATGTCCAGCTCTTTCGACGCGCGACGCGCCGTCGATGTGCGCGGCAGCACCGGAACAGGCGTATCCTCACCCACGCGGAACCGCGCCACGTGGGTCTGCGTCACCTCGACGAGATGGTTGAGGTGTTCCGCGGCCTGGACGATCGAGCTCGTGCCCGACGCCGTTCCCCGCGTCACGTTCGAGATGCGCTCGATCGTCTCGCTGATCTGCGCGCTCGTCGCGGCGTGTTCCTCTCCCGTGGCCGCAACCTGACGGATGCGGTCGAGCACCTGGTCGGAGCTGGCGATGATCGACGCGAGCGCCGCGTGCGCATGCGAGACCAACTCGCTGCCGCTGCGCACCTGGCCGGTCACGTCTTCCATCGTCATCACCACGTGGCGCGTCTCCTTCTGGATCCGTGACACCATGGCGGCGATGTCGCGCGTCGCCTTCGCGGTGGATTCAGCCAGCTTGCGCACCTCCTCCGCCACGACGCCGAAGCCGCGGCCGTGCTCTCCGGCGCGCGCGGCCTCGATCGCCGCGTTGAGCGCGAGGAGCTCCGACTGGCTCGCGATGGCATCGATCGTATTGGTGATCTCACTGATCGCCGCGCTGCTCGCGCCGAGCTGCTCGACCGCGGTGGACGAGCTTCGCACGACGTCCACGATGCGCTGCATCCCCGCCGCCGTGTCCTCCGCGACGCGGCCGCCGCGCTGCGCCGCTTCTCCTGATTGCGTGGCAATCTCGGCGGCGACGGCGAGGTGCCGCGCCGTTTCCGACGCGGTCGCGCTGAGCTGCTCCGCCGCCGACGCCACCTCGAGTGCCTGTACGGTCTGCTCCTCCGCACCCACCGCGAGCGCCTCGGTGCTCGCATGGATCTCCTGGCTTGCCGCGACCGTCGCGTGCAGCGCGTCGTTCACCTGCGCGACCATGGCCCGGATGTCCGCCACCACCGTGTTGAAGCCGCGACAGAGCTGGCCGATCTCGTCGTCGTTGCGCACGGGCAGCTCCACGGTCAGGTCGCCCGTCGACAGCTTGTCCATGCTGCGCAGTACCTCGCTCACGCTCTGCTCGAGGTACTCCTTCTCGGCGCGCAGCGCCTCGCGCCGCGCCTCCTGCCGGCGCAGCCATTCCCGCGCAGCGGCGATCGCCGCCGCGATCAGGAGCAACCGGAACCACCACGTCTTCCAGAAGGGGGGCGTGATCTGCACGCGGATCGAGGCGCCTTCCTCGTTCCACGCGCCGTCGTTGTTCGACGCCTTCACATGGAACGTGTAGCTGCCCGGCGCGAGGTTCGTGTACGACGCGGTGCGCTGGCTGCCCACCTGCTGCCACTGCGAGTCGAAGCCGTCGAGCTTGTAGGCGTACTGATTCTGCTCCGCCGCCGTGTAGTCCAGCGCGGCGAACTCGAAGGTCATCACCGACTGCCTGTACGACAGCACCACGCGATCGCTGCGCGCGATGTGCTTCGCGAGCGGCGAGCCCTCCGCGCCGATCGGCACCTCGCGGTTGAACAGCTGGAATCCGGTGAGCACGACCGGCGGCCGGCGATCGTTGCGCCGGATCTCCGCCGGTCGCACGACGTTGAAGCCGTTGTTGCCGCCGAAGAACAGCGTGCCGTCGTGCGCGGCAAAGTAGGCGTGGCCGTTGTACTCGTTCCCCTGCAGTCCATCCGCGGTCGTGTAGCGCTTGACGCGCTTGCCGGCGACGTCGAAGCGCACGATGCCGCGGTCGGTGCTGATCCACAGCATGCCCGAGGCGTCCAGCGCGAGGCCGGCGATGTACCCGCTCGGCAGCCCGTCCGCCTCACCGAAGTGGGTGAGCTGCTTCGACGCGCGGTCATAGCGGTCGAGCCCCGTCGCCGTGCCGATCCAGATGACGCCGTTGTCGCCTTCGATCGCGGCGCGCACGGTGTTTCCACTCAGGCTGGACGAGTCGGTCGCGAGACTCTGGTGCAGCGTGACCGTCCCCGACGTGATGTCGTAGTCCGCCAGCCCGGAGCCTTCCGTGCCGATGAGGAGGTGCCGGCCATCGGGCGATCCTCCGATCACCCGGACCGCCGCGGAGGTCTCGGTGCGAGGTATCTGCCCGACGAGCTGCTCCGCCGAGAGGACCGGCTCGAAGCGCTGCCGTGCCCGATCGAAGCGGTAGACACCGTGCTTCTGCGTGCCGGCCCAGAGGGTCCCGCTGCCATCCACGTGCAGCGCGAACACGTTGTCGTCGCCGAGGCCGGCGTTCTTCGACGTGAACGCCGTGAACGACTTCGAGGCGCGGTCGAAGCGGCTCACGCCACCCGCCCACGACCCGAGCCACGTCGTGCCGTCGCGGTCCTGCACCACGTCGAGCACCGCGTCGGAGTTCAGGTTCGAGGTGTGCGTCGTGTAGTGCGTGAACCTGCCGGTCGACGCGTCGAACTCGTTCAACCCGCCGCCGTCCGTCGCCACCCAGTAGGCGCCGGCGCGGCTTTCCGCGAAAGCGCGCACGGTGTTGAAGCCGAGGCTCGCCGGATCGCCGGGCACGGCGTGGTAGTGGCGGATGGCGCCGCTGTTCGGCGTCGAGACATTCACGCCGCCGGTGAAGGTGCCGACCCAGAGCGTGCCCGACGCATCCTCGTGCACCGCCCAGACCGACGGACTGTTGAGCGACGCGGGATTCATCGGGTCGGAGCGGTAATGCCGGAAGCTGCTTCCCGCGAAGTCGAGGAAGTCGAGCCCGAAGTTCTCCGTGCCGATCCAGAGCCCGCGCTTGCCGGCCGGCGCGATGCTCACCACGCGATTCGCGCCGAGGCTGCGCGGGTTGGCGTCGTCGTGCTGGTAGCGCGCGAGCTCGCCGGTCTCGGGGTTCAGCCGTGCCAGCCCGCCGTTCCAGGTCCCGATCCACAGCAGCCCGGTCGCGTCCTCGACGATGCTTCTGACGTCGTCGTCCGGAAGCGACTGGGGATCCTGCGCACTGTGGACGTAGCGCCGCGTCGTGCCGGTCGACGGATCGAGGACGGCGAGCCCCCGCGATTGCGTCCCGATCCAGAGCTGTCCACGGTGATCGGTGTGCAGCGCGAGGATCTGCACACTACGAAGGGCGCCGCCGGCGCCGCCGTCCACCAGCGTCGCCTTGCCGCTCGCGCGGTCGAAGCGATACAGACCGTCGTCCGCCGCGATCCAGAGCCCGTTGCGGGCATCGTCGGCGATGCCATGCAC
>Ga0308176_10001231_pt1 | contig 16058 bp, 14 predicted proteins | sample PhyCR2_3_FD_203890 | JGI IMG/M metagenome (GOLD analysis project Ga0308176, IMG submission 203890) | Soil microbial communities from UC Gill Tract Community Farm, Albany, California, United States - DLSLS.C.R2 | ecosystem: Environmental > Terrestrial > Soil > Agricultural land | place: USA...
ACCCGCGGGAGGAGCGTTCACGGCGATCGCCAATGCCGAAAGAAGGAAGAAGATGCCGACGATGTCGTTCCTCGCCTCGCCGGCCTGGTCGGCCAGGGCCGGCACGCTCAGCGCGATCGCGCCGAGCGCCAGCGACCACGGCGCCGCTTTGTACGGACGGCCGATGCACCAACAGGCGAGCAGGCAACCGGCGAACCAGGCGAGGTTGAGCAGTGGGGAGAGGACGTCCCGGCTGAAGGCGAGCATCCCGATCGCGTGGAAGATTTCGCCGTTGGCGGGGTAGAACCAGGCGAGGAACTGCGGCGCGATGTAGTGCAGGTGCCACGTGTCACCGCTCTGGAAGAACCCCGCCGCGAACGGCCCGTGGTACCAGGTGCTGTCGAAGCCGGTCATCCCCGTGCCGAGCCTGGTCTTGACCCCGACGGCGAAGTGCACCAGCGCGACCACCGCCACCAGCAACGCCAGCAAGACCGTCACCGAACCGGGTCCCGCGGCCCCGTCCCGCCGCAGGGAGGTCCCCCGCACCCATACCTGCTGGGTGGGGTGCGGGGGATCTCCCTCCGGCGGGCGCGGCAGCAACCGCCACAGCGCAAGCCCCACGGCGATGACCAGCGCCAGGTAAGGAATCGGCTCAAAAGCCCCGAAGCTGCCGAGCAGCTCGGCACTCGAGACCAGCAGCGACGTCGCGATCGCAACCGTGGCCAGGAGGGCCGGCGCACCTGAGAACCGCGGCAGCAGCCCAGCCCGCGCCCGAGCGGCGCCCAGGCCCGCGAATCCCGTCAGGAGCAGGACCTCCAGGACCCCCAGCAAGTACCTCCCCGGCCCGAGCATCGTCCGCTAGCGCCGCCGCAGCAGGCGGCTCATCTGCTCCAGCTCGGCGACGCGCAGCAGCTTCGCCACAGCCAGGTAGACGACGAGCCCGGCGCCGAGGCCGGTGCCGAGGGAGACGATCTGCCCGCCGAGGCCGCGGCCGAGGGCCTGGTCGAGAGCGTCCCAGACGATCCAGGAGACCCCGGCCAGCGCCGCCGCCGCCAGCGTGATCCGCGCCGCGGTGGAGAGCAGCCGCCGCAGCTCCAGGCCACCGAACTCGCGGCGCAGGATCACGGCCTGGGCGACGACCGCGGCGGTGGTCCCGATCCCGGTCCCCGCGACGACGCCTCCGACGCCGAAGGGGGAGTACAGCGCGAGCGCCGCCAGGGCCGAGACGACCAGGTCGATCGCCGCCAGCGCCGTCGCCTGCCAAGGCCGTTGCAGGCTGAAGAAGGTCCGCGTCTGCAGCAGGTAGAGCCCGTTGGTCGGCAGCGAGAAGGCGAACCAGAAGAGGGCGGTGGCTACGACCGCGGTTTCGGCAGGGCCGAATTCGCCGCGCTGGTACACCAGCCTGATCATCGGTTCGGAGAGGACGAGGATGGCCGCTGCCGCCGGCACCAGGACGAAGAGGATCTGCCGCATCCCGTTCGCCAGCGTCGCCCGCAGATTGTCGAACTCGCCGGCATTGGCGAACCGGGCCAGGGCCGGGAAGAGGACGGTGGCGACGGCGACCGAGAAGATCCCCTGGGGCAGCTGGTAGAGACGGAACGCCTTGTCGATCGCCGCCGGTGCGTTTTCACTGATCAGGGCGCCGAAGAAGCTGTTGATGAGCGCGTTGAAGTTGATCAGGCCGAGACTGATCGTCACCGGCAGCATCAGCAATAGCACCCGCCGCACGCCCGGATGGCGCCAATCGAGGCTGAAGCTGAAGTGGAACGGGGTGTGGCGCAGGTCCCAGGTCGGGATCAGCAGCTGGACCAGGGTGCCGACGAGAATCCCGATCGCGTAGGCGTAGATCCTGTCCTGGCCGTGGAAGAGCGGCTCGAGGACGACGAGCACGAGGATGATCGTCAGGTTCCAGAAAAGCGGCGATATCGCGAAGGCGCCGAAGCGGTCGTAGCTGTTGAGGATGCCGACGACAACGCCGCTGATCCCGAGCAGGATCAGGATCGGGAAGAGGATCTGCGAGAGCGTGACGGTCAGGTCGATCACGCTCTGCTGGCTGAAGTGCGGGACGAGGAGCGGCATGATCACCGGCGCCAGGAGGACGAAGAGGGCGGTGATCGCGCCCAGCGCCATCGTCGCCAGCAGCATCAGCGTCGAGGCGAGGCGGAACGCCTCCTTGTGGCGCTTCTCACCGAGCAGTTCGGTGAAAACGGGCACGAACGCCGGCTGCAGGGCGGCGTCGGCGAACAGCGCCCGGATCAGGTTCGGCACCTGGAAGGCGATCGTGAAGGCCGACATCGGCCCGCTGATGCCGTAGAAGCCGGCGGCGACCACTTCGCGGGCGAGGCCGGCGACGCGGGAGGCGGCGGTGGCGATCGAGAAGAACGCGGTGGAGCGAGCTATCCGTCCGGCCTGCCGGCCCGGCGCCGGATCGCCCTCGAGTTCCTCGCCGGGCTCGAACGCCTCGGCCTGCCGAACCCCCACCTCGTAGCCGAAGGCCGCCTCGTCGGCGTTGATCGCGCGCTCGTCGGGATCGGGGTTGTCGGGAGCCTTGGGCGTCTCCAAGCTGGTCTCAGTCGCTATAGTCGGCGGCCGCCCGGGGCCGGCACGGCGCCCATCCGGGAACTCGACATGGCCAACATAGCCTCACAGAAGAAGCGGATCCTACGCAGCGAGCGCGAGCGCACGGAGAACCGGCTGCTCACCAGCACGGTGAAGACGCACTTCCGCCGCCTCGAGAGCGCCGTCGCCGCGGGTGACGCCGAGACGGTCGCCGCCGAGCAGCGGACGCTCGTCTCGAAGATCGACAAGGCCGTCCAGAAGGGCGCTCTGCACAAGAACACCGGCGCCCGCAAGAAGGCCAAAGCGGCGCGAATCGCCGCCGGCTCCGCCGAATAGCGTCAGACCACGTCGGCAGCCATCGAGCGGAGAGTCAGGGTGAGCGCCAGCTCGTCGCCGTAGTCGGCGCCGCCGCGGCACCACAGCTCGAGCTCGGCGAGGGCCTCCGTCGCCGCGCGGAGGGCGCCGAGGTCGCAGTCGGCCAGGCGGGCGACGAGCTGGCGGGCTGCGTAGGGGTGCATCTTCAGCGCCGACTCGACCTGCTTCGCCGGCACCCCCTCCTCCAGCTTCGCGGCGGCCGCGCAGGCGCTGCGCAGACGGGAGGCGAGGCCGTAGATCAGCCCGGTGACGTTCTCGCCCTGGTCGATCAGGCGCTCGCCGATTCGCAGCGCGGCCGCGGGGTCGCGGTCGAGCAGCGCGTCGGAGAGCGACCAGACCGCTGCCTCCTGGGTATCGGCGATCATCTCCTCGAGGTCGGCAGCGCCCACCTCTCCTCCCTCCCCCGCCCACAACGCCAGCCTCTCCAGCTCGTTTCGGAGCCGGGTCGGGTTGGCGCCCATCCGGTCCACGAGCAGGCGCGCTGCGGCGGACTCGAGGCTGAAGCCGAGCCGTCGCGCCTCCGTGAGGAGGGTCCGCGGCATGTCCCGCGCCCTCGGCGCCTCGAACTCGTGCACCTCGCCGCCGGCCGCCCTCACCGCGGCGACCAGCTTCGAGGCGCCCTTGTCCCGGGCGATCAGCACCAGCGTCAGGTCGGGAGGCAGCTCGGGGAGCGCGGCGAGGACCGGCTCGAGCTGCTTGTCGCGCCAGCGCTCGATCCCGTCGGCAAGCAGGTACCGCCGGGAGTCCATCAGCGACATCGCGGGGATCGCGCGCAGCAGTGCCTCGTGGTCGGGCATCCCGCGTCCCTCGACGGGCTCGAAGACCTCGAGCGCCGCCGCGCCTCCCTCGCGCTCGGCCCGCGCCCGCAGCCGAGCCCGGGTGGCGTCGATCTTCGCCGCGTCGGTTCCGGCGATCAGGTAGAGCGCCTGCATTGCCTCGGCCACGAGCCGAGTCTAGATGGCGCCGCGGGTACCCCTACTTGGCGAGGCCGTAGGCGTGCCCATTGCCGTTGCCGGGCGGAGGGGCGGCGCTGTCCGGTGCCGCGGCGGGCGCGGCGGCCGGCGCAGTCGCCGTCGCTGCCGAGCCGGAAGAGCCGGAGGCAGCGGTGTGTGCCGATGCGGAGCCGCTGCTGCCGGCGGCCGCGGAGACATGGCTGGGAGCCGAAGAGGATCGGCCCGGGGACGAGGAGGCGTGGCCGGGGGCCGAGCCGCTGTTCCCGGGCGCCGAGGAGTCCGAGCCGGCTTCGCCGCTGCGTCCCGGAGAGGGCGCGCTCGAGGCGGTGGCTTCCCCGGCCGCCTGCCCTGCGGTCGTCCCCGCGGGCTCCGAGACGGGAGTGCTCGGTGGGGCGCTTCCTGCTGCGTGCTTCGAGACGGGCGCCGAGCCCGAGCCGTGGCCGGTCCCGGTAGCGCCCGGCCCCCCGCCTTCACTCGGCGCCGCGACGGGAAGTGCTCCGTCAGGGGCGATCGCCGACGGAGCGGACGGCTGCCGGCCGGCGCCTGCATCCGCGCCGCCCTCGGTGCTGCCAGCGACCCTGGGCCGGGTGGGTCGGACCGGCGCGGCCGACGTCAGCACCGGCGCATGGTCGCCCTCGGTCCGCAGCATTCGGGCGGCACCGACCGAGGCCGGGGCCGGGGTGCTCGCGACCCCACCCGTGCCGAGGTCGAGCCAGGCCGTCTGCGAGAAGAGGCCCACGAGGATCAGGCCCCCGGCCGCGGTCAGCCCGAAGATGGCGAAGGCGGTGCTGCGCATCCGTTCGGCCAGGCCGTCGCCGGCGAAGCTGGGCATTGCGATCCGGCGCAGGAGGCTGTGAAGGAGCTCGGAGTCCACCTCTACGCCCATCGGTTCGGCTCCCCGACGGCAAGAGCCTTTGGAATGGATTCTCCAAGTATCGACTCGGTCATTCGTCCAGATCAGCCGTTCGTGCTCACCTCGACACCGGCCCGGCTCACGTCCAGGGCGATCGTCCCGTCCAGGTCCGTGCGCAGGGTCGGGACGTGGTGGCTCGCGAGCGTGCGTAGCGTCGCCGCGGTCGGATGGCCGTACGGGTTCTCCGCTCCCACCGAGATCACCGCCAGCCGCGGCCTGGCCTCGTCCAACAGCCCTGCCAACCCAGCGTCCTCGCTGCCGTGGTGGGCGACCTTGAGCACGTCGACCGGGCCTGGATCGATGGGCACCGACTCCGCCTCGGCATCAGCGGTCAGCAGCATGCTGAAGTCGCGCCAGCGAGCGACCATGACCAGAGCCAGCACGTTGGGGTCGGCACCGGCCGCGGCGGCGCCGAGCAACTCCCGTGGAGGCCACAGAACTTCCAGGCGCAGAGGGCCGTCGCGCAGCTCGCGTCCGGCCCAGATGCGGCCTGGCACGGCTCCGGCGGATCGCGCTCGCGCCAGGAGCGGCGCGCCCGCACGGGCGTAGAGCAGCCGCTCGACCGGGAAGCTTCCGAGCAGTTCCTCGATCCCCCCGGCATGGTCGGACTGATCGTGGGTGACGACCGCGGCGGCGAGGTCGGTGACGCCGGCGCCGCTGAGGTCGCCGGCAAGCCCGTCGCCGGGCGGCCCGCCGTCGACCAGCACGGGAGGCCGGCCTCTCGGTCGCAGGAGGATCGCGTCGCCCTGGCCGACGTCGAGCACTTCGATCCGCAAGGCGGTGACCGCGCCTTGGCCGCCGCCGCCCCACGGCATCCAGTAGACGAAGACGAGCAGGGCGACGAGCAGGGCGAGTGGGCGGGCGCGGAAGCTCCGCCGGCTCTTGGGCGGCGCCAGCGGCTGGCGCGCAGCCCCGAGCCGGCGCGCGGCGGCGAGTCGCCGCGCCCGGGCCAGGCGTCCCGCCCCGGCGAAGAGACCGCCCAGCAAGACGTAGGTCGCGAGCGTCTCGGCCCCGCTCAACCGCACGTGGACCTCTGCCCAGGAGGGCGAGGCGCACCAGGCCGCCACCTGCGCGACATAGGCCAGCGGCAGCGCGGCGAGTGCGTTGAGCGCGGCCGGCGGCAGCCACGGCAGCTGGGCGAGCCCGGCGCTCAGCATCCCCAGCCACATCGCCGGCGCCACGGCGGGCATCGCCACGACGTTGGCCACCAACGTGGTGGTCGAGACCGTTTCGAAGCGCTCGGCGATCAACGGCGCCGTCGCCAGGGTCGCCGCGACCGTCACCGCCAACCCCTCGGCCAGCGCCCGGCGCCAGCTCCCGGCGCCAAGCCGGGAGGAGATCGCCATACGCAGCGGCGCGGCGAGGAGGAGGATGCCGAGCACCGCCGCGAAGCTGAGCTGCCAGCCGGGGTCTGCGGCGACGTCGGGATCGATCGCCACCGTGATCGCCGCGGCCAGCGCGAGGGCGAAGAGCCTCGATCCCCGGCGGCCCGCAAGCGTCGCCAGAAGACCCGCCGCGCCCATCACGCCGGCCCTCTGAACCGACGGCCCCGCGCCGGCCACCGGGACGTAGACGACCACCAGCGCCAGCACCCAGACCAGCCGTTCTCGCAGCGGAACCCCGAGCGCCCCCAGCAGCGGCATCGCCAGCAGCGCCAGCAGGGTGACGTTCTCGCCGGAGACGGCGAGCAGGTGGCTCAGCCCGGAGCGCCGGAAGTCTTCCCGGGTCTTCGGGTCGATCCCCTCCTCCTCGCCGAGGACGAAGCCCCGCGCCAGCTCGGCCTCGCGGGGCGGCATCCCCCTGCCGAGCCCCTCGGCAGCACGCTCGCGAATCTCGGCGCTGTGAGCGAGCCCCAGCACGGCCAGCACCGTGACGCCGAGGAGGACGGCGAGGCGGGGCCGCGGCGAACGCACGGGCTCACGGCTGCAGGCGCCCGCGCAGCGCCTCCATCGTCGCCGGCCCGATGCCCGGAACCTGGTCCAGCTGGTCGACCGACGCGAGACCGCCGTGCTGTTCGCGGAACTCGACGATGTCGCCGGCGGTGACCGGCCCGATGCCGTCTATTTCTTCCAGTTCCTCGGGGCTGGCGGTCCCGAGGCTGATCGGCGCTTCTTCACCCGCCGCCGCCCCGGCGCTCGCGGCCTCGGCACCGGAGGCCGCTTCGGGCACCACGATCTGCTGCCCGTCGGCAAGCCTCGCCGCCAGGTTGACCGCTTCCAGCTCGGCGCGGCCGGTGGCGCCGCCGGCGCGGGTGACGGCGTCGTCGACCCGGCTGCCGGCGGGCAATCGGTAGACGCCCGGAAGGCGGACGGCCCCGGTGACGTCCACCACCAGGTCCCCGCCATGCCCGCTGATCGAGAAGCCGCCGCCCGAGCCGCCACCTGACTCGGCGGCGAAGGACGGCTGCGCGCCGCCCTCGCCGCGAATCGACCTCGCGCCGACGAACAGGAGCGCGACCGCGATGGCGGCGTAGACGGCGAGCTGCGAGCGGCTCCATTCGGGCACCGGCCGATCTTGGAGCGCCGCGGCGCACGCGTGGCGCGCTCAGGCAACGATTGTGTGGAGAAAGTCGGGCGCCGAGCTAGAGGTCGTCGTCGTCGTAGCCGGCGACCTCGGCGAGCTGGTCGCTGTAGAGCTCGGCGGCGGCGACCGGCGGCGACTGGATCGAGACGCAGGCCATCTCGCCCTCGCCGTCGTTCTCGATCGCGTGATCGGTCGCCGGCGGGACCAGGATCAGGTCGCCCTCGCCGACGCGCTGGGTGTCCCCGGCGACCGACATCGAGCCCCCGCCGCGGACCACCACGTAGGCCTGCTCTGACTCCTCGGAGGAGCGGAGCGTCTGCCTCGCCCCCGCGGGGATCGCGACCCAGGTGACGGAGAGGTTGCGGGAGCCGAGTTCACCGGCGTCCATGAGGACGTGGGCGCGGAGGCGGTGCCACTCCTCGACCGCGGCTTCGTTGAGACGCCTGACGAGCATTCGGCGGGCTTTGTACCAGAACCGGGCGAGGGCCGGGCGTGGCCTCAGCGAACGACCAGGTTGACGAGCTTCCCGGGCACGACGATCTCCTTCACGACCTCGCCGCCGTCGAGGTGCCGCGCCACTTTCTCGCTCTCGCGCGCGATCCGCAGCAGCTCCTCCCTGGGCGCCTCGGCCGGCGCCTCGATTCGGTCGCGCAGCTTGCCGTTGACCTGGACCACGAGAGTGACGGTGTCGCTGCGCAGCAGCGCCGGGTCGGCCTGCGGCCAGGGCTGCTCCCAGAGGCGCTCCCCGCTGAGCCGCTCGAATACCTCGCAGGCCAGGTGCGGCGCGAACGGGAAGATCAGCGAGGCGGCGGTGGCGGTGGCGAAGCGCAGCGCGGCGCCTCCGCCCGGATCGCCATAGAGGCCGTCCTTGAGCCGGTAGGCGTCGTTGACCAGCTCCATCACCGCGGCGATCGCCGTGTTGAACTGGAAGCCGCGCTGGAAATCCCTGGTCGCCTTGTCGATCGCCCAGTGGGCCTTGGCCAGCAGCTCCCGCGCCCCGCCGCCGGCCGTGGGGTCCGGCTCACCCGGCGCCGTCCGCTCGCCGACCTCCTCGCACAGCCTCCACAGCCGCGAGAGGAAGCGGTTTACCCCCTCCACCCCCTCGTCGGTCCAGTCGCCGCCGCGCTCCGGCGGGCCCATGAAGCAGACGTAGGTGCGGGCGGTGTCGGCTCCGTAGCGCTCGACGTACTCGCCGGGGTTGACGGTGTTGCCCTTCGACTTCGACATCTTTGCCCCGTCGCGGGTGATCATCCCCTGGGTGAAGAGGTTGGCGAACGGCTCCTGGACGCCGAGACAGTCGAGATCGGCGAGCGCCTTGGTGAAGAATCGCGCGTACATCAGGTGCAGGATCGCGTGCTCGACGCCGCCGATGTACTGGTCCACCGGCAGCCAGTGGTCGGCGGCAGATCGCTCCCAAGCCGCCTCGGAGTTGCGCGAGTCGAGGTAGCGGATGAAGTACCAGGAGGAGTCGACGAAGGTGTCCATGGTGTCGGTCTCGCGGCGGGCCGCGGCGCCGCAGCGGGGGCACTCGGTCGCGACCCAGGCCTCGGCCGCGGCCAGCGGGCTCTTGCCCTGCGGCGCGTAGTCCTCGATCTCCGGCAGCTCGACCGGGAGCTGGTCGTCGGGCACCGGCACGATTCCGCAGGCCTCGCAGTAGACGACCGGGATCGGGGCGCCCCAGTAGCGCTGGCGGGAGACCAGCCAGTCGCGCAGGCGGAAGTTGACGGCGGCCTTGCCGCGTCCCTCCTCGGCGAGCCAGGTGACGATCTCCTCGTAGGCCTCGCGGTTGCCCTTGCCGTCGAAGCGGCCGGAGCCGGTCATCGTCCCGTCGCCGGGGTACGGCAGGCCCTGCTCGTCGCGGGCGGCCTCCGGGTCCTCACCCTCGATCACCCGCTTGACCGGCAGGCCGAACTTGCGCGCGAATTCGTAGTCGCGACTGTCGTGGCCCGGCACGGCCATGATCGCGCCGGTGCCGTACTCCATCAGCACGTAGTCGGCGACGAACATCGGGATCGACTCGCCGTTGACGGGGTTGACGACGCTGCGCCCGAGCGCCACCCCGGTCTTCTCACGGTCCTCGGCCCCCCGCTCGGCCGCCGACTCGCGGGCGATCCGGTCGACGTACTCGCGCACCTCGACCTCGGCGGGCGTCCCCGCCACCAGGCGCTCCAGGTCCGGGTGCTCGGGCGCCAGGACGAAGAAGGTGGCGCCGAAGAGGGTGTCAGGGCGGGTGGTGAAGACGGGAAACTCGAGGCCGACTTCCTCGCAGCGAAAGGCGACTTCGGCGCCCTCGGAGCGCCCGATCCAGTTGCGCTGCATCGTGATCACGTGCTCGGGCCAGGACTCGAGCCGGTCGAAGTCGGCGAGCAGGCGGTCGGCGTAGGCCGTGATGCGGAAGAACCACTGCTCGAGGTTGCGCTGCACGACCTCGGTGCCGCAGCGCTCGCAGCGGCCGTCTACGACCTGCTCGTTGGCGAGGACGGTGGCGTCCTTGGGGCACCACTGCACCGGCGCCTCGGCGCGGTAGGCGAGCCCCCGCTCCAGGAGGCGGAGGAAGATCCACTGGGTCCAGCGGTAGTACTCGGGCGTGTGGGTGGCCAGTTCGCGCGACCAGTCGATCGAGATTCCCCACTCGCGGAACTGGCGCTGGAAGGAGGCGATGCTGCGCTCGGTCGCCACCCGCGGCGGCTCGCCGGTTTTGATCGCGTTGTTCTCGGCCGGCAGGCCGAAGGAGTCGTATCCCATCGGGTGGATCACCTCGAAGCCGTGGCGGCGGCGGAAGTGGGCGATCGCGTCGCCTACGGCATAGCACTTGAGGTGACCGACGTGGGGCTCGCCGGAGGGGTAGGGCAGCATCTCGAGCACGTAGGACTTCGGCTTCGCCGGGTCGTGGCCGGGCTGGCCCGGGTTCGGCACCTCCCAGGTCCGCTCGTCGGCCCAGACCTGCTGCCACTTCCGCTCGATCGCTCTCGGCTCGTAGGCGCTCATAGATCGGCGATCTTAAGCGCCGGCCGGCCGGGGCGGCGCCGGCGTCCGGCCCTCTCTGCGCCAGCCTTTCTTAGTGGGGGAAGACGTAGGTGTAGTCCGAGAGCGAGCGGAGGATGTGGGGCCAGACGTAGACCTCGATCGTCGCCGCCAGGACGAGCGTCGGAATCGCCAGGGCGACGGTGATGCAGGTGGCGGCGAGCAGCTGGTTCCACTCGCCGCGGCGGCTGGCGATCAGCCAGGCCGCGAGCGGGAGGAAGAGGGCGCTCAGCTCCGGAATCGCGTGCGGCAGCACGCTGAGGATCAGGTCGAGCCGGGAGATGTGGAGCTGGAAGGCGAGCGTCGAGCCCTGGAAGCCGAGGTAGAGCGCCTGCGTGCCGAGCGAGAAGAGGGTCACCGCGCAGACGAAGAGGATCGCCAGCTCGCCGGCCTTGACGTGGATCCAGCGCGAGATGCCGGTGCGCCGGGCGGCGGCGATCGGCATCGAGGCGCCGGCGATGAAGCCGGCGACGCAGGCCGTCGCGTGCAGAGCCAGCACCAGGGAGTTGCGCCAGAGGATCGGCAGCAGGTCGGCGGGTTCGGGCGAGGAGGTCAGACCTGGCAGCCGCAGCTCGGTCAGGTCCGGGGTGAGCAGCCCCGAGACGGCCCAGGTCGCCGCCAGCAGCGCCAGGGCTATGGCGAGTGAGAGCGCGAGCCAGCCCCGCAGCACCCGCCACGGCCGCTCGCTCCAGGACGCGAGGGTCTCCCGCGTATCCCGCATCCCATGCGAGAAGACGTGCTGGTTGGCGGTGCTCATCCCCCTAGGGATCGGCAGGAGAGGCGATGCGTTTGAGCGCGAGGCGGCGGCGGTCGCATCCGGTGGCACCGACCGGCGGATGCGGCGGACAGAGCCGTGCGCAAGGCCGGCCGCGGCGGCTGACCCGGACCTCGGTGCCGGCTGCGGCTCGCTCGAGGTAGTAGCCGAAGCGGTTGCGGAAGAGGTGGGCCCCGACCTCTTCGACGGCCGGATCGGCTCCCGCTTCGGGAGTGGAGCTGAGGGGGATCGAACCCCTGACCTTTCGGATGCCATCCGAACGCTCTGCCAGCTGAGCTACAGCCCCTTGAAACTCGTAATTGGTTGCCCAGTTTAGCGCTGCTTGCTGTCCGTTTCTCGCCTGCGCCGTGCGAAGCCATACGGTTGACCGACCCTCGAAGAGGTCGTGCGGGAGCAGGTAACAACGCCCGAGGGCGCCACAGTGGACGGCCACTAAGTCGATCTCAGAACGGTCGTAGGTCTTGACGACGTAGCCTCGGGTCGGAGAGTGGCGTGAGCTGCTCAGCCGCACCTGGATCTTCCCTCCCACCAGGCTGCCCCACTTGCACTGCACCCGCCAGAGCCGCCCGGCAATGCCGATGACGAGGTCGCTGCGTCCGTGCTCGGTCAGAGGCTTGTAGACCTCGAGCCCCAGCCGCGCCGCCTCGGCGGCGATCGCGAGCTCGGCAGCGTTGCCCTTGCGGTTCGGGTTGTGATCCACGCTGCAGACAATACGCTGCAGCGCGGACGATTCAGGCGAGGGGCTAGGCGGCGTGCTGCTCGGGGCCCGGATCCTCGTCGACGTCGAGGACCAGGTTGTCGGGGCCGGTGTGGCGGACGGTGAAGTCGAGCTCCGAGAGCTCCTCGAGTTCGCGCAGCAGCTCGGTCGGCTGGTCGAGCCGCATCGAAAGCGTCGCCCGCCCCTCCGAGAAGCGCTCGACCGAGATGTCGGCGGCGCCGATCTGGCCGACCATGTCCTCGAAGCCGACCAGCTGGGAGAAGTCGCCGAGCGGGCCGATCTCGAGCTTTACCCGGCCCTCGAAGGTCCCTTGCGCGGTCGGATCGCCGCCGTTGCGGTTCGCCTCGGCCGAGCCGCCGTTTCCGTTCGGCTCGGCCGCGGCCGAGGCCGCGAGCGCCGGCTCGGCGTCGCTCAGCGCCTTCACCCGCCTGCTCACCTCAACCGCCTCGCGCAGCGCTTTCATCCGGATCCGCGTCGCCTGGCCGCGGGCCTGGGCTTCCAGCTCCTCGAGCCGGCCGGTGATCGCGTCGAGCGCGGCGATGCTGCGGTCGTGGCACTCGTTGGCCTCGCGCAGGCGCTCGCCGAGGACGCGGATCTCGCGCTCGCGCTCGAGCACCATGCCGGCGAGCGTCGCGCCCTCCGCTTCCAGGTCGGCGATCGCGGCTCGCTCGCACTCCCCCCGCAGCTCCAGCCCGAGGATGCGGGCGTCCCGCTCGGAGAGGGCGACGTCTACGGCCTCGCGGCGGTACCCCAACAACGACCGCTTGAAACTCCTCATGCGCGGCACCGTAAGGGGGCCTTCGGACGGTATTCCGTCACACAGGCGCCAGGCGCCCCCGCCGGGGCTCAGGCGCTTGCCGCAGAGGGGGTTTCGGGAGCGTCGAGGTCGAGCTCGAGCCGCGGCGCGTCCCGCCACAGGTCCTCGAGCTGATAGCGGTCGCGCGCCTCCGGCGTGAAGACGTGGAGGACGCAGTCGAGGTAATCGAGGATCGTCCAGCCGGCCTCGCCGCCGCCGTCGACCCCGCTCGGGAGGACCCCGGACTCGCGCTTCACGCGCAGCCTCACCTCGTCCACGATCGCCGCTGCCTGGCGCTCGTTGCGGGCGGTGCAGATGACCAGGAAGTCGGTGTAGGCGACCAGCTTCCTCATGTCGAGCGCGACCACGTCCTCGGCTTTTTTCGAGTCGGCGAGCGACGCCAGGCGCCGCGCCAACCCCTCAGACTGCACCTCGTTCACCTGTAGAGCCCCTTCCCCTCGATGTATGCGGCGACCGACCGCGGCACCAGGTAGCGCAGCGGCTTGCCTTCCTTCGCCCGCTGGCGGACGGCGGAGGAGGAGACGCCGAACTGCGGCATCTCCAGCATCGTCGTGCGTCCCTCGGCGCCGAGGTTGCGGACCACCTCGGCGACGTCGGCGCCCGCCACTCCCGGTCGCTCAGCCACCGCAAGCCGTGCCAGCTCGACCACGCGCTCGGGCGTCCGCCAGCTCTCCAGCCCCACCGCGGCGTCCGCGCCCATCACGAACACCAGCTCGGATTCAGGTCGCTCTTCGGCAAGCAGCCCCAAGGTCTCATACGTGTAGGACGGCCCCTCGCGGTCGATCTCCAGGCGAGAGACCGAGAAGCGCTCGTCCTCGGCCGCCGCCAGCCTGGTCATCTCCATCCTGCACTCCCGGCCCGGGTCGTCGGCGATCCGCTTGTGGGGCGGCTGCCCCGTGGGGACCAGGATCACCTCGTCGAGGTCTAGCCGGGAGAGCGCCTCCTGGGCCAGCGCCAGATGACCGAGGTGGGGCGGGTTGAAGGCGGAGCCGAGGACCCCGGCCGCGCCGCGAGAGGGGCTACTCACGTACCTGGCCGTCGCCGCGCGCCACGTACTTGAAGGTAGTCAGCTCGCGCATGCCGATCGGGCCGCGCGCGTGCAGCTTCTGCGTCGAGTTGCCGATCTCGGCGCCCATGCCGTACTCGAAGCCGTCGGTGAAGCGGGTCGAGGCGTTGACGTAGACGGCGGCCGCGTCGACCCCCTCGACGAAGGCCAGCGCCGCTTCCTCGGAGCTGGTGACGATCGCCTCCGAGTGCCCCGTCCCGTGCGCGTTGACGTGCTCGACCGCCTCCTCGACCGAGTCGACCACGGCAACGGCCATCTTCAGGCCCAGGTACTCGGCGGCCCAGTCCTCCTCGGTCGCAGGGCCCACGGCGACCCCGCCGGCCAGCTCCCGCACCCGGTCGTCGCCGACCAGCTCGACGCCGGCGGCGGCGAGGTCGGAGAGGACGGCGGGCAGGAAGCGGGCGGCGATCGCCGCGTCCACGAGCAGCGTCTCGGCCGCGTTGCAGACGCCCGGCCGCTGCACCTTGGCGTTGAAGGCGATCCGCCGCGCCATCTCGGGATCGGCGTCGGCGTGGACGTAGACGTGGCAGTTGCCCGCTGCGGCGTACATCACGGGCACCGTCGCCGACGCCTTGATCGCCGCCTTCAGCCCCTCGCCACCGCGGGGGATCAGCAGGTCCACGCTCCCCTCCTGCCTCGCCAGCTCGGCCAGCTCCTCGTGGCCGCCGCCGGCCAGCGGCAGCACCGCGTCCTGCGGCAGGCCGGCCTCGGCGAGCGCCTCGCGGACCACCGCCGCCAGGGCGCCGTTGGACCGTTCGGCGTAATGGGAGCCGCGCAGGACGATCGCGTTGCCGCTCTTGATGGTCAGCGCGGCGCAGTCGATCGTCACGTTGGGGCGCGCCTCGTAGACAACCGCTACGACCCCGAGCGGGACCCTCACCTTGCGCAGGTCGATGCCGCTCTCGAGGGTGCGGTGCTCCAGCTCCTCACCGACCGGGTCGGGAAGCTCGGCCACGACCCGCACGCCGTCGGCCATCGCCGCCACCCGCTCCGCCGTCAGCCGCAGCCGGTCCCGCAGCGCCTCGGTCAGCCCGGCGGCGCGCTCGTCGGCGAGGTCGCCCTCGTTGGCCTCCAGGATCGCCTGCGCGCGCGCTTCGAGCAGCCGCGCGGTGGCCGCCAGAGCCGCGTCCTTGGAAGCCGTCGAGGCGGTCGCCAGCGCCCGCGCCGCGCGCTTGGCCGCGGCGCAGCTCTCGGCGACCCCGGTGGTCGTCACTGCCATCGGCTAAGGGTAGCTGTCGCTCAGAGGAGGACGAAGCGGTCGCGGTGGACGACCTCGTCGGCCGCGTGCGGCAGCACCTCGCGCACCTCCGCGCTCTTCATCCCGATCACCCGCCGCAGCTCGCGCGAGGAGTAGTCGCTGATCCCTTTGCCGATCAGCTCGCCGTCCCCTGTGACGTCGATCGCGTCACCCGCCTCGAAGTCCCCTTCCACCGCCGCGATTCCCACTGGCAGGAGACTGGAGCCGCTCTCGCGCAAGACGCGGGCGGCGCCGGCGTCGACGACCAGCCGCCCCCGCGCCGGCTTCGCGTACTTGAGCCAGAGCTTGAAGCTGGAGGTCCGTCCCTGGCCGGCCGCGAAACGGGTGCCGACCGCCTCCCCGGCGGCGGCCCGCAGCAGCGTCCCGTCGGCCGTGCCGTTGCAGATCACCGCCGGGATGCCGGCCTCGCTCGCCATCTCCGCGGCGGCGACCTTGCTGCGCATGCCCCCCGAGCCGAAGGCCGAGGTACGGTCGCCGATCTCCAGCCGGTCGAGCTCGGCGAAGGAGCGCACCTCGCCGATCAGCTCCGGCTGCGGCTGCCGGCGCGGGTCGGCGGCGTAGAGGCCGTCGACGTTGGTGAGCAGCACCAGCAGGCGGGCGTCGAGCAGCAGCGCGACCTGCGCGGCGAGGAAGTCGTTGTCGCCGAAGCTGATCTCGTCGGTCGCGGTGGTGTCGTTCTCGTTGACGACCGGCACCGCCCCCCACTCGAGCAGCCGGCGCAGGGTACGGCGCGCGTTCAGGTAGTTGGTGCGGGCGGCGATGTCGGCTGCGGTGAGCAGCACCTGGGCGGCGCGGGTGCCGCCGGCGGCGAGGCGGGTCTCGTAGGCGCGGAAGAGGTCCCCCTGGCCGATCGCCGAGGCGGCCTGCAGCTCGTCCATCGCCCGGGGGCGCGCCGGCAACTGCATCAGCCGCATGCCGCGGGCGATGGCGCCGGAGGTGACCATCACCACCCGCTCCCCCCCGCGCTCGAGCTCGCTCACCTGCGCGCAGACGCCGTCGAGGACCTCGGCGCGCAGGGCGCCGTCGTCCGCCGCGACGATCGAGGAGCCGAGCTTGACGACGAGGGTCATGGCGGGCAAAGTAGCCGAGATGGGGGCG
>Ga0308176_10001232_pt1 | contig 16050 bp, 10 predicted proteins | sample PhyCR2_3_FD_203890 | JGI IMG/M metagenome (GOLD analysis project Ga0308176, IMG submission 203890) | Soil microbial communities from UC Gill Tract Community Farm, Albany, California, United States - DLSLS.C.R2 | ecosystem: Environmental > Terrestrial > Soil > Agricultural land | place: USA...
GCACCGCCGACGCGTCCAGGTCCCGCACGCCGAGCACAGCGGGCACGTCGGGTGCGGCCTCGGTGTCGTCGTACGGGGTGCTGGTCATGACAATCAACCTAGACGGGACCACCGACACTTTTCGGCGGCCAGAACCCCAGAATCACGTTATCCACAAGGGGATTCTCGTTTGCTCGGTCCGCTGGTACTTGTGGACATTTCGGGGCCACTGACGAGCGGCTCGGCCACCTCGACCAGCGACGGCTGTGCCCCCGGGCACGCGCGGCGGTTTCGAGGACGCTCCCCAACCAACGGGGGCGCGCCCCCGGAAACCGGGGGAGGCGTGTTCTAGGGTCGTGCCCGGCGTCGAGGTGGCGCCCGTGGGGAGGTCCCGTGACGTTGCACATCCATCGCGCCGAGCGCGCCGACGCGCTGGTGCGCGGGCTGGGTGCGCTGCTCGCGACCCCGCCCGAGGACCCGTTCACCCCGGACGTCGTGGCGGTGCCGTCCAAGGGCGTCGAGCGGTGGATCACGCAGACCCTGGCCGCGTCACTGGGTACGTCGGCCGGCGACGGCGTCTGCGCCAACGTGCTCTTCCCTTCCCCGGCCCGCGTGGTCGCGGACGCCCTCGCGACCGGCACCGGCGTCGAGCCGCGCGACGACCCGTGGAGCGAGCCCCGGCTGACGTGGGTGCTGCTCGACGTCATCGACCGCTGCGGCGCGGAGGAGTGGTGCGTGACGCTCGGCCGGCACCTCGGTCTGCTCGACGGGCAGCGGGACCAGGGCCGCCGGGTGGCGGTGGGGCAGAGGCTGGCGGCGCTGTTCAGCGGGTACGCCGCCCAGCGGCCCGCCATGGTGCGCGACTGGGCGGCCGGACGGGACACGGCCGGGCCGGGCGCGACGCTCGACGAGGACCTGCTGTGGCAGGCGGAGCTGTGGCGGCGGGTGCGTGCGGAGATCGGCACGGACAGTCCCGCGGAGCGGCTGGAGCACGCGTGCGGACGGTTGCGCGCGGCGCCGGACGAGGTCGACCTGCCGGACCGGCTGTCGGTGTTCGGGCCGACCCGGATGACCACCGAGCAGCTGACCGTGCTGGACACGCTGGCCGTCCACCGCGACGTGCACCTGTGGCTGCCGCACCCCTCGCGGGCGCTGTGGGACCGGGTGGCCGGCAGCGGCGCGACCGCGGCGGCACGCCGTGCGGACCCGACCGCCGACCTGCCGGTGCACCCGTTGCTGCGTTCGTGCGCCCGCGACGCGCGGGAGCTGCAGCTGCGGCTCCCCGCGGGCCGGGTCGCGCACGCCGAGACCCGGCCGCCTGCCGACACCGTGCTGGGCCGGCTCCAGGACGACGTCCGCGAGGACCGGCCGCCACGGGTGGCGGACGCGGCCGACCGGTCGGTGCAGGTGCACGCCTGCCACGGGCGCCAGCGGCAGGTGGAGGTGCTCCGCGAGGTGCTGCTCGGGATGCTCGCCGACGACCCGACCCTCGAGCCGCGCGACATCGTCGTGATGTGCCCGGACATCGAGTCCTACGCACCACTGGTCGCCGCCGCGTTCGGCGGCCTCGACGACGACGCCGGGGACGCGCACCCGGGCCACGCCCTGCGGGTCCGGCTGGCCGACCGGTCGCTGCGGCAGACCAACCCGGTGCTGGGGGTGGTGGCCCGGCTGCTCGACCTCGCGGACGCGCGGCTGACCGCGTCGGAGGTGCTCGACCTCGCGGCGATGCCGCCGGTGCGGACCAGGTTCGGGCTCGACGACGACGCCCTCGAGCTCGTCGGCGACTGGGTCCGGCGCTCCGGGGTCCGGTGGGGGCTCGACGCCGAGGCCCGCGCGCCGTACCACCTCAGCGGCGTGCGGCAGAACACCTGGCAGGCCGGGCTCGACCGGCTGCTCGTCGGCGCCGCGATGGACGAGGACGGGCTGCGCACAGTCGGGCTCGCGCTGCCGCTCGACGACGTGGAGAGCAACGACGTGGACCTGGCCGGCCGGTTCGCCGAGCTGGTCGACCGGCTCGGGCTCGCGGTCGAGTCGCTGCAGCGCGAGCAGACCCTGACCGACTGGGTCGACGCGCTCGTCCGGGCCGTCGACGACCTCACCGACGTGGCCCCGCAGGACGACTGGCAGGTCTCCGAGGCCCGCCGCCAGCTGGCCGAGGCGCTCGACGCCGCCGGCGACCGGGCCGACGTCGTGCGGCTCGGGCTGTCCGACGCGCGGGCGCTGCTGGCCCACAGGTTGCGTGGCCGTCCGACCCGTGCGAACTTCCGCACCGGCCACCTGACCATGTGCACGATGGTGCCGATGCGGTCGGTGCCGCACCGGGTCGTCTGCCTGCTCGGGCTGGACGACGGCGTCTTCCCGCGGCAGACGCACGTCGACGGCGACGACGTGCTGGCCCGCACCCCGCAGGTCGGCGAGCGCGACCCCCGCGCGGAGGACCGGCAGCTGTTCCTCGACGCCGTGCTGGCGGCGCAGGAGCGGCTGGTGGTGCTGTACACCGGCGCCGACGAGCGCACCGGGGCCGCGCGTCCCCCGGCCGTCCCGCTGGGCGAGCTGCTCGACCTGCTGCCGGACGTGGTGGTGCGACACCCGCTCCAGCCGTTCGACGCGCGCAACTTCGTCGCCGGCGCCCTGGGTGAGCGGGGTCCGTTCAGCTTCGACGCGGCCGCCCGGTCCGGTGCCGCGGCGCTGCTGGAGCCGCGGGCCGCCGCGGGGTCCTTCCTGGACAAGCCGCTGCCTCCCCGCGAGGACGCGGCCGTCGAGCTCGACGACCTCGTCCGCTTCCTGGAGCACCCGGTGCGCGGCTTCCTGCGTCAGCGGCTCGGGTTGACCTCCGTCGACGAGGGCGAGGAGACCGACGACACCATCCCGGTCGAGGTGAAGGGCCTCGCCGACTGGGGCGTCGGCGACCGGCTGCTGCGGGCCGGGCTGGCCGGCGTCGGCCGCGACGAGGCGGTCCGCGCGGAGCGGCTGCGGGGCGAGCTCCCGCCGGGCGCGCTCGGTGCCGCGGTCGTCGGGCGGGTCGCCGACCGCGTCGAGCTCCTGGTCACCAGGACCGCCGGGCTGCGGGCCGGTGACGCCGAGGCGCTCGACGTGACCGTGGACCTCCCCGACGGGAGCCGGCTCTCCGGCACGGTGCCCGGCGTGCACGACGACCGGCTCGTGCGGGTGGAGTACTCCACCCTGTCCGCCAAGCACCGGGTCCGGGCCTGGGTGCAGCTGCTCGCCCTGGTCGCCGGCCGTCCGGGGCGGGACTGGTGCGCTGCCACCGTGGGACGCGACCGCGACGCGCTGAAGATGGCCCGGCTGGTGCCACCCACGACCGAGGACGCGGTCGCCGCGCTGGGCACGCTGGTCGGGCTGTACCGGCTCGGGCTGTGCGAGCCGCTGCCGCTGACACCGAGGACGTCCTGCCTGTACGCCGAGCGCCGCCGGGCCGGCTCGCCACCCGCGGGGGCGGTCGCGAAGGCGGCCACCGAGTGGCGGCGCACGCTCGGCGACGGCAGGGAGATCGGCGACTTCGACGACGCCGAGCACCGCCGGGTGTGGGGAGACGCGCGGCTGCGCGACCTGCTCGGTCAGCCGGCCGTGTCGGGGGAGCCGTTCGCCGACGAGCCGCACCGGTTCGGGCAGCTCGCCCGGCGGGTGTGGGACTCCCTGCTCGACCACGAGGGGATGCACTGATGGGCGCGGACCGGGTCTTCGACCCCTGCGGCGAGCTGCCTCAGGGCACGACCGTGCTCGAGGCCAGCGCAGGCACCGGCAAGACGCACACGATCGCCACCCTGGCCGCCCGCTACGTCGCCGAGGGCCTGGCCCGGATCGACGAGCTGATGCTGGTGACCTTCGGCCGGGCGGCGACGGTCGAGCTCCGGGAGCGGGTCCGGGAGCGGTTCGTGACCACGGCTGCGGCGCTCGCCGATCCCGGCGCGGCACGAGCCTCGGGCGACCCGGTCCTGGTGCTGCTCGCCACCGGCTCCGACGCCGAGGTCGCCGTACGACGGGACCGGCTGGCGCAGGCGGTCGCCGAGTTCGACGCCGCGACCATCGCCACCACTCACGGCTTCTGCCTGCAGATGCTGGCCGGGCTCGGGGTGGCGGCCGACGTCGACCCGGACCTCACCTTCACCGAGTCGACAGCCGACGTGACCGCGGAGGTGGTACGCGACCTGTTCCTGCGGATGTACTCCGGACCCTCGGCGCCCGCCGCGCCGTTCGACCTGGCCGCCGCCACCCGCATCGGCAACGCGGCCGTCGGCGACCGGCAGGCCCGCCTCGAGCCGGTCGGTGCCGCCCGCGACTCGGTCGCCGACGTCCGGCGCCGCCTCGCGGACACCACCCGGCGGCAGGTGGACGAGCGCAAGCGCGGCCGCCGGCTGATGGACTACGACGACCTGCTGGTGCACCTGCGCGACGCGCTCGTCGACCCGGCCACCGGGGCCGCGGCGCGGGCGCGGGTGCGCAGCCGCTACCGGGTGGTGATGGTCGACGAGTTCCAGGACACCGACCCGGTGCAGTGGGAGATCCTCGAGAGCACGTTCCACGGCCACCGCACGCTGGTGCTGATCGGCGACCCCAAGCAGGCGATCTACGCCTTCCGCGGCGCCGACGTGGTGACCTACCTCCGGGCGACCGGAGCCGGGGGCGACACCGCGACGCTGGGCACCAACTGGCGCAGCGACCGGCCGCTCCTGCAGGCCCTCGGGCACGTCCTCGACGGTGCGGCACTCGGCGACGAGCGGATCCTGGTGCACCCGGTCGCCGCCGCGCGCACCGGTCGCGGGCTGGCCGGGGCCGGCGCGCCGTTGCGGATCCGGGTGGTCGAGCGCGAGGCGGTCACGCCCGGTCAGGACGCCCTGCTCAAGGTCGACCCGGTCCGGGCGTACGTCGCCCGCGACGTCGCCGCCGACATCGTCGGGCTGCTCTCCGGCCCGGCCCGGCTGACGACGGACGGGGCCGAGCGGCCGGTCCGGCCCGGGGACGTCGCGGTGCTGGTGTACACCAACAAGGAGGCCGGCTACGTCCGCGACGCCCTCCAGGCCGCCCGGGTGCCGGTGGTGCTGACCGGCACGTCGAGCGTGTTCCTGTCCGGCGCCGCCCAGGACTGGCTGGCGCTGCTCAGCGCCCTGGAGCAGCCGCAGCGCACCGGTCTCGCCCACGCCGCGGCGCTGACCGACTTCCTCGGCTGGACGCCCGAGCGGCTCGCCGCCGACGACGACATCGCGCTCGACGAGCTCAGCGTGACGCTCCACGAGTGGGGCGAGCTGCTGGCCCGGCGCGGGGTCGCGGCCCTGCTCGAGGCGGCCGGCCAGCGGATGGTCGCCCGGCTCCTCGGCCAGGAGCAGGGCGAGCGCCGGCTCACCGACCTGCGGCACATCGGCCAGGTGCTCCACCAGGCCGCCACCGAGGGCCGCTTCGGCGTCGCCTCGATGGTCGGCTGGCTGCAGCACCGGATGGCCGAGGCCGCCGCCGACCAGACCGAGGAGCGCAGCCGTCGCCTCGAGTCCGACGCCGAGTCGGTGCAGGTGATCACGGTCCACCGCAGCAAGGGCCTGGAGTTCCCGGTCGTCTACGCGCCGTTCCTGTGGGACAAGTTCGTGCCCCGCAGCCCCGACCCGCTGACCCTGCACGACGCCGACGGGGTGCGGGTGCTCGACGTGGGCGGACCCGACGGCGAGGGGTACGCCGCCCGCCGCAGCATCCATCTGAGCGAGGACGCGGGGGAGTCGCTGCGGCTCGCGTACGTCGCCCTGACCCGCGCCTCCGCGCACGTGGTCACGCACTGGGCACCCACGAGCAACACCCGCAACGGCCCGCTGCACCGGTTGCTGTTCGGAGACCGCACCCCCGACGGGATGCTGCCGGAGCAGGTCACCGTCGGCTCCGACGAGTTCGTCCGCCGCCGGCTCGACGAGCTGGCCGCCCGCTCCGGTGGGACGGTCGGGGTGCAGTCCGCGTACGCCGACCACCGGCCGTGGCGGCCGCCCGCTCCGACGTACCCGGCCCTGGCGGTGCGCGCCTTCGACCGGGTCCTCGATCTGACCTGGACCCGCACCTCCTACTCCGGTCTCACCGCCGGGCTGCACGAGCCGCCCGCGGCCGGGGTGGCCAGCGAGGCGGAGACGCCCGGCACAGTCGACGAGCCGGAGGTCACCACCGCCCTGGTCGGGGACGCGGGCGGCGTGTCCTCGCCGATGGCCGGGCTGCCCAAGGGCGCGGCCTTCGGCACGCTCGTGCACGCGCTGCTGGAGAACACCGACTTCACCGCCCCGGACCTGCGCGACCAGCTCGCCGCGGAGGCGGAACGGGCCGGGGTCCTGCACGCGACCGGGGTGGAGCCGGGTGCGTTCGCGGACGCGCTCGTGCCCGCCCTGCGGACGCCGCTCGGCCCGCTCGCGGGCGGGCTGCGGCTCGCGGATCTGCCGACCACGGACCGTCTCGACGAGCTGGACTTCGAGCTGCCGCTGGCCGGGGGAGACCGGCCGGTCGGGGCGGCCCGGGTCGCCGGGATCGCGGCGCTGCTGCGGCGGCACCTGCCCCCGACCGACCCGCTGGCGGCGTACGCCGACGACCTCGACATCCCCGAGCTGGCGGACCGGCAGCTGCGCGGCTTCCTCAACGGCAGCATCGACCTGGTGCTGCGGGCGCGGGCCGACGGGACGCCCCGCTACGTCGTCGTCGACTACAAGACCAACTGGCTCGGTGACGAGACGCTCACCTCGGCCGACTACACCCCCCAGGTGATGGCGCGGGCGATGCGGGAGGCGCACTACCCGCTGCAGGCGCTGCTGTACTCCGTCGCGCTGCACCGCTACCTGCGCTGGCGGCAACCCGGTTACGACCCCGGCTCGCACCTCGGCGGCGTGCTGTACCTCTTCCTGCGCGGCATGTGCGGCCCCGACAGCCCGGTCGTCGACGGGACCCCGAGCGGCGTGTTCGCCTGGTCCCCGCCGGCCGCCCTGGTCACCGAGCTGTCCGACCTGCTGGCAGGGGGTGCGCGATGACCGACGTCCAGCTTGTACGCCGGGCCACGGGACGGCTCGCCGACTTCAACGCCGGTGGCGTCCTGGCCGCGGCCGACGTGCACGTGGCGACCCGGCTCGGCCGGCTCGGCGGCGAGTCCGACGACCGGGTGCTGCTGGCCGCGGCGCTCGCCGTGCGGGCGCTGCGCGGCGGGTCGGTCTGCCTCGACCTCGCCACGGCCCGCGGCACGACGGCGGTCGAGGACGTCACCGCCGAGGAGCTCGACGCGCTGGCCTGGCCCGAGCCGGCCGCGTGGGTGGACGCGCTGTCCGCGAGCCCACTGGTGGCGGTCGGGCCCGACGGCGACCCGTCCCTGCCGCTGCGGCTGACCGGCAGCACGCTCTACCTCGACCGCTACTGGCGGCAGGAGCAGCGGATCGCGGAGGTGCTCGACGAGGCGGCGCTGCGGCCCCTGCCGGTCGTCGACGAGGGGCGCCTCGACACGGCGCTGGCGCGGCTGTTCCCGGGCCCGGCCGCGGACCGGCAGCGGCTCGCGGCCGCGGTCGCGGCGCACCGCTGGGTCAGCGTGCTGGCCGGCGGCCCCGGCACCGGCAAGACCACCACCGTCGCCAGGCTGCTCGCCCTGCTGCAGGACCAGGCCGGCGGCAGCCTCCGGATCGCGCTGGCCGCCCCGACGGCGGTCGCGGCCAGCCGGCTGACGTTCGCCGCCCGGCACGCGGCCACCCGGTTCGAGGACCCGGCCGACCGGGACCGGCTCGGGCACCTCGAGGCCTCCACGCTGCACCGGCTCCTCGGGTCCCGGCCGGGGTCGCGGTCCCGGTTCCGGCACGACCGGGAGAACCGCCTGCCCTTCGACGTCGTGGTCGTCGACGAGGCGTCGATGGTGTCCCTGACGATGATGTCGCGGCTGGTCGACGCACTGCGTCCCGACACCCGGCTGGTCCTGGTCGGCGACCCCGACCAGCTCGCGTCGGTGGAGGCCGGCGCCGTCCTCGGCGACCTGGTCCAGCGACCGGCACCACCGGGTGCCGTGGTCACCGGCGGGGTGGCCCGGGCCGCGTCGCTCGACGTGGACGACCTCGACCCGGACGAGCGGGCCGCCGCCGACCGCGGGGTGGTCCGGCTGACCGAGGTGCACCGGTTCTCCGTCGAGATCCAGGCGCTGGCGCAGGCGGTCCGCGCCGGCGACTCCGACACCGTGCTGGACCTCGTCGCGCAGGGCGACGAGCACGTCGAGTTCCTGGACCGGGACGCCGACCTGGCGCCGCTGCGGCGTGACGTGGTGGCGGCGGGCACCGCCCTCCACGACGCGGCCCGGACCGGTGACGGCGCGCTCGCGCTGCTCCGGCTCGCGCGGCACCAGATCCTCTGCGGTCACCGCGAGGGCCCGCACGGCGTCTCGCACTGGAGCGCGCAGGCCGAGGCGTGGCTGCGGGAGGCGGTGCGGGGCTACGCCGCGGACGGCCGGTGGTACGTCGGGCGGCCGCTGCTCGTGACCTCGAACGACTACCAGCTGCGGCTCTTCAACGGCGAGACCGGTGTCGTCGTGGAGGTGGCCGGCCGGCCGCGGGCGGCGTTCACCCGCAACGGGGTCCCCGACCTGCTCGCGCCGAGCCGGCTCACCGACGTGCAGACCGTGCACGCCCTGTCCGTGCACCGCAGCCAGGGCAGCCAGTACGACCGCGTCACGCTGGTGCTGCCGCCGGTCGACTCGCCGCTGCTCACGCGCGAGCTGCTCTACACCGGTCTGACCCGGGCCAAGGAGCACGTCCGCATCGTCGGCTCGCGCGAGGCGCTGGCGGCCGCCGTACGCCGTCCGATCGTGCGGGCCAGCGGGCTGCGCACCCGCACCGCCTGAGCCTGCGCGAAGGTCAGGGCTGGTTGGCCACCTCGAGCAGCACGTCGGCGTGGCAGGGCACGTCGAGCGGGCACCAGCAGGCCAGGTCGTGGCCCCGCAGCGAGGCGCGCACCGCCGTCACGTCGAAGTCGAGCCGCCCGGCCAGCAGCGCCTCGCGGAACAGCTCGACGGTCTCCTCGCGGGTCAGCGCACGACCGTCGTGCACCGCACCGATGACGTACGGGTTGCCCCAGCGCGACGGCCGGGCCACCACGACGGCGCCCGGAGGCTTGCGCCAGCCCCTGGTGCGGCGCAGCCGGACTCGGCGCGGTGGCGGGGTCACTACCGCAGCGGGTCGACCTCGTCGTGCTCGCCGACCGTCGAGGACAGCGCCGCGAGGTGGAAGCCCCCGTCGCCGAGCAGGTGGTCGAGCGCGGTGAGGTGGGCGGTGTAGCTGCCGACGCTGTACTCCGCGGTCATCGCGATGCCGCCGTGCAGCTGGATCGCCTCCTGGCCGATGTGCCGGCCGGCCCGGCTGACCTGGAGGCCGGCCCGCGCGGCTGCGTCGGCGACCTCCTCGTCCGTGCCGGCGGCGAGCACCATCGTGGCCCAGAGCGTGATGCTGCGCGCCAGCTCCAGCGAGACGTACATGTCCGCGGCCCGGAAGGTGAGCGCCTGGAACGTGTTGAGCGGGACGCCGAACTGCTTGCGGGACTTGAGGTAGTCCGACGTCGCCGACAGCGCGACCTCCATCGCCCCGACCGCCTCGCTCGCGGCCGCGATCCGGGCCCCGTCGAGGGCCCGCGCGATGTGACCGGTGGCGTCACCGGAGCCGAGCGGGGTGCCGGGCGTGCCGTCCAGCGCGACCCGGGCGGCGCGGCCCCCGTCGAAGGTCGGGTAGCCGGTGCGGGTCAGCCCCGGCGCGTTCCCCTCGACCAGGAACAGCCCGGTGCCGCCGTCGGGCAGCGCGGCGCTGACCACGAGCCGGTCGGCGCGGGCGCCGTGGGGGACCGGCTCCTTGACGCCGGTGAGGGTCCAGCCGTTCCCGGATCCGGTGGCGGTGACCGTCGCCGCGGTCGGGGTCCACCGGGCGCCCGGCTCGGCGTGTGCGAACGCGAGCACGGTCTCGCCCGAGGCGACGGCCTCCAGGAGCGACGCCTTCTGCTGCTCGGTCCCGGCCAGCGCGACCACGCCGCCGGCGAGGACCACGGAGGTCAGGAACGGCTCGGGTGCGACGACCCGTCCCATCTCCTGCGCGACGATCCCGACCTCGACCGGACCCGCGCCCATGCCGCCGTACGTCTCGTCGAACGGCAGGCCCAGCACGCCCATCTCCGCGAGCCGGGTCCAGAGCTTCTCGTCGAACCCGGGCTCGTCGGCGACGGCGCGGCGACGGTTCTCGAAGTCGGCGTACGACCTGCCGACCAGCCCGCGGACGGCCTCGCGCAGCGCCTGCTGCTCGTCGTCGTAGGTGAAGTCCATGCTCGCCTCTCAGTGCTCTCTACAGGCCAAGGATCGTCTTCGCGATGATCTGCCGCTGGATCTCGTTGGACCCGCCGTAGATCGACGCCTTCCGGAGGTTCAGGTAGACCGGGGTCGCGCGACGCGTCCAGCCCGGTAGGTCCGAGTCGTCGTCGGCGCCCGAGGCGAGCGACGCGGGACCGGCCAGGTCGACGACCAGCTCGCTGACCGCCTGCTGGAGCTCGGTGCCCTTGAGCTTGAGCACCGAGGAGGCGGGATGCGGCTTGCCGTCGGCGGAGTGCGCGGCGACCCGGAGCGCGGTGAGCTCGAGGGCGAGCAGCTCGTTCTCCAGCTCGGCGATCCGCGCCGTCGTCAACGGGTCGTCGAGCAGGTCGACCGAGCGTGCGTACTCCTTGGCCTGCGCCAGGACCCGCTTGGTCGACCCGACCGGGGCGACCCCGACGCGCTCGTTGCCGAGCAGGAACTTCGCGTAGTCCCAGCCACGGTTGAGCTCGCCGACGAGGTTGTCGGCGGGCACGCGCACGTCCTCGAACCAGACCTCGTTGACCTCGTGGCCGCCGTCGATCAGCTCGATGGGCCGCACCGTGACCCCGGGGCTCCGCATGTCGATGAGCAGGAACGAGATGCCCAGCTGCTTCTTGACGTCCGGGTCGGTGCGGACCAGGCAGAAGATCCAGTCGCCGTGCTGGCCGAGCGTGGTCCAGGTCTTCTGCCCGTTGACCACGAAGTCGTCGCCGTCGCGCACGGCCGTGGTGCGCAGTGAGGCGAGGTCGGAGCCGGCGTCCGGCTCGGAGAAGCCCTGGGACCACCAGATGTCGAGGTTCGCGGTCTTGGCCAGGAACCGCTCCTTCTGCTCCTGGCTCCCGAACGTCGCGATCACCGGACCGACCATCGACGCGTTGAACGCCAGCGGCGGCGGCACGCAGGCACGCTGCATCTCCTCGTGCCAGATGTGCCGGCGCAGCTGCGACCAGCCGCGGCCGCCCCACTCCTCGGGCCAGTGGGGTACGGCGAGCCCGGCGGCGTTGAGCGCCTGCTGGCTGCGCACGAGCTGGTCCTTGGTGAGCTCACGGCGCTCGGCGACGGCGTCGCGGACGTCCTGCGGGACCTGGGTGGTGAAGAAGGTGTGCATCTCCTCGCGGAACGCGGCGTCCTCGGCGGACAGCTCGAGCTGCATCGACGTACCTCCAAAACGGGTCGGTCCGGTCATCATGGCAAACATCGCCCAGCAAGTGACCCGCGGGTAGCCTCCGGGGGCCGCCGCGGCGAGACGGGTCAGGCCAGCGGGGTGAGGTCGGGCCGCTTGCACGCACCCTGGGTGGCGAACTCGTGGCCCCGCAGCCGGCCCCACGCCCACGGGGCCAGGTGGGTGGCGATCCAGCGGGCCTCGCGACCGACGATCCGCAGCCGCCCCTCGGTGGCGGTCTCGCCGGGCTCGCCGCGCCAGTCGTGGTGCGGCAGACCGTGCGCCTCGGCCAGCGCCTCGGCGATGCGCCGGTGGCCCTCGCTGTTGGCGTGCAGCCGGTCGTCGTGCCAGAGCGCCGGGTGCCCGGCCACCGGCACGGCGGCGAAGTCGACGACGGCGAGGTCGTACGTCGACCCGGCCTCCCGAACCACCTCGTTGAGGTACTCGATCCGCGGCCGGATCGCCGCCGAGAGGGGTGCCACCCGCGCCATGTCCGGCATCGTGAACGTGAGCACCCGGGCGCCGGTGTCGCGGACCCGTCCGTACATCGTCATCAGGTTCTCGCGCAGCCCGCGCCGGTCGAGCCGCGGCCGGAGCAGGTCGTTCACGCCGGCGACGAGCAGGGCGACGTCGGGACGCAGCGCGAGGGCGCGGTCGAGCTGGGTGGCCCGGACCTCGTGGGAGGTCTGCCCGCGCACCGCGAGGTTGGCGTAGAGCAGGCCCGGCTCGACGCTCGCCAGCCGGCCCGCGAAGCGGTCCGCCCAGCCGACGTACACGTCGCCGGGCCCGGGGTCCATCAGGCCCTCGACGGTGCTGTCGCCCAGGGCGACGAGTCGGGTGGTCACGCGGTCATTGTGCCGATCGGCTGCGGGCCCGCCGACGGGGGTGGGTCAGGGCCGGGTCAGCGCCGGATCAGGATCATCCGCCGGCGTCTGCGCGGGGTGGTGTCGTCCTCGGGGGCGGTGCGCTGGGTGGGGATCGGGAGGCCCTGCTTGGCGAACCAGCACTCCCGGCACCACGCCACCGGCCGCAGGTTGACCGAGCGGAAGAAGCCCTCGTCGAGGGCGACCGGCCGCTGGCACGTGTCGCAGGAGTACTCCATCGAGACCTCGTCTCGCCCGCGGGGAGGCCCTCGCCTCCCGTGACCAGGACCAGCATGGCCCCTTCGGCGCGAAGGTCAAGGTAAGGCGACGGAACTCGAGACGCGTGTCGCGCCGCCGCCACGCTCGTGTTCTTCGTTAACCCGGACAAATCGGGCCAGTGTGCGCGATGCTTGGTGGTCGACGGCGCGAAGAGGTACCGAGCTTGGGGGTGGCCGTGGCCGCACGCGGGGGAGCCGGCTCGTCCCGTGCCTTCGTGCGCACGGCCGTGGCGGCCTCTGTCCTCGGCGCGCTCCTCCTGCTCTTCCTGCTCAGCGACCTCGGCAGCGCCCGGACCCGGGTGGTCGTCAGCGACCTGGTCTTCGTCGCCGCGCCGCTGTTCCCGGCCTGGACCTGCTGGCGGGCGCACCGCCGTGACCACAGCCGGCACACGGGCTGGTGGTGGCTCGCGGTCGGCTGCCTGACCTGGGCGGCGGGATCGGCGCTGTTCGCGTTCCACGAGGTGGTCCACGGAGAGGTGCCGGGGATCCCGTCGCCGGCCGACCTGGGCTACGTCGGGTACGCCCTGCCCGTCGCGGTCGGCGTCCTGCGGTTCCCGCGGGCGCCGGGCACCGTGTGGTCGCGCTGGCGGTCCGCCCTCGACAGCGTCGTGATCGCCGGCTGCCCACCAGCGCGCTGCTGGTCCTGGACCCGATCCTCACCGCGACCGACCCGACGTTCGCCCGGGTCGACGCCCTGGCGGACCCGCTCGCAGACGTGCTCGTCGCCTCGATCGTGCTCGCGCGGTGCGTCGTGCTGCCCGACACCCGGCGCCGGGTGTGGGTGCCGCTGAGCCTGGGCCTGCTGGTGCTGTCCGCGACGGACAGCGTGTACGTCGCGCGGAGCTTCCGCGGCCAGTTCGCGCCGGGCGGCCCGCTGGACCTCGGCTGGTACGTCGCGTTCGCGCTCATCGGCCTGGCCGCGACCGCTCCCGCCGTGGTGACGCCGCGCCGGGACCTCGCGGCCGCCCGGCAGACGCCCGGGTTCGCGCGGCAGCTGTTCCCGTCGCTGGCGATCGGCCTCGCGGTGACCACCTGCGTGCTCGACCCCTGGTCGCTGACCCGGCACCACTACTGGTGGCTGCTGGTGCCGGTCGGGCTGGCGATCGGGCTGCGCCAGCTGGTGGTGGTCGCGGACCAGGTCACCCTGGCCCGGGACCTGTCTCAGGCGGTGGACCGTCGTACGGCAGAGCTCCGGCACCGCGAGCAGTGGTGGCAGGACATCGTGCAGAACCTCACCGACGTCGTCATGGTCGTCGACGCGAGCGGGACGGTGGTCTACTGCAGCCCCTCGGTGGACACCGCCCTCGGGCACGTGTCGCTGGTCAGGCATGCCGGTGAGCTCGAGACCCAGGTCCACCACGACGACCACGACCGGGTGCTGGCCGTCATCACGCCAGTGGTGCTCGGCGAGGCACGGCACGGGTTCGTGGAGTGCCGGATCAGACGCGCCGACGGCAGCTACGGGTGGTTCGAGGTGTCCGCGGTCGGCCAGCTCTCCGAGCAGGCCCTCGAGGGGGCGATCCTCACGCTGCACGACGTGAGCGAGCGGCGAGAGCTCACCAACCGGCTGATGCACCAGGCCCACCACGACACCCTCACCGGGCTGCCGAACCGGGCCCTGCTGATGCAGCGCATCGGCGAGGCGCTGCGGCACCCCGACCGCGCGTTCGGCCTGCTGCTGCTCGACCTCGACGACTTCAAGGTCATCAACGACCGGCACGGCCACGCCTCCGGCGACGTCGTGCTCACCGTGATCGGCCAGCGGCTCACCCGGCTCGTGCGGGCGGGGGACACCGTCGCCCGGCTCGGCGGCGACGAGTTCGCCTACCTGGTGCACGGCGACGCGGCCGACCTCCGGGCCGTCGCCGAGCGGCTCGTCGAGGCCATCGAGGAGCCGGTGGCGGTCGGCGGCAGGCGCTTCCACGTGCGCACCAGCATCGGCATCGTGCTCGCCGGGGACGGGGACGCCGAGAGCGCCCAGTCGCTGATGTCGCACGCGGACATCGCGCTGTACGAGGCCAAGGCCCGCGACAAGGGCGGGATCGTGCTGATCGCCGGCGCCGAGCGCGACGACGCCGCCAAGCAGGTGCACCTGCGCGAGCAGATCGCCCAGCCGGACCTCGACCAGTTCACGGTCGTCTACCAGCCGATCGTCGACCTGGGCACCGGCCACCTGCGCGGGGTCGAGGCGCTGCTGCGCTGGGAGCACCCGGACCTCGGGCCGGTGCCGCCGGACGTGTTCATCCCGATGGCCGAGCACGGCGGCTCGATCCAGGGTCTGGGCTGGCACGTGCTCGAGGTCTCCTGCCGGCAGCTGGCGCGCTGGCGGGAGGAGTCCCCCGGCCACCGGCTGGCCGTCGGCGTCAACGCGTCCGTGCGCCAGCTCGACGAGCCGGGCTTCGCCCAGCGGGTCTTCGACCTCATCGAGTCCCACGGGGTCGAGCCCGACCAGATCGTCCTGGAGCTCACCGAGCAGGCGCTGGCCGTGGACTTCGACAGCGTCGCGGCCGTGGTCGCCGAGCTGCGCGCCGGGTCGGTCTCCGTCGCGGTGGACGACTACGGCACCGGCTACTCGTCGCTGCGCTACCTGGACCGCTTCGACGCGGACGTGGTGAAGATCGACCGGAGCTTCGTCGCCAACGTCGTCGACAGCGTGCACACCCAGAAGATCGTCCGCTCGGTCATGCACATGGCTGAGTCGCTCGACCTGCAGTCGATCGCGGAGGGGATCGAGACACCCGAGCAGCTCGAGACCGTCCGGGCGCTCGGCTGCGAGCTCGGCCAGGGCTACCTCTTCTCGCGCCCCGTGCCCGCCGCGGAGATCGGCCGGATGCTGGGGGAGACCGGTGGTGGCACGTTCCTCGGTGACGCGGTCGCGCTCGAGCCGGCCGGCTGAGCGTCGTTCCAGGCAGAGACCGGCTACCCGAGCGAGCGCGGGTCCGCGGGTACGTCGACCGCGTGCTCACGCAGCCAGACGAGCGGGACCACGTCGAGGGTGCGCTCGTTCGTGGACGCCAGCACGACCGGAGCGGCGACCCCGTCCTCGTACGCCTGCCGCCACCGCACCGCGACGACGCACCACCGGTCCCCGGGATGCAGGCCGGGGAAGCTCCACTCCGGGTGCGGCGTGGTCAGGTCGTTGCCGACGGAGGCCTGGTGCTCCAGGAACTCCGTGGTCATCACCGCGCAGACGCTGTGCACGCCGATGTCCTCGGGCCCGCACGTGCACGTGCCGTCGCGGTAGAAACCCGTGACCGGATCGGTGCCGCAGGGCTCCAGGTCCTCGCCCAGGACGTTCCGCTCGCTCATGGCCCCCAGCGTGACACGTCGAGGCCCGAATGCGCTGTTCTCGCCCCGGACCGAAGATCGGCACGTACCGTCTGAATTCGGACATCGAGCATGAGGGGACGGGATGGGCAAGCACTCGGCGGACACGTC